>Ga0310696_10009127_pt1 | contig 11492 bp, 8 predicted proteins | sample AusTroGonzalo_MG_4_FD_203885 | JGI IMG/M metagenome (GOLD analysis project Ga0310696, IMG submission 203885) | Bovine rumen microbial communities from tropical cattle in Woodstock, Queensland, Australia - Gonzalo_02 (v2) (version 2) | ecosystem: Host-associated > Mammals > Digestive system >...
CCCTACGGACTTTCTACGAAGCGCGGCAGATTGGCGGCAAGGAGTCCACTCGGAGCGCGGCAAGGAGTCCCCTCGGAGCGCGGCAAGGGCGAGACGCGGGCAACGCAAGTTGCCCAAACCGAGCGCGGCGTTTTCGCTCAAGCTCGCTTGGCGACAAACTGCACCCCTGCCAGAGCATCGCTTCGCGACTCGCTATCGCTCGGGGGATATGCGCTCGGTTTCCCGCCGTTGGCGGGCGTCTCGTCCTCTTCCTCGCGGACTCTGCCCTTGCCGAACGAACGCGGCGGTTTGCGGCATAATGCAGCAGTTTGCGGCGGAAGATGGCGTCGTTTTGGGGACTATTGATTGGGCGACGGCAGCAGACAGCCCTACTTGGGCGGCAAGACCGGTGCGCAGGGCGGCGAGAAAAAAGGCGCACCACCTCCTGCTCACGAACGGAAAGCATGGTCGGCGGCTACAAATTCGCGGATAAAAGGGAGAAACGGACGAAAAGAACGAAAGGGGCGACCGCAAGGCCGCCCCCTTTCGTTCTTTTCGCCCGTACACCTTTAGGCGAATTTGTAGACGTCGATCTGCTTGTAGTGAGTGTGCAGGAGGTGGTGTGCCTTCTCGCCACCCTGTGCTCCCGTCTTGCCGTCGAGGAAGTCCTTGTACAGGGACGTGACCTCTGGGTTGAGGTGCGACATACGAAGAGTGCACTTCTCATCATCCGTGTAGAGGCCGGCCGTGCGCTTCGCACGGACCGCGTCAGTCGCGAGGCAGGGCTGGCCGCCGCCGCCGATGCAGCCGCCGCGGCACGCCATGACCTCGATGAAGTCGTAGCGCGGCTTGACGCCGTTCTTGCGGTCTTCGCGGATTTCGTTGATGATCTTCTCGACGTTGCCCATCTGGTGGGCGACGGCGATATTGACCTTGGTGCCCTTGATGTCGATCGTGGCCGTCTTGACGCCGTCCATGCCGCGCACGTCCTTGAAGTCGATGCTCGGGGGCTGCGCCTCGCCGGTGATGAGGCAGTACGCGGTGCGGAGCGCGGCCTCCATGACGCCGCCGGTGACGCCGAAGATCGTGCCCGCGCCCGTGTAGGCGCCGAGCAGCTTGTCGGCGGGCTCTTCGGGGAGGGACGCGAAGTCGATGCCGGACGCCTTGATCATGCGGGCGAGTTCGCGCGTCGTCAGCACGACGTCGGTATCCTGCATTCCGGAGGCGCTCATGTTCTCGTCGCGGCTGATCTCGTACTTCTTCGAGGTGCAGGGCATGATCGAGGTCATGTGGATCTTCTTCGGATCGACGCCGTTCTTCTCGGCCCAGTAGGACTTCGCGAGCGCGGAGAGCATCTGCTGGGGGGACTTGGCGGACGAGAAGTTCTCCGTGAAGTCGGGGGCGTACTTCTCCATCCAGTCGGTCCACGCCGGGCAGCAGCTCGTGAGGAGCGGGAGCTGCCCGCCCTCGGTGAAGCGCTTGATGAATTCGGTGCCTTCCTCCATGATCGTGACGTCGGCGGAGAAGTTCGTGTCGAACACCTTGTCGAAGCCGAGCATGCGGAGCGCCGCGTAGATCTTGCCGGTCGAGACTTCGCCCGGCTTCATGCCGAACGCCTCGCCGACGGCGACGCGGACGGCCGGGGCGATCTGGACGAGGCAGACCTTCTCGGGGTCGTGCAGGGCCGCCCAGACCTTGGCGGTCTCGTCCTTCTCGTAGATCGCGCCGACGGGGCAGTGCGCGGAGCACTGGCCGCACTTGATGCAGGGCGATTCGTTGAGCGGGACGCCTGCGGCGGGCTGCATGACGGTCTTCTCGCCGCGGCCGATGAACTCGAGCGCCCAGACGTTCTGCATCTCCTGGCAGACTTCCGCGCAGCGGCCGCACTTGATGCACTTGTCGGGGTTGAGGACGATCGACGGCGTGGACGTGTCGTTCTCGTGGTGGATGACCTCCTTCGGGAACGGGATGTCGCGGATGCCGAAGTCGGCGGCGATGGCCTGGAGTTCGCAGCGGCCCGAACGCGGGCACTGGAGGCAGTCCGAGGGATGGTTCGCGAGGATGAGCTCGAGAACGGTCTTGCGGACCTGGACGATGTCCGGATCGTGGGTGAGGATCTTCATCCCCGGAGTCGCCTCGGTGCAGCACGCGCGGAGGAGCTTCGGGCTGGGGACGAACTTGCCGGGCTCGGTGCGGCTGGGCACGAGCTGGCGGACGACGCAGATGCCGCAGCTCGCGCCGGCCTTGAGGTCGGGGTGGTAGCAGAGCGTCGGTATCTTGATGTGCGCGGCCTTCGCCGCGTTGAGGATCGTGGTGCCCTTCGGGACCTCGACGGACTTGCCGTTGATCTCAAGGGTTATCGTTTCGGTTTCCATTAAAGAATTCCTTTCCTTTTCTCAGCCGTGGCTGATCGCCCCGAACTTGCAGTTCAGTTCGCACTGTCCGCACTTCACGCACTTCGACTGGTCGATCGAGTGCGGGTTCTTGACCGTGCCCGATATCGCGCCGGCGGGGCACTTGCGGGCGCAGAGCGTGCAGCCCTTGCACTTCGCCGGGTCGATCTTGTACTGGATGAGCTTGGTGCACTTTCCTGCGCGGCACTTCTTGTCCTTGATGTGCTCGAGGTATTCGTCCATGAAGTACCTGAGCGTGGACCTGACGGGGTTGGACGCCGTCTGGCCGAGGCCGCAGAGGGACGCCTTGCACATCGCGTCGGAGATGTTCTGCATCTGCACGATGTCGTCTTCGGTGCCCCGGCCGTCGGTGATCTTGTTCAGGTAGTTCAGGAGCTTCCTGCCGCCGATGCGGCACGGCGCGCACTTGCCGCAGCTCTCGTCGACCGTGAAGTCGAGGTAGAACTTGGCGATGTCCACGACGCAGTCGGTCTCGTCCATGACGATGAGGCCGCCGGAGCCCATGATCGAGCCGATCTTGGCGAGGTTCTCGTAGTCGATCGGCGTGTCGAGGAACTGCGGCGGTATGATGCCGCCGGAAGGTCCGCCCGTCTGCGCCGCCTTGAACTTGTGTCCGCCGCGGATGCCGCCGCCGATGTCGAAGATGATCTCGCGCAGCGTCGTGCCCATCGGGACCTCGATGAGGCCGGAGTTGTTGACCTTGCCGGTGAGCGCGAAGACCTTGGTGCCCTTCGAGGTCGCCGTGCCGATCTTGGAGAACCAGTCGGCGCCCTTGTTGATGATGACGGGAATGTTCGCGAGCGTCTCGACGTTGTTGATGACCGTCGGACGTCCCCAGAGGCCCTTGACGGCCGGGAACGGCGGACGCGGACGCGGCATGCCGCGGTTGCCCTCGATGGACTGCAGAAGAGCCGTCTCCTCGCCGCAGACGAACGCGCCCGCGCCGAAGCGCAGCTCGATGTCGAACGAGAAGCCGCTGCCGAGGATGTCCTCGCCCAGAAGCCCGAGTTCGCGCGCCTGCTTGATCGCGATCTGGAGGCGATCGATGGCGAGCGGGTACTCGGCGCGGATGTAGATGAAGCCCTTGGAGGCGCCGATCGCGTAGCCGGCGATGGTCATGGCCTCGAGCACGCTGTGGGGGTCGCCTTCGAGCGTGGAGCGGTCCATGTACGCGCCGGGGTCGCCCTCGTCGGCGTTGCACACCATGTACTTCTGGCCCTTGGGCTGCTGCTGGGCGAACTTCCACTTCATTCCGGTGGGGAAGCCCGCTCCGCCGCGGCCGCGCAGGCCGGACTTCAAGATCTCCTCGACGACCTGTTCGGGCGTCATCTCGAAGAGCACCTTCTCGATCGCCTTGTAGCCGTCGCGCGCGATGTAGTCCTCGATCTTCTCGGGGTCGATCACGCCGCAGTTCCTGAGCACGATGCGGTACTGCTTCTGGTAGAACGGGATGTTCGCCTCGGCGACGAGCTTCTTCGCCTGTTCCGGATCGTAGCAGAGACGCTGCACGACGCGGCCCTTCACGAGGTGCTCCGCGACGATTTCCTTGACGTCTTCGGCCTTGACCTGCACGTAGAACGTCCCCTGGGGGAGGATCTTCACGATCGGGCCCTGCTCGCAGAACCCGAGGCAGCCTGTCACGACGACCTGAACCTTCTCGGCGAGGCCGGCCTGGGCGAGTTCCTTCTTGAACGCGTCGGCGACGGCAGTTCCGCCGCCCGAGCAGCACGCCGTGCCGCCGCAGACAAGTACGTATGATTCGTATGCCATGTTTTCTCCTTGGTTATTGCTCGTCCCGCGTCCCGCGCCCCGCGCCTAACGACGCGAAGCAAGAGACTCGAGACGCGTGGCTCACCCCTGTTTCACGATGTCGATCGACGGCCTGTCGAGAATCTTGTCGTCGATCAGCTGGCGCCCGACGATGTGCTTCTCGACGACCGCCCTGGCCGTCGCCGCGTCCACGTTGCCGTATATGACCGCGGGCATTCCGGGGACGACGACCTCGACGGTCGGCTCGGAATGGCACAGGCCCATGCAGCCCGTCTGCCTGATGAGGACGTTCGTGAGGCCCTTCGCGGAGATCGCGTCCACGAGCGCCGTGAACGTATCCTTCGCGCCGGCGGCGATGCCGCAGGTGCCCATGCCCACGATCACCTGGACGTCCTTGTTGGACGCGTCGCGCATCTCCATCGCCTTCTGCTTCTCCCCGCGCATCTTGCGCAGGTCGTCAAGTGTGAGTTTTGCCATTTTGCGTTCTCCTTGGAAATTTTTCAGCCCTGGCCGCAGTACTTCGCGATTATGTTCTCCACGTCCTTCGTGGAGAGCTTGCCGTGGACTTCGCCGTTCACGACCGCCACAGGAGCGAGGCCGCAGCAGCCGAGGCAGCGGACGGCCTCGACCGAGAACATCCCGTCGGGGGTCGTCGCGTTGAGACCCACGCCGAGCTGCTTCTCGAACTCCTTGATGATGTCGTCGCCGCCGCGCAGATAGCACGCCGTGCCGAGGCACACCTGGATGTTGTACTTGCCGGTCTTCTGCAGGCGGAAGAAGTTGTAGAACGTCACCACCCCGTAGATTTTCGCGAGCGGCACGTCGAGAATCGAACTTATCTCGATCGCGATCTCGCGCGGAATGTAGCCGTACGTCTGCTGGACGCGGTGGAGCACCATGATCAGGTTGCCCGGCTTGTCCTTCCACTCCTCGACGAACGAACGCAGCTCTGGCGTCATCGTCTCAAGTTCTTTGCTCATTTCGGTCTGTCCCTAGGTTTGGTTTTTGAAGCCCGCCGTTTCGCGGTGTTGCGCATATTATCCCATATTTACCCCTTGTTAGGCAAGGCTAAAATTGCCTTTGTCGCAAAATCGAAACCGCGGAAAATCATGGCGTCCCCGGTCGAAAGGCATTGCGTAAATAAACAAAAATGCGGGATTTCTCCCGCATTTTTGCATTATGCGCACTGCGGCGCGGCATCACTGGAACTTGACCGGCGAGACGTTCCAGATGTCCTTCGCGTACTCCATCACGGCGCGGTCGGACGAGAACCGGCCGGAGCGGGCAATGTTGACGAGGGACATGGCGTTCCACTTTTTCGCGTGGCGGTAGGCGGCATCCACCTTGTCCTGCGCGTCGGAGTAGCTCCTGAAGTCCGCGAGAAGCATGTAGTAGTCGTTGTAGTCGAGGAGCGAGCGGATGATCGGATCGAACAGCCCCGGCTCCAGGAGCGAGAACACGTTCGCCTTGATCATGTCGAGCGCGACCTTGATCTCCGGATCGCTCTCGTACATCTTCTTCGAGACGTACGTCGGGCGGAGCGCGTCGACGTCGTTCGTGCGCATGCCGAACAGGAACATGTTGTCGTCGCCGACCTCCTGGTTGATTTCGACGTTCGCGCCGTCGTAGGTGCCGAGGGTGAGCGCGCCGTTCATCATGAACTTCATGTTGCCCGTTCCGGACGCCTCCATGCCTGCGAGGGATATCTGCTCGGAGACTTCCGCCGCAGGCATGATCTTCTCCGCGAGCGAGACGCGGTAGTCCGGCAGGAACGCGACGGAAAGCTTGCCGCGGGTGCGCGGGTTGGAGTTCACGACGCCTGCGATGCCGTGGATGAGGCGTATGATGAGCTTCGCCATGTAGTAGCCCGGGGCCGCCTTCGCCGCGAAGATGAAGCAGCGCGGCACGGGATCGTACGACGGGTTGCTGACGAGCCTGTTGTAGAACGCGATGATGTACAGCGCAAGCAGGAGCTGCCTCTTGTACTCGTGGAGGCGCTTCACCTGCACGTCGAAGATCGCGTCCGGATCGAGCCTTATGCCGTTGTGCCGCATCGCCCAATCGGCGAGCTGGCGCTTGTTGGACGCCTTGATCTTGCCGAGCGCCTCGAGGAAACCGGCGTCGGAGCGGAACTTCTCGAGCTTCTTGAGCTGCGAGAGGTCGGTGATCCAGCCTTCGCCGATGTTCTCGGTGATCATCATCGCGAGCGACGGGTTGGCCTTCAGCAGCCAGCGGCGCGGCGTGATGCCGTTCGTCACGTTGTGGAACCTCTCAGGGAATATCTCGTAGAAGTCCTTGAAGAGGCGCGTCTTGAGGATGTCGGAGTGCAGCTCGGCGACGCCGTTCACGGAGGATGTCGCGACGAGGCACATGTTCGCCATCCTGACGTACCTGTCGCCGCCCTCGTCGATGAGGGACATCCTGCGCAGTCTGGAGATGTCGCCGGGATACAGTGCCGAAATCTTCTGCAGGAACCTGCCGTTGATTTCGTATATGATCTGCAGGTGGCGCGGCAGGAGCTTTTCGAGCATCGAGACGGGCCACTTCTCGAGAGCTTCCGGCAGGATCGTGTGGTTCGTGTAGCCGGTCGAGCGGAGGGTGAGATCCCACGCCTTGTCCCAGTCGAGACCCTCGTGGTCGATGAGTATGCGCATCAGCTCGGGGATGACGAGCGACGGATGCGTCTCGTTGAGATGGATGAACACCTTGTCGGGGAGCGCGTCCCAGCCGGTGTTCAGCTCGCGGTAGCGGCGCAGGATGTCCTTCAGCGAGCAGGCTACGAAGAAGTACTGCTGCCTGAGGCGCAGCTCCTTGCCGGCCATCGTGTTGTCGTTGGGGTAGAGGACCTTGGTGAGATTCTCGGCGAGGACCTTGCTCTCTACGGCCTCGACGTACGAACCCTTGTTGAAGTCTTCGAGGTCGAACTCGTCCACCGCCTTCGCGGACCAGAGCCTCAACGTGTTGACGGCGTCGCGGTAGCCGACGATCGGCAGGTCGTGCGGGATGCCGTCCACCTGCTCGGCGGCGACCCAGCGCCACTGCTGGCGCCCGTTCACCGTCGCGCATTCGACGTGGCCGCCGAAATGGACGCGCTGCACGTATTCCGGCCTGATGACCTCCCACGGGTAGCCGTCCTTGAGCCAGGCGTCGGGCTCTTCGACCTGCGAGCCGGAGACGATCTTCTGGCGGAAGATGCCGTAGTCGTAGCGGATGCCGTAGCCCATGCCCGCGAGGTTGAGCGTGGACATGGAGTCCAGGTAGCACGCCGCGAGACGTCCGAGGCCGCCGTTGCCGAGGCCGGCGTCGGTCTCGTAGTCGCGCAGGTCGTTCCAGTTTATGCCGTACTCCTTGAGCGCGTCGTGGCAGAGTCCGTCGGCTTTGAGGTTGATGACGTTGTTGCCGAGGAGACGCCCCATCAGGAACTCGAGCGACATGTAGTAGACGCGCTTCGCGTTCTGCCTGCGGTACTCGTCCTGGGTGCTCATCCAGCGCTCTATGATGCGGTCGCGCACGGCGTCAGCGAACGCGGTGTACTGGTCGCGCGGCGTCGAGCGGTCCATGTCCTTGACCACGGAATACCGCATGTGCCAGGCGAAGTCCTCTTTGAGGCTTTCGACCGACATCTCCACGCGGCGGTCTTTCTTTCTTGTGGTTTTCTTTTCCATGCCTGCTGCCTGTCCTGTCTCTTGGTGTGCCTTGTCTTGTGTTGGATCAGTTGAAGAGTTTCTTCACCGCGTCGACGCCGGCGCCGACGGTTTCCGTTGCGCTGTCGACCGCGTTCTTGCCGGCGTCGGTCGCGCCGTCGAGGACTCCGCCCGCGGCGTCGATCGCGCCGCCGACCGCGTTCTTCGCGGCGTCCGCGCCTTCGAGGGCGACCTTGAGCGCCGTGCCCGCGCCCGCGCAGACCTTGTCGGCCGCGTCGCAGAAGCCGTCCACGACCGTCTTCATTGCGCTCTCTTCGTCCGCGCCGCCTTCTTCCTTGCCGATGTCCTTTATCTCGATATCGGGGAGAGGAACGGCCACGTGGCCCCACTGTATCTTGGCGCCGGTGATGAACACGCGCCCGATCTGGACCTTCTTGCCGCCCTTCTTTTCGGGCTCGCCCTTCTCTTCTCCGCCGGACTTGTCCTCTTCGGCGGGCTTCTCTTCGGCGGGTTTCCCGGCCTTTTCTCCGTCCCTGTCGCCGCCTGCGGCGTTGTCCGCGATCTCGCGGATGTTGGAGAACGTGAGGTCGCCGTAGAAGTACAGCCCGTCGACGACGATTTCGTCGATCTTGACCGTGTCCGTAAGCGCGGAGAGCGTCGAGAACCTGACGTCGAGGGCCTTCAGGCTGACTGCGTTCGTCTCGGACGAGGCGAGCGCGTCGCCGACCGCCGCCACGGAGTCGCCGACCGCGGCGACCGCGTTGCCGGCGTGCGCGAGCGCGGTGCCGAGGATCCCGTCGCCCTTCACCTCCGAGAGAGGCTTCGCGCTCTTTTCGCTGTCGGTGAAGAATCTCTCCGGGTTTTCGAGCCGCATGTCGCCGACGTGGAGCCGGCCGGAGTACTGGTTGAAGCCGAATTCGCCGAGGTTAAAGCCCGTCTTGGTGATTTTCGGCACGGCGGAGTTCGCGGCGCAGCGCACCACCGGGCCTATCCAGAGCGGGAGCACGATTACGGCGGCGATTGCGGCCGCCACAATCCAAAACAATACGTTAAAGACCGTTTTGACGATTTTCATCTCGATTCTCTTTTCCTGTCGGGCCGACGCGCGCGTCACCGCGCCAGCTTGAAGCCGGTGCCGGTGAACTGCGCTATGTCGCGGCCGGTGTCGTCCGTTACGTCGACATTTACGACGCAGGAGCTTCGCCCGTCCTTGCGGTACGAAGCCCTTGCGGTGAGTTTCGCGCCCTTCGGCGCGGAGAGGTAGTTGATGCTTACCTGCTGGGCGACCGTCACCCTTTCGCGGTCGTTCGTCAAAGTCGCGAACGCAAAATCGGCGAGGGTGAATATCGCGCCGCCCATCACGCCGCCGTAGGCGTTTTTGTGCGCGTCCGCCAGCACGAGGCTGCACACGGAATGGACGGCATCGACCTCTTCGAGGACCATGCCGTTCCCGGTGGCGAACCTGTCGCAGGCGAAGTACTCCTTCGCCTCTTCGACCGACCCGAACGCGCCCATGAGGCTGCGGTTAGAAGCCGACGATCAGTGCGAGGCCGCAGACGAAGTTCCAGCTCTCGTCCCAGCGGCCGGACCACTCGTAGTTGCGCGCGCCGTGGCGGATGCGCCTGTCGAGGAGGAAGTCGGAGTAGCCGACGTAGCCGGAGATCTTCGCCGCGTCGCAGAGCTTCCACTCCATCGCGAGCTTGAACATCGTGTCCATGAAGCCAGCGCGGTTGTAGCCCTCGCCGTAGGTCTCCCTGACGGCGTACGCCTTCACGCGCTGGTTGTTGCCGAAGCCCTGCGCGACGGACGGACGCAGCGTGAGGACCGCGTCGTCCTCCTCGCTCTCGCCCTCGACGAGCGCGAAGGTGTGGCCGAGCTCGAGGTTCACGTAGGTGCCGTCGTCGCGCATGAGGTCGCGCTCGATGTAGAACACCGGCTCGAGCCAGAGGTCGGGCAGGCCGAACTCGAGCGTCAGGAAGTGCGTGTTGTCGTCCCACGTGCGGTCGTGGTAGCCGTGGCGCGCCTTGAACTCGGGATGGTACTCGTACATCCAGTTGAGGCTGACGTCGACCGTCGTGGGCAGCCACTCGAAGTCCTCGGACGTGAACGAGTGCGACACTTCGAGGTACGGATGCAGTTCGCTGTACTTGCCGCCGCGGTTGCCGTAGCCGGCCGCGCGCCCGTACGGGGTCGTGTCGAATATCGCCTCGACGCCGACCGTGAGCGCGTCGAAGAACGAGACCTCGGCGCCGGGGGTGAGGATCGGAGCGCGGTTGTCAACGAAGCCGTAGCTCAGATATTTGGAGTCGAACTTGAGCGACGCCTCGGCGGAGACGATGGAATCGTTCTCCTCGACGGTCGTTTCGGGGGCGTTCGTCGCCGTCTCTTCTTCAGCAAACGCCGCGCCGCACACCGCAGCAGCAGCCATCGCTATCATCAGTTTCTTCATTTTTCTCCTTGGTTGGCCCGCCTCCAATCCGGCGGATTCGGGAAAGTTTACCAAAACCTTCCCCGTCTGTCAATGCCCCTGCGGCAAAAACTTTGCGTCCGCCCTACTTGCAAACGCACGGGGTTTTTGGTAAAATATGCGGCATCTGACACAAATCGGAAATCTGTCAAATGAAAAAAACAACTCTATCGGCAATCGCGGTCTTAAGCGCAAACACGGCTTTTTGCGCCGGCTTCGGCTTGTATGAAGCATCCGCACGAGGCAACGCGCTGGGCGGTGCGCTCGTCGGCGCAAACGGCGACGCCACCGCCAACTACTACAACCCCGCCAATCTGACGGAATGCACGAATGTGTCAGTAGTCGCAGGCGCGACATTCATAAACCCCTTCTGCGACGTGAAGGCGGACGGCAAGGCGCAGAAGAAGATGAACCCCGGCTGGTTCGTGGCGCCGTCCTTCTACGCGTCCGTGCCGCTCCCGTGGGATTTCACCCTCGGCTGGGGCAACTATTCCGAATACGGTCTCGGCTCCAAATACGGCAACTACTGGGATCTCGCCGGCGACACGATCGAAACGACGATGAAGCAGTACACGTTCAACCCCAACCTCGCGTGGAAAGCGACCGACTGGTGGAGCGTCGCGGCGGGATTCCGCATGAGCTACATCCAGTTCGAAAACTTCAAGCGTCCGCACCACGGCGAAAGCTTCTACTACGAGCCGTACCATACCGTGCTGCCGCAGTATCCGAACGCCTACCGCCTGAAGAGCCACCTCAAGGGCGACGACTGGGACTTCGGCTACGACCTGGGCACGACGTTCAAGGTCGCGACAAACCTGTCGCTGGGCGTCGTGTACCGCTCGCGCATACGCCACAACATCAAGGGCGACTTCAATCTGCGCGGACACGTCGATTCGCCGGCGGGACGCGTCGCGCAGCACGTCGACACGAACGCCGGCGCGAAACTGACGCTGCCGCAGTCCGTCACGTTCGGCGGCAACTGGGACGCGACCGACCGCCTCCGCTTCGGCGTGGCGCTTACCTGGACGGAATGGCGCAGCGTGGACAAGATTCGCTTCAGGATCCCCGGCTACGGCTACACGGAGCACCTCCACTGGAAAAACGCCTGGCGTTTCGGATTCGGCGGCGAATACGATCTTCTGGACTGGATGTCGGTCAGGGCGAGCTACGTGTACGACCGCGACCCGTGCAACAACGGCACGACGATGCTGCCGGCCG
>Ga0310696_10009130_pt1 | contig 11488 bp, 4 predicted proteins | sample AusTroGonzalo_MG_4_FD_203885 | JGI IMG/M metagenome (GOLD analysis project Ga0310696, IMG submission 203885) | Bovine rumen microbial communities from tropical cattle in Woodstock, Queensland, Australia - Gonzalo_02 (v2) (version 2) | ecosystem: Host-associated > Mammals > Digestive system >...
CGACTTCTCCAAGGTCCAGGTGTACGAGCGCTATGACGCTGGCCGCAACTTCAAGACCCAGTTCTGGCCTTACGACTTCATCCAGTCCATGCAGAACCCCTACTGGATCACCGAACACCAGAAGTGGCAGAACGCCAAGACGCGCCTGATGGGCAGCGCCCAGTTGTCCTACAAGCCCTTCAAGTGGCTCACCCTGAGCGCCCGCGCCAAATACGACCGTACCGACGAGAAACAGGAGCAGAAGTTCGATGCCTCCACGAATACCCTCTTCACCGAGGGTTCCAAGCACGGCAAGTACGGCCTCAACAACCAGTTCACCGAGCAGAAGTTTGCGGAGGTCCTCGCCACCTTCAACAAGTATTTCGGGGACAACGTCATCAACGTCACCGGCGTCGTGGGCGCCAACATCGACGATGTCACCTTCCGTTCCGACTACGTCAACGGCCCGCTCGCGCAGGTGAACAACAAGTTCGACCTGAACAACATCGACCGGAACAACTCCCACACGAACCTGGGCACCGACGGCTGGCGCTACCAGAACCAGTCCGTGTTCGCCAACGCCCAGGTGGGCTGGCGCAGCCGGATCTACCTGGACATGACCTACCGCATCGACTGGAATTCCACCCTGTGGGCGGCCGGGGCCATCCCCTATCCGACCGCAGGCCTTTCCGGCATCCTGACCGAACTCATCCCTGGCTTGAAAAGCAGCTTTTTCCCCTACTGGAAGGTCCGCGCCTCCTACTCCGAGGTGGGTAATACCCCGAGTCCTGCCGACTACGTGCTCGATCCCCGCTACAAGCAGACCAACGGCAACATCCTCACCGACATCCGCCGCCGGAACAAGGACCTCGACCCCGAGCGTACCAAGTCCTGGGAAGTGGGTACGAACATCCACTTCTTCGACAGCAAGCTCCAGATCGACGCCACCTGGTACAATGCCAACACGTTCAACCAATTCTATACCGCCCGCCTGAGCTCCACCTCCACCAACAACGAGATGATCCTGAACGGCGGCCAGGTGAACAACCGCGGTGTCGAGCTGTCCGCGCGCTTTGACGACAGCGCGGGCAAGTTCAACTACGGCACTTACCTCACCTGGACGTGGAATCGGAACAGGATCGTCGACCTGAGCTTCGTCGATCCCGTCGACCAGAAGGTCTACGGCCGCGACGGTATCTCCGTGGGCGGCTTCGGCGGCGTCCACAACGTCTTGTACGAGGGCGGTTCCCTGGGCGACGTCTACGTAACGAAGATCGCCACCGACGAGCACGGTTTCTATCGATTGAACAACGAAGGCATGATCCTCCCCGACTACGACGAAGATGACATGATCTTCGCCGGTTCCACCGACGCCAGGCACCGCCTCAGCTGGGGTGGTCACCTGGGGTACGGCGGCCTCACCGCCAGTTTCCTGTTCACCGCCCGCCTGGGCGGCGTCGCCATCTCCAAGACGCAGGCCGTGATGGACTATTACGGCGTGTCCCAGGATACGGCCGACGCCCGCGAGAAGGGTTTCTTCGAATTCAACGGGATGAAGACTTCCGACGTCCAGGGCTACTACCAGGTCCTCGGACGCGACAGCGGGGTGATGAGCCAATATGTCTATGACGCGACGAACGTCCGTCTCGCCGAGGTCTCCCTCGGTTACGAGTTCCCCGTGAAGAACTGGGGCTGGGTCAAGGGACTGAACCTCTCCGTGGTGGGCAACAACCTCGCCATGATCTTCCTCAAGGCTCCGTTCGATCCGGAAATGACCGCCAGCGCCGGCACCTACAACCAGGGCATCGACTACTTCATGCAGCCTTCTACCCGGAGCCTCGGCTTCACCGTGAAGCTCCGCTTCGGCGGCAGCACCGAGGCCAAGGCCGCGCCGGCCGCCTCCGCCCCCGTCTATCTTCCTTCCGAGCCGAAGGTCATCGAGAAGGTCGTGGAGAAGGTGGTGGAGAAAGTGGTCGAGAAGGAAGTCGTCAAGGAGGTCCCGGTTCCCGGCAGAAGCCCCGTGACCGCCTACTCCGACGATCTTTACTTCGTCATCGGCAAGTCCGAGATCCGGCCCGAGGAAGCCTTCAAGCTGGGACGCATCTGCCAGGTCCTCGCCGAGAACCCGGATGCGAAGATCACCGTCACCGGTTATGCCGACAGCGGCACCGGCACCGACGAGATCAACCGCGAACTCTCCGAACAGCGCGCGCTCAAGGTCGTGGAAATGCTCGTGAACGCGGGCGTCTCCCGGGACCGCATCTCCCGCTCCTCCGTCGCCGGAGACCGGGATGCCTCCCTGAGCCCCGAATCCAACCGTGTAGCCGTGTGTGTCGTCAAATAATCAGAGCGTGATGGATATGAAAAAGATATTGAAAGTTTTCCTTGCCTTCGCGGCGGCCGCCCTCGTGGCGACGGGCTGTAACAAAGGCTTCGAGAAGATCAACGAGAACATATTCGGCGTGAGTGACGGGGATTTGAGCCAGGACGGCCTGGCGGTGGGTGGCATGCTCCAGCAGCTGGAGCGCTCCGTCATCATCTACCGCGACGGCACGTATCTGGACTCCGACTACCAGATCATGTACAACCTGTGCGCCGAGACGTGGTGCGGCTACATGGCCCCCACCCTCAGCGACGGCCGCCACGCCGGCTGGGCCGTGAACGATGGCTGGCACCGCCGGATGTTCACCGTGAAATACGAATACGGCATGGGCGGCTACAAGGCCTTCGTGGAGAAGGCCGAACAGCTCGGGCTCGAGAACGAGCTCGCCCTCGCCAAGATCCTGAAGGTTGCGACGATGCACCAGGTGGCCGACTATTACGGCCCCATCGCCTACTCCCAGTTCGGCGCCATCGTCAACCTGTACGACCCGCTGGACCAGGTCTATCTCCAGTTCTTCAACGAGCTGGACGCCTCCATCGAGGCCCTCGGGAAGATTGCCGCCACCGGCGCCAAGCTGCTGGAGGACTATGACCTCATTTACGGCGGCGACACGGCCAAGTGGGTCCGGTTCGCCAACTCCCTGCGCCTCCGTCTGGCGATGCGCGTCAGCTATGCGGATCCCGACCTGGCGAAGGAGGAGGCCGAAAAGTCCCTCAAGAACCCCTTCGGCGTCATCGAGTCCAACAGCGAGAACGCCATCATCGCCGAATCCGGCGTCCGCCATCCGATCTACACCATCAACGTGGAGTTCAACGATGCCGACACCCAGATGGGCGCCTCGATGGACGCCTACCTGAACGGCTACAACGATCCGCGGATGTTCCTGATTGCAAAGCCTGCCGGGGACGGCAAGCTCCACGGCGTCCGGGCGGCCATCGCCCCGAGCGCCTGGACCAACTACAAGAACACCGCCGCGAAGGTGTCCGCCCCGAATGCGGGCAACTACAAGATCACCTGGCTGAACGCCGCCGAAGTGGCCTTCCTCCGCGCCGAGGGCGCGCTGAAGGGCTGGGACATGGGCGGAACCGCCCAGGAGTTCTATGAGCAGGGCATCAAGCTCTCCTTTGAGGAGTGGGGCGCTGACGGCGCCGCCGGCTACATCGCCAACAAGACCGCCAAGCCGGCCGAGTTCCGCGACAACGTGCAGCGTGCCCACGCCGCCGCCCCTTCCACGGTGACCATCGCCTGGGACAACGCCGACTCCGACGAGCGAAAACTTGAGAAGATCGCCACCCAGAAGTGGATCGCCCTCTTCCCGAACAGCGCCGAGGCCTGGGCGGAATACCGCCGGCTCCACTACCCGGTGCTCATCCCGCCGGCGAAGAACTACGCTGAGGGCATCGTGAACATCGAACAGGGCATCCGGCGCGTTCCCTATCCCGTCTCCGAGCAGAAGGACAACCCCGAAGGCTATGCCTCCGGTGTCGCGGCCCTCGGCGGTGCGGACAACGCGGGCGTACGCCTGTGGTGGGATGCCAAACCGTTCAACAATTAATGAAGCGAAGGATATGAAAAAGATACTGAGCATATTCCCGATCGTGCTGGCCGCTCTCGCGGTTGCCAGTTGCGACACTAAGGTGGAGAAGCTTGAAATCCAGCACTTCAACACATATGACTTGGAAAAGGATGCGCAGGAGCCGTATTATCAGGATCTCCGCGAATGGAAAGCATCCAAGCACACCATTTCCTATGTGTACTTTGCCCGCTGGGCGCCTCCGGAGGGCGCTACAAGCCTCTTCATCGAATACAAGACCATGCGCCCGCGCCTGATGGCCCTGCCGGATTCCCTGGACATCGTGAACCTCTGGATGGGCACCCCCATGAAGGAGGAATACACCGATGCCTGCTTCTACGGCAACGTGAAGAACACGGAAACCGGAGAAATCGAACGCGGCCCGCTGCATACCTATGACTACTCCCCCAACGCCTATGCGGACCTTGAGTACTGCCAGAAAGTCAAGGGCACCCGTTTCGTGATGCACGCCGACGCCTCCCACTATGGGCAGGAGTTCGAACTGGACGGCAAGTACTGGAAGGTGGAGGGAGGCAACGAGGAAAGCATCCGCGCCTACGGCCGGCTCGTGGTCGACATCGTGAATACCCATGGCCTGGACGGCGTGGACTTCGACTATGAAGGCTGGGGCGCCCAACAGATCTTCTGGGTTATCGATGAAGTCGGCAAGTACTTCGGGCCGAAGGGGTCCGACCCGTCGAAGCTCCTGATTATCGATTACTTCGGCGGCTATCCCGGCTCCGATGTGGAACCGTACATCGACTACCTCGTCAAGCAGGCCTATTCGATGCAGGGCTCCAGCGTCGGCGGCCCCGGCTGGTGTCCGGCGGAGAAGATGGTATACTGCGAGCAGTACGAGCAGTCTTCCGGCGAAGGCCCGAACTACCTGAACGGCGGCTATCCCACCGGGATGACCACGGACGAAGGCACGCCGATGTACACCCTCGAACGGTACGCCCGCTACGCCCACGAAGCCGGAAGCGGCCAGGGCGGTTTCGGCGCCTACTACATCGACAACGACTATGACAACGGGATGGACGCACTCCAGAAGAAGGGGTACAGGGGGACTTTCTCCACCTACGCCTTCCTGCGCCGGGCCATCCAGATCGTGAACCCCGCCCAAAAATGAGGAACGCCATGAAAAAGTATATCCTGCTCCTCTCCGCCGCAGCCCTCTGCCTGGCCGCGTGCACCCAGAAGGCCGACAAGTTCGACTACAACCAGGAGATCGCCCTCATCACCGGGACCGACGCGACCCCGCTGTCCAAGGACCAGATCCTGGCCGACGTGATTCCCATCTCCTACAACTTCTCCGTCTCCACCACCGGCATCGTGGACGAGGATGTCAATGTGCACATCGCCTATGACAGCCTCGCCGTCATCCGGTATAACGCCGCGAACAAGACCAACTATGCGGCCGTTCCCCGCAATACGTTCGTCATCAACGATGAATATGTCACCATCAAGAAGGGAACCGCCACGTCTCCGATGACCTCCGTCACCCTGCGCGACAACTCGTTCATCCAGGAGGGCGTCAACTACGTGATTCCGCTCGCCGTCGCCTATATGGACGGCGGCAAAGCCGGTATCCTGGAGGCGTCCAGAAACCTGTTCATCAAGATCGGCAAGACCATGGAGACCTTCTCCCTGGAAATCCCTGGAACGGGCATTTACAGTACCCACAGCCTCGGCGCCGGCTATGAGCTGAACGCCTGGACCCTCGAGATCAAGGCCCACCCGTACAACATGAAGTCCCGCGGCAACGACCAGCTGTGCCGATTCTGCTGCTGGAACGAGGACGGCGGCGGCCAAGTGCTGCTGCGCTTCAACGAAAACGGCAAGCCGTGGAAGACCCTGGACATCGTGGCCCCCTCAGGCCGCTATGTCACGGGCTCTACCGGCGACCCCGCCACGGGAACGTTCGAGCAGAACCAGTGGTACATGATCTCCATCGTGTGGGACGGCTCCAACATGTCCGTCTATATCAACGGCGAGAAGGACTCCCCCACCGAGAACTCCGTCTCCGGCAACCAGGGCTTCAAACTGAACCGGTTCGAGATCGGCATGTCCTGGGGCGGCTACGGCAATTCCCAGAGCTACACCGGCCGCATGGCCGAGATGCGCATCTGGAACATCGCCCGCAGCGCCAGCGACATCGCCTCCACGCAGTGCTCCGTGGATCCCAAGTCCGAGGGCCTCGTCGGCTACTGGAAGATGAACGAGGGCGAAGGCCACATCTTCCACGACTCCGTCGCCGGCAACGACATGGACTGGGATACGTCCGAGCGCCAGAAGAACGAGAGCGACTTTGTCACCACCCCCGAGGCCGGCGCCGCCGTCCAGTGGGTGAAGGACGAAAAGAACAAATGTGCCCAATAACTGAATAATAACCAAACAAATACAAAATGAAAAAATTACTTACTGCATTCGCGATGGGGCTTCTCCTGGTGGGATGCACCCAGGGGTATGACGACTCCGAACTCCGCAACCGGGTCACTACCCTGGAGACCAAGGTCGGCAACCTGGAGGCCAACATGAAGGCCCTCCAGAGCGCGACCAACGACGGCATGTTCGTCCAGAAGGTGGAAGAACTCGTCGAAGACGGCAAGGTGGTGGGCATCACCGTCTCCTACACCAACGGCCAGGTGGTCACCTTCCAGATTTCCGGCGCCGGCGCCGAGACCAACCTCTCCGCCATCCGCAACAAGTCCGGCGTCCTCTGCTGGGCCCTCAACGGCGAGATCATCCAGGTCGAGGGCAAGGACCTCGCCGTGGGCCAGACCCCGTCCTTCTCCGTGGAGAACGGCCATCTTTTCGTCACGGTCGATGGCAAGAAGACCGACGTAGGCGCCATGGGTGGCGGCCTCGGGGATGCCATCTTCAAGGATATCAAAGTCACCGGCAGCGCCGTGGTCCTCACCCTCGATGACAACAGCACCATCGAGATCCCGTTCGCGAAGGCCTTCAAGCTTGTGATTGCAAAGACGCAGTACGCCGTGACCTCCACCGACCCGATCGAGATTCCCTACACCGTGGAGAACAAGACCGAGAATACGGTCGTGGACGTGTTCACCGACGCCAACTATGAGGCGACCGTCGATGCCGACAAGATCACCGTCACCCCGCTCGCCGTCGTGAAGGGTTCCGCCCTCGCCTACGCCGACTCCCAGGTGGGCCTGACCTCCATCGTGAAGCTCACCTTCGGTGCCGAAGCCGAGCCCGACACCTTCGAAATCACCGACGCCGAAGTCAACTATGTCGCTGAGGCAAAGGACGGTATCGTCGAAGCCCACGCCGTTTCCAACCTCGCCTTCGACGTGAAACCGCAGGTGGACTGGATCCACTACGTGGAGACCCGCGCCCAGAACTACACCATCGTCCTGAAGGTCGATGACAACCCCACCGAAGAGATCCGCACCGGTGAAGTGAAGATCGTCCGCGCCGGTACCGAAGACGTCCTCCAGACCATCACCATTGCCCAGAAGGCCGGTGAGGCACAGCCCAAACCGGAGATGGAGGCCTACACACCGGACGGCTGGGACAAGGTCTTCGACATGTCTGACTGGCATATCAACTCCACCTTCCGCTGGGAAGACGGACTGGAGCTGAACCCCTCCGCCATCACCTTCCAGTGGAAGTTCTGGTCCAACAAGTGGAACAACTGCAAGTTCCGTGACCAGGCCGAAGAGAACGGCCAGAAGTACACGCTGTACTGCAACCGCCTCGGCGAAATCGCCCAGTACGACGAATCCAAATCGCTTCTGCTGCGCTTCTCCAACGACGGTGATGCCGACGGCCAGTTGTGCCTGAATGCCGGTTTCCTGGGCATCAACCAGGTCCAGATCGCCAAGGACGGCAAGCCGTATGTATGGCCCACCGGCGAATGGGTGGTCCTGACCCTCGTATGCGACGGCTCCAAGGTCTATATCTATGACGACGAAGAGCTGGTCGCCGCCTACACCGCGAGTCCGGTCAGCGACTGGAAACTCGGACGTTTCGACCTCTCCATGACGTGGGACGACGGCAGCAAGTGGCCCCGGTCCCAGGCTTTCAACGGCTACCTCGCCTATGCCCGTGTCTGGAGCCGCGCCCTCGGCGTGGAGGATATCGCCGCCACCCTGTGTGAAGTAGCCGACGACAAGGCGGAAGGCCTCGAGGCCAACTGGGTCTTCGACGGCAAGGAGGACAAGTTCATCGCCAACACTGTCTCGAAGAACGAGACCCTCAGCCTCGACTTCACCGAATGCTGGGACGGCAACGACAACCGCAAGGACAACGGTGATCCCGCCGCGGCCGCCTGGAAGACCCTTGCCGATGCCGGTATGGAAGGCATTTGCTACCGTGAGAAGGGCAGCGGCCCCGGCCCTGGTCCCGGTCCCGACCAGCCGACTGACTGGAACAAGGTCTTCGACATGTCCGACTACCAGATCAATTCCACCTTCCGTTGGCAGGACGGCCTGGAACTGAATCCGTCCGCCCTCACTTTCCAGTGGCGTTTCTACTCCAACAAATGGAACAACTGCAAATTCCGCGATCAAGGCGAAGAGAACGGCCAGAAGTACACGCTGTACTGCAACCGACTCGGTGAAATCGCCCAGTACGACGAATCCAATTCGCTCCTGCTGCGCTTCTCCAATGATGGCGATGCCGACGGTCAGTTGTGCCTGAACGCCGGTTTCCTGGGCATCAACCAGGTCCAAATCGCCAAGGACAACAAACCTTACGTGTGGCCCACCGGCGAATGGGTGACCCTCACCATCGTCAGTGACGGAAGCAAGCTCTCCATCTATGACGATGAAGAACTGGTCGCTGCCTACGAAGTCAGCCCGACGATCAGCAGCTGGAAGTTCGGCCGCTTCGATCTCTCCATGACTTGGGACGACGGCAGCCAGTGGCCGCGTTCCCAAGCCTTCAACGGCTACCTGGCCTACGCCCGTGTCTGGAGCCGCGCCCTCAGCGTGGAGGATATCGCCGCCACCCTGTGCGCGGTGTCCGCCGGCAAGGACGAGAATCTGGAAATGAACTGGGTCTTCGATGGTGCCGAGGACAAGTATGTCGCCAACACGGTTACGAAGAACGAGGCCTTCGGCCTGGACTTCACCGACTGCTGGGACGGCAACGACAACCGCAAGGACAAAGGTGACGCCGCCGCGGCTGCCTGGAAGCTCCTTGCCGACCTCGGAATCCCAGGCATCTGCCAATAGCCCGGGATTCATTCCCCGCTCAGCAGGAGACCCCTTGTCCAGGGTCTCCTGCTTTGTTTTTACAGGGGTTTTTCGTATTTTTGAGTTTTATTAGCCACTGATTGTATGCGCAGACTCCTCACCCTTGTCACCACCTCCCTCCTGCTGGCCCTGCCGCTCGCGGCCCAGACAGAATATGTGAATCCCTTCATCGGCACGACCAATTTCGGGGCGTGCAATCCCGGCGCCGTGATGCCGAACGGGATGATGAGCGTGTCCCCCTTCAACGTGATGGGCTCCAGCCTGAACACCTGGGACAAGGACAGCCGCTGGTGGTCCTCGCCGTATGTGGAAGAAAACCGGTATTTTACGGGCTTTGCCCATGTGAACCTCTCCGGCGTCGGCTGCCCGGAACTGGGATCGGTCCTGACGATGCCCACCGCAGGGCCTCTGGAGGTCGATTATCATTCATACGGCAGCGAATACGCCCATGAGCAAGCGACGCCCGGCTATTATTCCGTACGGCTTTTGAGCGACATCCTGACGGAAGCGACGGCGACCCTGCGCACGTCGCTGGAACGTTACACTTTCCCGGCTGGGGCGGGCAATATTCTCGTGAACCTGGGCGAGGGCTTGACCAACGAGTCGGGCGCCACCGTGCGCCGGGTCTCTGACACGGAGATCGAAGGTTCCAAACTCATGGGCACCTTCTGCTACAACCGAAACGCGGTGTTCCCGCTGTACTTCGTCCTGCAGGTGAGCAAGTCCCCCGACCGGTGCGGCTACTGGAAGAAGCAGCGCCCGATGACGGCCGAAGCCGCCTGGGATGCCGATGCGGGCCGCTATAAGCTCTACGAGGCCTACGGCCGAGAACTCTCCGGCGATGACATCGGTTACTGGTTCCGGTACGAGAACCTCTCCGAGGGCGAACAGGTGATGGTCCGGATAGGTGTGTCGTTCGTCAGCATCGACAATGCCCGCGAAAATCTGGAGAAGGAGCAGTCCGGCTTCGACTTCGCGACGGTCCGTACCGCAGCGGAAAACGCCTGGAAGGAACAATTGGGCCGCATCCGCGTGAGCGGCGGAACCAACGAGCAGAAAACAGTCTTCTATACTGCACTGTATCATGCACTTATCCACCCGAACATCCTGGAGGACGTGAACGGAGAGTATCCCCTTATGGAGTTCGGCAACCCGGAAGCCGTCAGCAGCATTCCGGTCGCGACGGGCCGCAACGGGCAGGCACAGCTCCGCCTGCGGGCCCGCGGCATCGGCCGCGTCCCGGAAGGCCAGCACCGCTATACGGTGTTCTCCCTGTGGGACACCTGCCGGAACCTTCACCAGCTTCTGACCCTCCTCTACCCCGAAAAACAGATTGATATGGCCCGCTCCGTCGTGAACATGTACCGCGAATGGGGCTGGATGCCCAAGTGGGAGCTCTACGGTCGCGAAACCTTCACGATGGAGGGCGACCCGGCCATCCCGATGCTGACCGATACATACCTCAAAGGCCTGACGGACTTTGACATCGCCACCGCCTACGAGGCTTTCCTCAAGTCCGCCGACACCCCGGGCGCCCGGAACCGCATGCGGCCCGACGCGGACCCGTACAACGAGCGCGGCTACATCCCGCTGGGCTGGTTCGCCCAGGACTTCTCCGGGGACAACTCCGTCTCCCATGCCCTGGAATACTACATGGCCGATGCGGCCTTCGCCCGCCTCGCCACGGCCCTCGGGCATCCCGAAGACGCCGCCCGGTACCGCGAGCGCTCCCTGGGCTACAAGCACTATTGGGACACCGAATACGGTTGCCTGCGGCCGTTGCAGAAGGACGGGACCTTCCTCTCGCCCTTCAACCCGCGGCAGGGCGAGAACTTCGAGCCTGTCCCCGGCTTCCACGAGGGCAGCGCCTGGAACTACACGTTTTACGTGCCGCATGACGTAGAGGGCCTGATCCGCCTCGCCGGCGGCCCCAAGGCTTTCGTGAAGAGCCTGGACCGGGTGTTCGGTGAGGGGCTCTACGACCCCGCCAACGAGCCGGACATCGCCTACCCGTACCTGTACAGCCGCGTCAAGGGGGAAGCCTGGCGCACCTGGAGCACCGTCCATGACCTGTTGGAGAAGCACTACCGCAACGCCCCCGACGGCATCCCCGGCAATGACGACACCGGCACCATGTCCGCCTGGGCCGTCTTCTCCATGATCGGCTTCTACCCCGACTGCCCCGGCGACCCCTCCTACACCCTCACCCTTCCGGTCTTTGACCGCGTGGACCTCACCCTCCCCGGCGGCAACACCCTCACCATCACCAAGTCCCCCAAGGCCAAGCCCAAGAAAAGCACTTCCGTCCGCATCGGCAAAAAGCGCGTC
>Ga0310696_10009131_pt1 | contig 11488 bp, 10 predicted proteins | sample AusTroGonzalo_MG_4_FD_203885 | JGI IMG/M metagenome (GOLD analysis project Ga0310696, IMG submission 203885) | Bovine rumen microbial communities from tropical cattle in Woodstock, Queensland, Australia - Gonzalo_02 (v2) (version 2) | ecosystem: Host-associated > Mammals > Digestive system >...
AATTCCCCGGTCGATCCCAGATTCAGGAAGAAGACAGTCAAAGGCATCTCGGCACGCGTCGTGAACGCCATCGTCCTCGCGGGCGCCACCTATCCCGCCACCCCTATAGGCATCAACCTTCCCAATGCCGACTGGATCAGGAAAGAGCACGGCTCCAAATCAGTGACCATCGCCAACATCACCCATACCTACGACTTCTCCGCCCAGGAATCTCCCAAGAGCATCCTCGGTGAATTCGCATGGGACCAGGCTGAAATAGATGCCTACAAGAAATACGGCAACTACGCCGACGAGGTCCACACCGATCTCCACGAATGCCTCGGCCATGCTTCAGGCCAGCTCCTTCCCGGCGTATCATCCACGGCGCTCGGCGAATACCAGTCAGCACTCGAGGAAGCGCGCGCCGACCTTTTCGGTCTCTACTACACCGCCGACCCCAAGATGGTTGAACTCGGTATCATGCCTGACTCTGAGGCATACAAGGCCGAGTATTCAAATTATATCCGCAACGGTCTCTTCACGCAGTTCACGCGTGTCGAGCTCGGACGTCCCAACACCGAGGCCCACATGCAGAACCGCAAGCTCATCGCTGAATGGTGCTATGAAAAGGGAGCTGCTGACAACGTGATCGAGAAGAAGGTCCGTGACGGCAAGACATATTTCGTCGTCAATGACTTCGAAGCGCTCCGCGGGCTGTTCGCACAGCTTCTCGCTGAGATTCAGCGAATCAAGTCCGAAGGCGACTACGCTGCGGGCAAGGCCCTCATTGAGACCTACGCCGTCAATATCGACCCTGAACTCCACAAGGAGGTCCTGGAGCGTTATGCCGGTCTCAATCTCAAGCCGTACGGCGGATTCATCAATCCTGAGATCGTGCCCGTGGTCAAGGATGGCGAGGTGGTCGATTATGAGATCACCTTCTATGACGATTTCCTCAAGCAGCAGCTTGACTATGGCAGGAAGTACAGGACTCTCTGATGAGCTCGGTACGCCTCATAAAAGATTTTGGTTACTACCTCAGGGTAGAACGTGGGATGTCGCCCAATACGGCGGCATCCTATTGTTCTGACCTGAAAGAATTCCTGGAGTGGAGCGATGTCCCTGCGGGGGACGTGACGACGGAGGACGTGCTACGCTATATGGAATTCCGTTCCGATGACATATCGAAACGCTCGCAGGCGCGGATGCTCAGCGCCATGCGGTCGTTTTTCGGGTGGATGGTGGCCGAGGGGGAGATGGCATCGGACCCGTGCGACGGGATAGAAACACCCAAGCTGGGACGATATCTGCCGGCCGTGTTGTCGGTGGAGGAAGTGAATGCTATTATCGAAAGTGTTGATTTGAAGTCGTCCGGAGGAGTCCGCGACCGTGCGATCCTGGAAGTGCTTTATGGGTGCGGACTGCGTGTGTCCGAAGTGGTCAACCTCCGTATTTCCCAATTCTTTATGGAGGAGGGCTTTGTGAAGGTTATTGGCAAAGGGGACAAGCAGAGGCTGGTCCCGCTTGGTGAGATGGCTGCCTTGGCTGTGTCAGATTATCTTGCCGTCAGGGGAGTGGCCGACGGTGCGGAGTATGACGATTATCTGTTCCTGAACAAATTCGGCAGGCCGCTGAGCCGGGTGTCCGTGTTCAATATGGTGAAACGCCAGGCGATGGCTGCGGGTATACGGAAAGAGATTTCACCGCATACCTTCAGGCATTCGTTTGCGACGCACATGATTGAAAACGGAGCGGATCTCCGTGTGGTACAGGAGATGCTCGGACATGAGAGCATCCTGACTACGGAGATTTATACCCACATTGACAGCTCGACCTGGCAGGCGGATGTGTTGAAGTTCCACCCTAGGCGTTAGCCTCTTCGAGGCGGGCCTTGTTGAAGCAGTCGCGGCAGAGGGGTTCGTAGGTGTCTTTTTCACCGAGGACGACCAGCTTGCGGCTGTCGGAGAGACGGTGCGAGTGATTGGCGAGAGAGCCGCACTTCACGCAGATGGCATGGACTTTCTGGACGTCTTCGGCTATGGCAAGCAGGCCCGGCATGGGGCCGAAAGGCTTGCCAAGATAGTCCGTGTCCAGACCGGCAATTATTACGCGGACACCCCTGTTGGCCAGCTCCTGGGCGACCTCGATGATGGATTCATCGAAGAACTGCGCCTCGTCGATGCCGACTACCTGTATGTCGGGCTCTATCTGGAGCATGCGCGAAGGTGTCTTGATGGGAGTGCAGGAGATACTGTGTGAATCGTGGGATACGACGTCAAGGTCGGAATAGCGTTTGTCTATCGTAGGTTTGAAAATCGCGATTTTCTGTTTGGCGAACTGAGCCCTTTTGAGCCTTCTGATGAGCTCTTCGGTTTTGCCCGAGAACATGGAGCCGCAGATCACTTCGATGCAGCCGGATTTTTTTGTATTTTCTGAGAACATTTAGTTATTTTTGTAATTGGCTATCGCAAATATAGTCATTAAATATCGAATATGACACAGGACAACAAAGAAATATTGGACGGTCTCAAAGACGCCATTGAATCGCTCCGGCGGCAGATTTCAGAGCTTGAGACCAGGGTTGAGGCTTTCAGCCAGGCACTTGTGGAGCCGGAGGTGGAGCAGGCGCCGGAGATAGTGGAGGAAACGGTTGAAGAGCCGGTAGCTGTCGATATCGAAGCGGACATACAGATGGAAGACATCCCGGTCGACCTCGAGGTCGGGGAAGCCCCTGTCGAGGTGACGCCTCTGGAGGAGAATGTTTTCGACTTCCAGGACACCCCGGCCGCTCCACGCAAGGACAGGAAGGAGCGCAAGTCTTCTGCCAATGGCTACAAGTGGCGCACCGACCTTCCCGGAGTGCAGGTGAAGAATATCCGTAGCGGTATCTCGCTTTATGACAGGGCTTTGTATATCAATTCCCTGTTCGGGGAGGATTTTGCATTGTATGATACCACCATCGGGCATCTCAATGAGCTTGACTCGCTGGACGATGCCGTGGAGTATCTCTCCGCACAGTTCTCAGACTGGGACTTTGGCTCCGAGGTGGTATATTCTTTTATGATGTCCCTTCGTAAGAAGTTCAGATAATGCCGGGACGACTTTATATCGTGCCCACTCCCGTGGGTAATCTGGAGGATATGACCTACAGGGCCGTGAAGGTCCTGCAGGAAGCCGACCTCATCCTGGCCGAGGACACGAGGACGAGCTCCGTGCTGCTGCATCATTACGGTATCACCGGCAAGCTCCAGTCACACCACAAGTTCAACGAACACAAGACCGTCGAGATGATTAAGGAGCGTATCATCGGCGGACTCAATGTCGCCCTCATAAGCGATGCCGGGACTCCGGGAATCTCGGACCCGGGATTCCTCCTGGTGCGCACCTGCTCGGCCGAGGGCATCGAGGTCCAGACCCTTCCGGGAGCGACCGCCTGCATCCCTGCCGTGGTCAGCTCGGGACTCCCTTGCGACAGGTTTTGTTTCGAGGGCTTCCTCCCTGTCAAAAAGGGACGTCAGACACTGCTTAAGACCCTTGCGGAGGAGACCCGCACGATGATTTTCTATGAGTCTCCATATCGTCTGGTAAAGACCCTGGAGCAGTTCGCGGAATTTTTCGGGGCCGACAGGGAGTGCTCCGTAGCACGTGAGATTTCAAAAATACATGAACAGCATAGCCGTGGTACCCTGGAGGAGGTCGCGGCGTGGTATCGAGAGCATGAACCCAAGGGCGAGATTGTGATTGTCGTCGCAGGTGCTCCGTCGAAGAAAAGAAAAGAAGAGGAGGACGGAAGACATGGACACAGATCACAGGAAGAGGGATAAAGAAATTTCCGGATCATTCACGAAAGGGGCTATCGCCCTGGTATTCCTGATAGTGGGCTATCAGGCGGCGTTGTTTGTGCATAAGGTGACGTTGACGGGACTGGCTGTAATGGAGGCGTCGCCGGACACGGTGTATGTGGTGGAGAAGGTTGCGGATACAAGCCCGGCGTGCCGTGATACCATCCGGCGTCCCGGGCGCGGGACAGAGAAGCTCAGGCCTGTGCGTGAAGCCATCGCACCGAAGGGGAGGGTGGTGGAGACTTTCCGGTTTGACCCTAATACTGTGTCGGTGGAGGATTTGCAGAGACTTGGCTTTTCCGGGAGACAGGCCGTGTCAATTGACAACTACAGGCGCAAGGGCGGGCGCTTCCGCAGGAAGGAGGATTTTGCGCGTTCGTTCGTGGTGTCAGATTCGGTGTTCGAGCGCTTGAAGGGGTATATTGATATTCCGCTTATCGATATCAATTCGGCGGATTCTGCGGCGCTGACCGCACTTCCCGGTGTGGGACCTTATCTGGCGGGGAAGATTGTCGAGTATCGGGAGAGGCTTCGGGGGTATTCGTTCCCGGAACAGCTGATGGATATATACCGGCTTGATAGTGAGAGATTTGATGGTCTGAAGGACCTGGTCACTGTGGGGCGTGTCCGGCCGTATCCTATCTGGACACTGCCGGAGGATTCATTGGCCATGCATCCGTACATAGGCCGCCATACGGCGAGGAGCATAGTCCTCTATAGAGAGAACCATGCTCCTTCGGAATGTTCGCTTGATGGGCTTGTCGCCGCGGGACTGATCCGTAAGGAATACGCAGGGCGCTTCGTCCGGATAGCGGTGGTTAGTCCTTGATCTCTTTGAGTGCTTCGCGGATGCGGGCCTCGATTTCGGCGCAGAGCTCGGTGTTGTCGGTGAGGAACTGCTTGGTGCCTTCACGTCCCTGGGCGAGCTTGGCGTCATTGTAGCTGAACCACGAGCCGCTTTTGGCGATGATGCCGAGCTCGACTCCGAGGTCGATAATCTCGCCGATTCTGGAGATACCTTCGCCGAAGACGATGTCAAATTCCGCCTTTTTGAAGGGAGGTGCCATCTTGTTTTTGACGACTTTGACTTTGGTGCGGTTGCCGAGGGCTTCGTCGCCGTCCTTTATCTGGGTGGTCCTGCGTACGTCGAGGCGGACGGAGGCATAGAATTTAAGCGCGTTGCCGCCAGTGGTGGTCTCAGGGTTGCCGAACATGATGCCGATCTTTTCACGCAGCTGGTTGATGAAGATGCAGCAGGTGTTGGTCTTGGCGATGTTGGCGGTGAGTTTGCGGAGAGCCTGGCTCATGAGGCGGGCCTGGAGACCGACTTTGTTGTCACCCATCTCGCCTTCGATCTCGGCTTTGGGGGTGAGGGCTGCGACAGAGTCGATGACTACGATGTCTACGGCTCCGGAACGGATGAGGTTGTCGGCTATTTCAAGGGCCTGCTCTCCGTTGTCCGGCTGGGATATGAGGAGGGTGTCGATATTGACTCCGAGGGCCTGTGCGTAGGTCCTGTCGAATGCGTGCTCGGCATCGATCATGGCGGCGATGCCTCCGAGCTTCTGCGCTTCGGCTATCGCGTGGATGGCAAGGGTGGTCTTACCGCTGGATTCAGGTCCGTAGATCTCGATAATCCTGCCCCTGGGATAGCCTCCTATGCCGAGTGCATGGTCAAGAGCTACCGAACCGCTCGGTATTACCTGCTTCTCGTCCCACTGCGGCTGATCTCCCAGCTTCATGATGGTACCTTTGCCATAATCTTTCTCAATCTTGTCTATCGTCGCCTGCAATGCCTTGAGTTTGGCGGCATTGACGTCTGCTCCGGTCTGCTGTTCTACTGCTTTGGCCATGATGTGTGTATGGTATTATTAAAAATGACATATGTCGCGCCGCGATGCGCAGCGCTACCTACAAAGTTATGAAAAATAACTTGTAATGCGGACACTTTTTTAGTTATTTTTGCATCTATAAATGTGTATGCGCATGAATAGATTATACATAGTGCTCTCACTCGTTTTCCTGAGTGTTTTTCCCTCTTTTGCCCAGGACGAATATGCCTCGGGGTTCCGCATGGACGATGAAAGCGACCTGCAGGCCCTGAAGGAGATCAATGCACGGATGGACAGCATCCGGGCATTCAGGCCGACCGTTGGTCTTGTCCTTAGCGGCGGCGGAGCCAAGGGTACTGCGCATATAGGCGTGCTGAAGTACCTCGAAGAGGCGGGAGTCCCGGTCGACGTGGTCGTCGGCACCAGTATGGGAGGTCTTGTCGGAGCCATTTATTCACTTGGCTACACCACTCATCAGATGGACTCCCTGATCAGGACCATCGACTGGCAGCATATGCTTTCGGACAGGGTCCCGAGGGAGAGTATCCCTTATGCCCGTCAGCAGTACAAAAGTACCTATGCCATGTCGTTTCCCTTTTATTATAGCGCCGACAGCGAGCATGCCGAGTATGATGATGACCAGTCATACAGCAAGAGGGGACGCATGAAACTCCGTCTTTCGGCGGGGAAGGAGATGCCTGAAAGCCTGGCCAGAAGCGGCCTCGGTTTTTCTTCAAGTCTCCCTGCCGGTTTCGTCCTCGGACAGAACGTCAGCAATTTCATATCGAGCATGACCGTGGGATATCAGGATTCGATCAACTTCTTCCACCTGCCCATACCGTGTGCCTGCGTAGGCACCGACCTCGTCTCCGGCAGGGCCAAGGTATGGCACCGCGGCTCACTTAACACGGCGCTCCGCTCCACCATGTCCATCCCCGGACTGTTCACTCCTGTCCGCACGAGGGGGATGATCCTTGTCGACGGCGGTATGCGCAACAACTATCCTGTCGACGTGGCCCGCAAGATGGGAGTAGACATAGTGCTTGGAGTCGATGTATCCAGCGAGCCTTACGGCTATGAAGACATCAATAACCTCATCGACATCCTCTGGGTGGCATCCGACCTGCTTGCCAGTGACTCCTATCGCCGCAACGTGGCCATCTCGGATATCAACATCAAGCCGGACATAGAAGGCTACAATATGCTCAGTTTCAATACCGAGAGCATCGACTCGCTCATCCATCGCGGTTATGTCGCAGCCTCCGCCAACGCCGGAGAGATTATCTCCGTCGCAGAACGTACGGGCCGTGCGGGCACCACGCTTCAGGCTCCTCCCGCCCTGGATATCGCAGTGACGCCGGTCCATATCAAGGACATCGTTGTCACGGGTCTTACCCATGCCGATGCAGAATACGTACGATCCAAATTCAATATACGTGAGGGAGACATGGTCACCCGCCCCATCGTGGAGAAAGCCGTAGCCGATGTGTTCGCCACGGGCAAGTTTGACTATGTCAATTTTGAGCTTCTCGGCACCGAAGACCCGTACAGGCTTCAGCTCAACTGCAAGAAAGGCCCTGTCCATCGTCTCGGAATCGGTGTCCGGATGGATACCGAGGAAGTGGTGTCGCTGATGGGCAACCTGGGATTGAATACCAACAACCTGCATGGCCCGGCCATCGAGCTGTTCGGAAAAGTCTCGCGCAACCCCTCTTTCGGCTTCCATTACTACAACGTCACGGAAAGGGTGGCCGTATTCAACTTTAATGCGGACATGACATGGATAAATCACGGCGACCTGAGAGTTGGAAAGAACAAATACAATCTCAATACTTTCAGGACCACCCAATCTGTTTACCTGTCCAGCATCCCCCTCGTGTCTTTCGACGCCCGTCTCGGCGTATCCGGGCACGTGTTCAAACTCCGGGACCTGTACTCAGGCAGTGCTGCTCTTGACCTCATGCCCGACAAGAAACCCTACTTCTTCCTGTCTGCCTTTTTCGAGGCTTGCAAGGAGACCCTGGACAATGCATATTTCCCCGAGACCGGCTACTCCCTGGGAGGACGGTATTCATATAATCTGTCCACATCCTCCCTGTATCAGGACGACCCGTTTTTCCAGGAGGCGCGTCTATACGGCAAATACGTAATACCGACAAGTGATCATTTCGCCGTTATTCCGTCCTTACATGCACGTGTGCTGATGGGTGAAAGCATACCTTCTCCATTTATGAATTACATCGGCGGTGCCCTTCAGGGTAGGTATTTTGAGCAGCAGGTGCCCTTCATGGGCATAGGCGGGGCATACATGTGCGGCAACTGGATGGGCCTCGCACGCATCGATTTCCGGTACAAACTGGCCGGCAACAACTATATCTCCGGTATCGCCAATTTCTCGGTAAGCTCTGAAGACCATACTTTCCAGGACGCTGATCTATTGAGCGGCGCTGCACTGGAGTATGGATATAATTCCGTCGTCGGACCGCTCCGGGCCAATGTGCACTGGTCCAATGTCAGCGGTTTCGGAGTCTATCTTTCACTCGGCCTTGACTTCTGATGGAGGGAATCGAAAAGAAAGTTCTCGAAAGGCTCCAGCGGCAGTGCTCGCGGATGGAATACTGCACCATGGACATAAGGCGCAAGGCGCTCAAGGCCCTTGACGGAGATGAGGAGGCGGCCGGCCGTGTCGTCGAGGCCCTGGTCAAAGATAGATTCGTGGATGACCTGCGATACGCATCCGCGTTTGCGCGGGAGAAGTCATCGGTCCAGGGATGGGGGGAGGTGAAGATTTCTTACATGCTGAGGAGCAAGGGGATCGACAGTCAGACGATTGCCGGGGCGTTGAAGGAGATCGACCGGAGTTCTGCCGACAAGAGACTTGGCAAGCTCGCCGCAGGGAAATACCGCGTGTTGAAGGATGACCCGCAATGCCGTCTGAAACTGCTGCGCTTCCTGCTTGGCCGGGGGTATTCATACGACGATGCCTCTCAGGCGGTGGAAGCTGTCATCCGCGGAGGGTCAGACGATATTTGACGCTACCCTGATTCCTATAATATAATGGCGCGGAGTCCGCTGCCCTCGACAGGGGAGTGCGCTCCCAGAATATCGGATCGATGGCAAATGTCACCGGCTCCCGCAACCCTTCATCCACAAATCCGAGAGACTTGTACACACCGCCTTCGGACCACTCGAGGTCCGCATAGGACATTACGTCGTCGGGATGGACGTCATCGATGAATGCCTGGAGCATCTTGCCCATGCCGCCATTCACGCGTATCCATGATTTGGAGGCGTAGCGTACCCACTCGTACGAGGCTACTGTCCTGCCCCCTATCTCAAGATGCCTGGCGCTGGAAAACTCCGCCACCGCTACAAGCGTACCGGGCGCAAGCTTTTTCTCCGCGCCGCCTGTCACCCTGCGGGTATAAAGCCCGTACCTGTATCTGCATGAGGCGTCGCCGTAGCTGTGATTCTCACTCAGGAATCCCGCCGCCGTGACCTTGTCGATGCGGCGGACTTCGCAGTTGCGGGCGTAGATGCGTGCGAACATGCCGAGATGGGCCTTGAGACGTGCCTTGACGGCGATGCCCCGGGAAATCCATGTGTCTTCCGCTATTATCGCCGGATTGGGTACCGTCGCAGCGAATTCCTTGACCACCAGTGATTTCCTCTCTGCGGCCCCGGGCGAAGTCTCTGTAATCGGTACGGCAATCACGGAGAACGAGCCTCCGCTCTCGCTGAAAGCCGTTATCTCTCCGCAAATCTTCTCTTCAAACGTTTTCCCGCTCTCTGCGAGCAGCTGCCTTATCTCGTCGATGAATTCCATGGCGCAAAATTACGAAAATTGTTAATTAACTCAATAATGAGTAAATTTGGCACGCTGGAAAAAACAAAAATACTATAATATATGGTAACTGTAGATGTAAAAGGTTGCGCCTCCTTTGTAAAAGACGCACAGTTCAAAGCGTACACGGAAAAAGCCCTTGCAGGCTTCGATGTCCTCCAGGGAGGGCAGGGAGCAGGCAATGACTTCCTCGGCTGGAAGCACCTCGCCTCCGAGACTCCCGAATCCCTCCTCAATGACATCGACGCCATCCGCAAGGACTGGGCATCCAAGGGTGTCGACCTCGTCGTCGCCATCGGGATCGGCGGCTCCTATCTCGGAGCCAAATGCGCCATTGAGGCCCTCTCCCACAGCTTTGCCCGTGAGCTCGGCAGCAAAGGCGCTCCCGAAGTCGTATTCGGCGGCAACAACCTCTCCGAAGAATACATCAGCGAACTCATGGACCTCGCCCGTGAGCGCAATACCGCCTGCGTGGTGATCTCCAAATCAGGTACTACCACAGAGCCCGCCGTCGTCTTCCGTATTGTAAAACAGTACCTCGAAGAGACCTATGGCAAAAAAGAGGCAGCATCCCGCATCGTGGCTATTACGGATGCCAGAAAAGGCGCCCTCAAGACTCTCTCCACACAGGAGGGCTACAGGACTTTCATCGTCCCTGACAACGTCGGCGGCCGTTTCTCCGTCCTCACCCCTGTAGGCCTTCTCCCCATCGCCCTCGCGGGATTCGACATCCGCGCTCTCCTCGCGGGCGCCGCAGACGCTGAAAAAGCCCTCTCCGTCAAGTCGGAGACCAACCCCGCCGTCGTGTATGCCGCCATGCGCAACCTCCTCTACAGCGAATACGGCAAGAAAGTGGAGATCATGGTCAACTACAACCCCAAATTCCAGTACCTCGCAGAATGGTGGAAACAGCTTTACGGTGAGTCCGAGGGCAAGGACGGTAAAGGCATCTTCCCCGCCTCGGTCAACAACACCGCCGACCTTCACTCCATGGGCCAGTTCATCCAGGAAGGCGACAGGGTGATGTTCGAGACCGTGGTCAACATCGCCAAGAGCAACTGCAGCGTCGTCATCGGCACTGATGAGCAGAACCTCGACCAGCTCAACTTCCTCGCCGGCAAGCACGTAGAACACTGCAACGCCATGGCCCAGCTCGGTACCAGACTCGCCCACATCGACGGGGGAGTACCCCAGATCGAGGTAGGCATCGAAAAAATCGACGCCCGCAACCTCGGCGAGCTCTTCTATTTCTTCGAATTCGCCTGCGGCGTGAGCGCCTACACCCTTGGCGTGAACCCCTTCAACCAGCCCGGCGTCGAGGCCTACAAGAAAAACATGTTCGCCCTCCTCGACAAACCCGGCTACGAAGAGCAGTCCAGGGCCATCCGCGAGCGTATTGCAAAATAATCAAAAAAACTATTTGATTATTAAAATTATTTAGTCATATTTGCTATCGATATGTATACGAACAGGTCAAATAACACCTTCAACTGGTGGCGCAGCTTACAACCCAAGTCGTAAGTCGCCTTTCCGTATACCCATAGCAGAAACTTCAGGTAGCACGCCGACTTACGGTGTGCTACTTTTTTTTGACCCAAAACATAACGGTAATTATGCTTAACAAAAACTTCCACCCTGACGATAACGGCTACTACGGCATCTACGGAGGCATCTACGTTCCCGAGATCCTCAAACCCAATGTGGATGCCCTCAAAGCCTGCTACCGCGAAGTCCTCGAAAGCCCCGACTTCCGGAGAGAATACAATGCCCTCCTGCGCGACTACGTCGGACGCCCGTCGCCTCTTTATCTCTCGGAGTCCCTGTCAGCACTTCATGGCTGCCATGTGTATCTCAAACGCGAGGACCTCAACCACACAGGAGCCCATAAAATCAACAACGCCATCGGCCAGATACTCCTCGCACGCCGTATGGGCAAGACCCGCATCATCGCCGAGACCGGCGCGGGTCAGCACGGTGTGGCCACGGCTACG
>Ga0310696_10009136_pt1 | contig 11486 bp, 6 predicted proteins | sample AusTroGonzalo_MG_4_FD_203885 | JGI IMG/M metagenome (GOLD analysis project Ga0310696, IMG submission 203885) | Bovine rumen microbial communities from tropical cattle in Woodstock, Queensland, Australia - Gonzalo_02 (v2) (version 2) | ecosystem: Host-associated > Mammals > Digestive system >...
CCTCCGCCGGCGAGAATAACGATTGATTTCATATCTGTAAATTTTTATTTGTATTGACAAAACAACACTGCAAATTTATTAAAAAATTCCTTAATTCCCATATCAATTTTTTTATTATTTTTGCAAGTTTTAAGATAACAGACAATTTTTGATATGTATAGTTTCATTTCGGGAACCGTTGTTGAGAAGAATCCTACTTATGTAGTGCTTGATAATCAAGGGATTGGATATTATATCAATATCTCTTTAAACACTTTCACGGCAATTGGCGAGCAGCAGCACGTGAAGCTGTTTGTGCATCTCGCAATACGTGAAGACGCACATACTCTGTATGGATTCTACACCGAGAGCGAACGCGAGCTCTTCCTCCAACTCATCACGGTGTCGGGAGTGGGCTGCAACACAGCACGTCTTATCCTCTCGTCGATGACGGTGAAAGAGGCCGTTGATGCCATCGCCACCAACAACATCCGGATGATCCAAGGAGTGAAAGGCATCGGCGCCAAGACAGCCCAGCGTATCGTGGTCGACCTGCACGACAAGGTCGGCAAACTCGAGGCAGGCGGTGAAATTTCTTCACTTGGAAACAATACATTGAAAGATGAAGCGTTATCAGCATTAATGGTCTTAGGTTTCAACAAAGCAAGTATCGAAAAGGTCCTCGACAAGCTCCTCAAACAGATGGAAAATCCTACTGTGGAAGACCTTATCAAGGAATCGCTGAGGCTTTTGTAAACATAACATTATGATTATCAGGAAGTTAATATATATCTTAACATTATCGTTCGTCTGCATTGGCTTTAATGCCAAAGCGCAGTCGGGCATAGAGCTTAAAGAGCCGTCGAACGTCACTCGAACGATAGAGTACGACCCGCTCACTGGACAGTATGTCTTCGTCAGCAAAATCGGTGATTTCACCTATCAGGACCCGGTCTACATGACACAGGAACAGTACTCCGACTATGTCCAGAAACAAGCCATCAAGAATTACTGGAAAGACCGCCGCGAGTCGTCGATCGGCAACAGCAACGGCAACTCCCTGATTCCTCCGATTTATGTAGGCGGCAAGGTCTTCGACAAAATCTTCGGCAGTAACACCATCGACATCAAGCTACAAGGTTCCGCCGACGTGACATTCGGCATAAAATACCAGCGCCGACGCGACCCGTCACTCACCGTGGCACAGCAACGAACCACCAACTTCGACTTCAACGAGAACATCCAAATCAGCGCTTCCGCGAAAATCGGCGAGAAGATTCAGTTTAAGATGAGCTATAACACCAAGACTCAGTTCTCGTTTGAAAACAAATTCACCCTGAAATATGAAGGCGACGAGGACGACATCTTGCAACTCATCGAAGCAGGTAACGTGAGCATGCCATTGCAAAGCACCTTGATCACTGGTACTCAATCACTTTTCGGTTTCAAGACAAAGTTAAAATTCGGAAAGACCAGTGTCACAGCCATCGCATCATATCAGGAGAGCGAGACACAGAACATCGCGGTGAACGGTGGTGCCCTGACACAGGAATTCGAACTCGAAGCCATTGATTATGAAGAGAATAGGCACTTCTTCCTGAGCCAATATTTCCGCGACAAATACGAGGCGGCACTCGCCACACTTCCGACGGTGACATCAGACATCAACATCACCAAGGTTGAGGTTTGGGTGACAAACACTAACAACAACTACGAAAATTGTCGTAACATCGTGGCATTCACCGACTTAGGTGAAGGCAAGGAAGAATGGATTTACAACACCGGCAAGGTTCGTCCAAACATATATTCCGGCGAGGCATTCCCTGACAATAACGCCAACACCCTCGTCAGAAACATGGATACCACACAGATCCGTAAGCTTAACACAGTGACATCATACCTCACAGGACAGGGCTACACATCGGGCCGCGACTTCGAGAAAATACAAAAAGCAAGAAAGCTGAGCGCCAACGAATACACCATCAACCGTAAGTTGGGTTTCATCACCTTGAATGTCACGCTCAACTCCAACCAAACCCTCGCTGTCGCCTACCAGTACACGGTGATCGGACACGATGAAGTGTTTCAGGTCGGTGAGTTCTCCGACCAAGGCATCCAAGAGCCAAACCTCCTGACAGCCAAGATGTTGAAGAGCACGACTGTCAACACCAAGATGCCGATGTGGGACCTTATGATGAAGAACGTCTATAACATCCGCGCATACCAGGTTGCTCCGACCAACTTCATAATGAACATACTTTACCTCGGCAACGACAACGGTGTGGCTACAGGTTATTTTTCTGACGCTCCAGATGCCATCAGAGAGAACTCGTTGCTTAACCTCATGGGTATGGACCGTTTGAACAGCCAAAACAACCCTGTCGAAGGCGGTGATGGTATGTTCGATTTCATCAACGGAGCCACGACAAACGGAGGTACCATCAATGCGTCAAACGGACGAATCTATTTCACAGTGCTGGAGCCTTTCGGCAGTCAGATCAGAAACAAAATCTTCAAAGACTATCCGGCATTGGCCGACAAATATGCATACGACTCTTTGTACACTATGACGAAAGTCATGGCGCAACAATACACCGACAAGAACAAATACCGTATCGAAGGACGCTACACATCATCGTCGGGAAGCGAAATCAACCTCAACGCCCTCAACGTGCAGCAAGGCTCGGTGCGAGTGACAGCAGGCGGCATACCGTTGGTTGAAAACGTCGACTACACCGTCGATTACACTCTCGGTCGCGTGACGATTCTCAATGAGGCGTTGCTTAACTCGGGAACCACAATCAATGTGTCGCTTGAAAACAACACCGCTATGTCGACAATCAGGAAGACGTTCCTCGGTGCACGTGTGGAACATGAAATCAACCCTACGTTCATCGTCGGAGGTACGATTCTCCATCTTACCGAGCGTTCCTACACAACGAAGGTCAACTATAGCGATGAGCCGATATCGAACACCATCTACGGCTTCGACATCAACTATCAGACTGAATCTCAATGGCTTACCGATGTCCTCGACAAGCTTCCGCTTTATGAGACCAAGGCACCGTCACGAATCACCGTGTCGGGAGAGTTCGCCAGATTCATCCAAGGCATCAACAAAGACTCCGACAAAGCCGGAACATCTTATATCGACGACTTTGAAGGCGCCAAATCGACCATCGACCTGCGTCAGTGGAACTTCTGGCGTATCGCCAGCACGCCACAAAACCAGAGCAACCTCTTCCCGGAAGGCTCGGCTGTCGGCTTGGAAAACGGCATGAACCGCGCTAAACTGGCATGGTACACCATCGACCAGTCGGTGTTCTATGACAGATACGGAAACCTGTTGCCGCCAAACATCACAAACGGTGAGCTATCCGACCACCGTGTGCGTCAGGTGCTTATATCAGAAATCTATCCGAATAAAGACATTCAGGCTGGTACCTCAACAAATATGTCGGTACTCAACCTCGCATATTACCCTAATGAACGTGGTCCTTACAACTACGACACCGATCATCTGAATGAAGACGGAACGTTCACCAATCCGGAAGACCGTTGGGGTGGTATCATGAGAGCCATCGAGTCGTCAGACTTCAACTCAACCAACGTGGAATACATCGAGTTCTGGATGATGGACCCATTCTTCGAAGGACAGGATCAGACCAATACCGGTCAGTTGTTCTTCAACCTCGGTGACGTATCAGAAGATATTCTCCGCGATGGACGTAAATCATACGAGCACGGACTTCCGACGACATCAGTCGTTGAAAACGTCGACACCACAGTGTGGGGCCGCGTGCCGTCACTCCAGGCTCTCGTCAACGCCTTCAACACCGACCCTGACTCACGTCAATATCAGGATATCGGTTACGACGGATTGAGCGATGACGACGAGCGCTCATTCTTCGCCGACTTCCTCAACGTGATGAGAAACAAGGTCAGCGCATCGGCTTTCGCAAAACTGAACGCCGACCCGTCATCTGATGACTATCATTATTTCCGCGGAAGCGACTTGGACAGCGACCCTGTCTATTCAAGCATCCTAGAGCGTTACAAGAGATACAACGGCAACGAAGGCAACTCCCCTTCTGAGACACAATATACCGAAAGCTACACTACAAATAACAGCACACTTCCGGATCAGGAAGACATCAACAACGACAACACTTTGAGTGAGTCGGAGAACTACTATCAGTATGTTATCGACCTCGACCCGATGAAGATGCAGACTTCCGGTCAGAACTTCATCTCCGACATTCGTGAGACTGCTGTTCAGGTAGCAGACGGAACGACAAAGAGAATCAAATGGTATCAGTTCCGCGTGCCGGTGCGTGAGCCAAGCCGTATAGTCGGTAACATCGAGGGCTTCAACTCCATCCGCTTCATGAGAATGTTCCTCAAAGGCTTCAAGAGCGACATCGTGCTGCGTTTCGCCACCCTCGACCTCGTGAGAGGAGAATGGAGAACATACGCCAATGCAATCCAGGCACCTGGCGAATACCAGCCTGGCGACCAGACCAACCACACAGTGTTCGAGATGTCGGCTGTCAACGTAGAAGAAAACAGCGGACGTCGTCCAGTGCCATACTGCATCCCTCCGGGAATCGAGCAGGAAGTTTACACTGGAGCAACCTCAACAGTACGCCAAAACGAGCAGGCACTGCAACTCACGGTTAAGAACCTCGTCGACGGCGACGCACGAGGCGTGTACAAAACAACAGAGTTCGACTTCCGATTCTATAAGAAACTGAAGATGTTCGTCCACGCTGAGAGTGCATTCGACAGCGACCCTGTCCTCGACAACGAGGTGACAGTATTCATACGATTCGGCTCCGACCTCACCGATAACTACTACGAATACGAGGTGCCGCTGAAAATCACGCCTTGGGGCACTTCTATAACGGACGAGTACGGCATCTGGCCTGAATCTAATAACTTCGAAATCGAATTCGACAAAGTCGTCAACGTGAAATCCAACCGTAATACAGCCATCATCAACGGAAACACAAATGTGAAGACCAACAGACTGTATTCGGAAAGAGACGGCAAGAACATCATCAAGGTGTTAGGTAACCCAACCATCAGCGAGGTACGCTCCATGATGATAGGTATCAGAAACCCGAAAGTAGATGGCGAAGTATCACAAGACAAGAGTGTCATCGTGTGGGTCAACGAGTTGAGAATGACCGACTTAAGCAGCAACGGAGGATATGCCGCCACAGGACGTGTTGAAGCATATCTCGCCGACCTCGGACGTGTTGCGGTGGCAGGATCGTACAAATCTGCAGGCTACGGCTCGCTCGAGACCAAGATCACTAACAATGACCTGAGATCACAAAGATTTTATAGTGTTTCGGCCGACATCGACCTCGGTAAGTTCATGGTTCCTGAAAAGAGCGGTATGTCGGTGCCGGTTCACTTCGACCATAACAACACCACCATCACTCCTGAATACAACCCTCTCGACCCTGACGTAAAGCTGGAACGCTCGCTGCAAGACCTCAACCAGCATGGCAAAGACTCGCTCAACGCATTGTCGAGAGATGTGACGACACAGACAAACTTCAACGTCACCAACCTGCGCAAGAACCGTGTCGGAACAAAGAAACCGCACTTCTGGGATGTGGAGAACCTCAACGCATCGTATGCATACACCAGCCAGGAACAGACATCTCCTGATTTGGAATACAACCGTCAGAAGTCACACCGTGGCGGCATCGGATACTCATATACCACCGGAGCAAAGCCATGGACACCGTTCGCAAAGAGCAAATGGGCATCGTCGCCTTACATGCTGCTCTTCAAGGACTTCAACCTCTATTACCTGCCGAAGAGCTTCTCGTTCAACACCGAGATGTACCGACAGATTCACACCCAAAAGATGCGTAACAAGTCGTCAGGCTTGATACTTTTGAAGGAAACGACGGCAAAGAGCTGGGACTGGTCAAGAAACTATGACTTCCGTTACGACTTGACGAAGAACCTCAACTTCACATATACCGCACAGTCGCAGGCATACATCTACGAACCTGCAGGAAACCCTGAGCGTGACAGCGACGAGTGGAAGGCAAATCGCGACACTGTGCGTGATGAACTGCTTAACTTCGGCTCCATCTCACGTTTCAACCAATCTGTGAAGTTGAGCTATACAATACCTATTAATAAACTGCCGTTCTGCGACTGGCTCGGCTCTACAGTAAACTACACAGGCAACTATCGCTGGATTGCCAACTCACGCTACACACAGAAACGTTTGGGTAACACCATCGAAAACGACAACAGCATACAGTTCACAGCATCCGCTGACCTCACAAAACTGTATAACAAGTCGACATATCTCAAAAACCTCATGACACCTCGACGTTCAAACAACAGGGTGAGAGGTCCGGGAGCTCCTGGCAGTGAAAAAAAGACTGACTCAGTGACAAAGAAAGAGACTAATATCGGTAAAGCCATTGCTGACAATGCCTTGCGTATCCTCTGCAGTGTGAAGAAGATTACCTTCACATATTCTAAGAGCAGCGGCGTAGGTCTGCCTGGATTCATGCACAATCCTAACATCTTCGGATTGAGCAGTCAGATGGCACCGGGTTGGGGCTTCGTGATAGGTAGAAACAACAACGTGTTGAACAACGCCATCAACAAAGGATGGCTCACCTCCGACTCCACATTCAACAGTGCTTACACCGAGCGTTTGAACGAGACATATAACTATAAGGTATCTATTGAGCCATACACTGACCTCAAAATCGAAGTGTCAGGAAACCGTGTCTATGCAGAGAACTTCTCTGAATATTTCAGAGCCGACGAGATGGGAATATTCCAATTCTACACCCCTACAACAGGCGGCAACTACAGCATCTCATATCTCATGACAGCCACGTCGTTCTCTGATGGCGACAGACTCTTCAACAACCTCCGCGCTTACCGACAAGTAATTGCCGACCGTCTCGCACACTCAAATGGTGCCTGGGTTGATATGGGCGAGCCTTATATTTATGATGAAAACACCGGCGACGTCTATCCGTATGGTTACACCTCAAACTCACAGGAAGTGCTCACCTACGCATTCATTGCGGCGTATAGCGGCAAGAGTCCGGGCGGCATATCTCTGAAACTCTTCCAAACAGTGGCGTTGCCTAACTGGACCATCAACTTCACAGGTCTCTCGAAGATTCCGGCTTTGAAGAAATATTTCAAGACCATCACCCTGACACATGGCTATAAATCGACATTCTCGATTTCGGCTTGGGCTAACAACGTCAACTACAATGCCAGCGACAACATGGCGGTGTTCGCGGGAACCAACACAAGAATTCCGCAGTACGACATGTCGCAGATTCTCCTTAGCGAGCAGTATACACCTTTGTTAGGCATCAATTTGGCGTTCACAAACAGCCTCACACCGTCCATCGAATACAAGAAATCGAGAACTATCACTTTGGGATTCAGCAACAACCAGATCACCGAGGTGAACGGCCGTGAGATCGTCATCGGATGCGGCTACACCTTCAAAGACCTCGGATTCAGCATATCGCTGTTCGACGGTCAAGGCGCAAAGAAAGTCAGCAACGACCTCAAGTTGAAGCTCGACATCGGTTTCAGAAGAGACATCACCACTCTGAGAAGCATCGACGAGGGTAACAGCCAGATATCTGCTGGACAGAACAAAATCAACGTCTACCTCACCGGCGACTACACTTTGAGCCAGCGTCTCAGCATGCAGGCATTCTTCAAGTACGACATGACTAACCCGTTCATTGCCAACGCCTACAGGACAACCAACGTCTTTGCAGGCATCACGGCACGCTTCAGTCTGTCGCAATAAAAAATATTTTTATAAATATGAAACATGATACAATAAATATTGTAATTTTGTAGCGGAAATTAATTTGTAAAATTAAATTTTAAATAAAAGATATGAATATTCCAACAAACTTAAAGTACACTAAGGATCACGAATGGATCCGTTTAGAAGGAGACAACGCTTACATCGGTATTACCGACTATGCACAACACGAACTTGGCGACATCGTTTTCGTTGATGTCGACACACTTGACGAGACACTCGAAGCAGAAGAGACTTTCGGAACAATCGAGGCAGTGAAGACATCTTCAGAGATGTTCATGCCAGTCGGCGGTAAAGTCATCGAATTCAACGAGGAACTTGCAGACGCTCCTGAAAAGGTCAACACAGACCCATACGGCGAAGGCTGGATCATCAAAGTTGAAGTTACAAACGCAGCAGAGATGGACAACCTCCTCGATGCAGAAGGTTACAAAGCCCTCATCGGATAATTTTGGAACGTCTTACAAGACATATCTACCCCGGCTTATTGTGCGGTGTCATCATCATGGTACTCTGCGGTTTGCCGGGGTCTTGTTTTCCCAAAGTAAAGACCTTCTGGGAATGGCTTGGTCCGGATAAACTGGTGCATACTCTCATGTTCGCAGTGTTCGCCTTCTCCATCGCCTTCGGCTATAGAAAGGAATATTGCGAGCGTGACAAGAGCTATCGCATTAAGCTTCAATTGATTACATTATTGATATCAGTTTCTTACGGAGCTCTGACAGAAATCCTGCAAGTACATCTTTTCAGAGGAAGATATGGGAGCGCCTATGATTTTATAGCCGACGTAATCGGTTGTGTATTAGGCATTTTCATCTTCAAAATCATTTTCCGAAAAAAAATGATAAAAATTTAGCTCATTATTCAATAATTTTTGCTAACTTCGCAGCGTTTTTAGATTAAGATTAAAATTAAACGTTATGGAAATAAAAAAATCACCTAAAGCGAGTCTTGACGACAAGAGATTGACGTTCACACTTATCGGCTTGGTAGTTACATTATTCATCGTATGGCGTGTGTTCGAATATAAGAGCTACGACAAACAATCACTCGACACCTTCGCAAGACAGGTTGAAGTCATCGAGGAAGAAATGGTCGAAATCACAAAGCAAGAGATGCCGAAACCTCCAGTCCAGGCTCCAAAACCACAGGTGACACAAATCCAGGTGGTGGAAGACGACGTTGAAGTTGAAGACATCGAACTCAACGCTGAAGTCGACCAGAACGAGGAAATTGAAGAATACGTTTACGAGGCTCCGGAAATCGAAGAGGAAGAAATCCAGGAAGAGGAAGTGTTCCTTTCAGTGGAGGAAAACCCAGAGTTCCCTGGCGGTCCTGCAAAACTTCTTGAATATGTCCAGAAAAACCTCAAATACCCTATGATGGCTCGTGAAAGCGACATCCAAGGTAGAGTGTTCGTGGGATTCGTCGTCGAGAAAGACGGCTCAATCTCCAACGTGAAAGTGCTCCGTGGCATCGGCGGTGGCTGCGACGAAGAAGCAGTGCGCGTGGTGCAGAGCCTTCCTAAATTCAAACCTGGCAAACAGCGCGGTAACCCAGTGCGTGTCCAATACACACTGCCTATCGTGTTCAAACTCCAGTAGTGGATACAAAAAAATATAAACTGAAATTGTTCGGCAACAAGGAGCTTCCGAGCTACTTGTTGGAAAAAAATAATGTGGTGAGGATGATACTCTTCACCACAGTTTATTCTTTGGTGTTCATAAACATCTTCCGCCCGTTTAACTCCGAGACGTGGATTCCTAACACCAACAGCACAAACTACTTCATGTACTCGTCACTCATGGTGCTCGTCGGCATGGTGGTGGTATCACTAAGCCGCACAATCATGGGCATCGTGGCGAAAAAAGTACAATTCACCTACCCAGACTACGTCATCTGGCTCGTCAGCGACGCCTTGATAGTATCCGTGTTCTACGTTTTCATCGCCTATAAAGTAGGATTTGTCGACAACTTCCTTAACGACAACCCCGAGATGACAACGTGGGAGGCTATCTACTCCATCTTCTGGAAATCTACAGCCAACACCGTGTGGATGCTGCTCATACCTTATACAGTGTCACTCCTCTTCCTTGATAATCAATATCTTAAAAACACCATCAAAGAATTGGGTACCAAGACATCCGACAGCAATATTGTGCATTTCAAAGACGAGAAAGGCGAAATAAGACTTTCTATAAACATTGAGAACGTGCTTTATGCGGAATCAGCGGATAACTATGTGATTATCAAATATATAAACAACGATAAACTCGTCGATTTCTTCCTCAGGACAAACCTCAAGAAGCTCTCCGACGACATGCGCGACACCCCTATCCAGCGCTGCCACCGCTCGTTTATGATCAATCTGCTTCATGTCACGTCGTTGACAAAAGACCAGACGGAATTCATGATACAGTTCGACACCACAAGCATCAAAGATATCACAGTGTCGAAGACTTACCAGGAATCGATTATGGACGCATTCACAAAATATCAGAAATAAGTGAAGAAATTCCTTGTAATATTGCTCTTTTTAACTCTCCTGCCCTTCATGGAGATGAATGCCCAAATAAACCACAAACACTATATTTTGATGGGAAAAATTGAGCTTTCGAAAGAGAATTACGCCGAAGCTATTCAGAATTTCAACATCGCCATCATCGCAAAACCCAACGATTTCGAGGCATATTTCCTTCGTGGCATCGCAAAATACAGCCTTAGCGACTATAGCGGCGCCATCGACGATTTTACCAAGACACTGATGGTGCACCCTCTTTATGTGAGAGCATACCATTATCGCGGAGTTGCCAACGACCGCCTCTCAAACTATGCCGACGCCATGGCAGACTACAAGAAAGCCATCAGCCTCGACCCGTTCAGCGAGGATCTGCACATCGCGTCAGGCTCCACGCTGATGCACCTCAACGACTACAAAAACGCAGTGGCGGAATTCGACACAGCATTGATTATCAATCCCGAAAATGCCAACGCATACATATCACGCGGCGTCGCCAAACGTTATCTCGACGACCTCGACGGAGCACTCGCCGACATGAATAGCGCCGTTTATAACGACTACTTCAACATCGAGGCAGTGACGCGCCGCGGCATGATAGAACTCGAACGCGAAGAGTATCAGGAGGCGATGAACGACTTCAACAACGCGTTACGCATGGATAAGGATAACCCTCTCATATATTTCAACAGAGCTGTGGCATTCCTCAACTTGGGCGATACAGCCGCGGCGCTGCGCGATTACGAGAAAGTGAATAACCTCGACCAACGTAATGCCCTCACCTACTTCAACAGAGCCCTCATTTATTCGATGAAGGAAGAATACGACGTGGCACTCGCGTTATATAATAAGGTGATTGAGATTAACCCGCAAAATATCTACGGATACTTCAACCGAGGCATACTTTTCTACAAGATGAAGGACTGGGACAATGCCGAAGACGACTTCACAACGGTAATAGAACTGTTCCCTGATTTCATCGACGCATGGATTAACAGATCGGTGGTGAAGTTTGAGAAAAACGACATTCAGGGAGCGGAACAAGACCAGTGGCAAGCCAAGCAAATCATGGCATTTGTGAGCGCCGACCAAGCCAACGTCGACTCATTGTACAGCCATTATTCGAAGATGGATTAC
>Ga0310696_10009138_pt1 | contig 11485 bp, 4 predicted proteins | sample AusTroGonzalo_MG_4_FD_203885 | JGI IMG/M metagenome (GOLD analysis project Ga0310696, IMG submission 203885) | Bovine rumen microbial communities from tropical cattle in Woodstock, Queensland, Australia - Gonzalo_02 (v2) (version 2) | ecosystem: Host-associated > Mammals > Digestive system >...
CAACAATCTGGAACCTCGGCTGATAGAAGACTTCAGCGCCTATCTCAGTGCTGAACGTGGCTTGAGGGGTGGAACTGTGTGGCTGGCTTGCCAACATTTAAAAGGAGTTGTGACAAGAGCTTATCAGCGGGGTGTTATACCCAAAAATCCCTTTAGCGGCTTTCATATTCACAAGAACATCCGCCCTCGAGAGTTCCTGACGGAGGAGGAATTGACACAACTGATAACACACTCGTTTACAAAAAAAAGTCTTTCGCGCGCGCGTGACATCTTTATATTTTCTGCCCTCACGGGATTGTCTTTCATCGATATCAGTGAATTGCGGCCTACGAATATCGTGAACATCGGTGGGGGATTCTGGATCATATCACGACGACATAAAACGAAGATACCCTTTCAGGTGAAATTACTCGAGGTACCGCTTCGGATTATCAGGCACTACCAGAAAGAAGGGAATGAAAAGGTGTTCGGCCATCTGGAGTATCGCACAGTGGCGAGTCATATCCGACAAGTGATGGAAGAGATGGGGTATCACAAACATATTACCATGCATTGTGCTCGCCATAGTTTCGCTGTGTTAGCCATCAACAAGGGAATGCCCATTGAAAGCATCAGTCGGATTCTGGGTCATACGAATATTACGACCACCCAAATTTACGCAAAAATCACCATGCAAAAGCTCCAAGAAGACATGGTGGCCTTCGAAAAAAGCCTGTCAAATATGAACAAATTCAGCCTTGAAAACGATGAATAATTAAGTTTATTTTCTTAAAATTTTCTTTCTAAATGTAGCAAAAGTAGCTTAAAAGTGTAACATTCTTGACGTTTGTTACATTCGAAAAAGTTTTTGTTTCATTTTGCAAAGTCCCTTTTTATTATTATTAATATATTTGCAGCCGATTATAAAACCACCGCTATTAAAGCGGATACTTAACGATTAAGTATGTAAAACCTGGCTAAATGTCAATATATCGCATAAATATTGCAAATATACAATGTTAAATAACAAAATCAACTATCTTTTAATTAATTTAACTAACTATGTGGAATTTTAAATCACTACAAAAGCCGTTAGTGTTTCTGTTCCTGCTCTGTTTGTTCCCACTGGGAGCGATGGCTCAGAGCGTAGTAAAGGGAACGGTAAACGATGAAGCAGGTGAGCCGATCATCGGTGCCAGTGTGAAGGTACAGGGCACGAAGACAGGTGCTGTCACCGACTTCAATGGTAACTTCAGTGTGCAGGCTGATGCCAACGCTACACTGGTTGTCTCTTACATCGGTTACACCCCCGCCACTGTGAAGGTGAATGGTCGTAACAACATCGTCATCTCGCTGAGTGAAGACTCTCAGACTCTGAGCGACGTGGTTGTGATCGGTTATGGTGTCCAGAAGAAGAGCGACCTGACCGGTGCTGTTGCCTCTTTGAAGGGTGACGACATCAAAAACCTGAGCACTTCAGATGCCGGTGCAGCCCTTCAGGGTAAGGTAACTGGTGTGCAGATTATTAACAGTGGTGCTCCTGGTGCAGGTGCTAGCATCCGTGTTCGTGGTTATTCTTCGAACTCTGGTAACCTTGGCCCGCTGCTCATCGTCGATGGTCTGAAGGTGGACAACATCCAGTATCTGGATCCCTCTCTGATCGAGTCGATGGAGGTGCTGAAGGACGGTGCTTCTGCAGCCATCTATGGTGCACAGGCTGGTAACGGTGTTGTGCTGATTACAACTAAGAATGGTTCTAAGGGACAGGCTAAGGTTTCTTATACCTTCAAGGCTGCCAGCCAGAGCCTCGGCAAGAAGGCTGAACTTTTCAATGCCAATGACTATATCGAGTATCATAAGTATCTGGGCGACCTGGTTGACGCAGAGCTTCAAGAGAAAGCTTATAAGCAGGGCTTCGTTGATACAGACTGGTACGACGAGGTATTCACCAACAGCTGGAGCCTCCAGCACAACCTCACTGTAGAGGGCGGTAACGACAAGGGTCACTTCCTCGCAGGTCTTGGTATCGTTGATAACGACGGTATCGTTCGTGGCGACAAGGATACCTACAAGCGCTTCACTGGTCAGGTAAATGCTGACTATAAGATCTACAAGTGGTTGACCGTTTCCAGCAACACCTCTATTGAAAAGTGGAAGAGAAAGTCACTGGGTGATGGTTACGGTTCATTCCTGAACGCTGTGGTTTCTATCGACCCGCTGACTCCCGCGTACATTTATGATACAGCTGATTTCGGTATGAACTTGGCAGCTGCTTGGGAGTCTGAGAATCATGGTAATATTTTGCTGCCTCCCTCATACACTGAGGAGAACCCCGTATGGTATGGAACTTCCAAGTATGTAGAGGATGCAACTGCTAACCCATTGGCACAGCGCGACCGTTCAAATAGTACAAGTGAAGGTATCAATGTTCGTGGATCTTTGGCTGCCAACATTATTCCGTTCGACTTCCTGACTATTACCTCTCGTCTGGGTTATCGTATCAGCCAAAGCAACGGCCACAATTACAGTGAGCCTTACTATCTGTCTTCTATGGCACATGCTGATGGCTATTCTATCTCAGCCAACACCAACGCAAGTCTCTACTATCAGTGGGAGAACTTCGCTAACTTCAACAAGCAGTTTGGCAAGCACAACGTAGGTGCCATGGCCGGTATGTCATTCACGAAGAACCACTGGGACAACACCAGCGCCTCTTCTTCAGATACTGGTATGATTTTGAGAGGTGAAGCTGCTCCTAACTTCCGTTACATCGACTGTTTGAATGCCAATGGTATTTCACACCTCTCTGCTGGTAATGCTCCTGGTGATGCCACTGAGCTGGCTTACTTCGGCCGTCTCTCTTATTCATTCGACGATCGCTACTTCCTGCAGGTTAACTTCCGTGCAGATGCCTTCGACTCTTCGAAGTTGACAAAGGAAAATCGTTGGGGTTACTTCCCCTCATTCTCTGCAGGTTGGACCATCAGCAACGAGCCATTCTTCAAGAAGGCCGTTAGCACTGATGCCGTTTCTTTCCTGAAGATTCGTGGATCTTGGGGTCGTAACGGTAACGTGAACATCCTGAGTGGTTATAAGTACAACCCGACCATTAGCTTGGGTGGTTACTATGACTTTACTGATCAATATACTGCTGGTGGTGCTGCTACAGAGGGTGGTAAGCCTTCTATCCTGGCTAATCCTGACCTGACATGGGAGACCTCTGAGCAGATCGACCTTGGTATTGATGCTCGTTTCCTGAACAACCGTCTGTCATTCGGTCTCGACTGGTATCGCAAGATGACCAAAGACCTTCTGATTGATATGGAGCCTGTATATCCTGAGATTGGTTTCCAGAATTCTACACTTAACTCTGGTGAGGTGCTGAACACTGGTTTCGATATTGAACTCGGTTGGCGCGATCACGTTGGTGATCTGAAGTACGGCATCATGACTAACTTCTCTACTCTGAAGAACGAAGTTAAGAAGGTGAACGCAGCTCTTCCGCGTATTAATGGACAGGGTCCTTCTGGATTCAACAACAAACTTGGTCCTTGCTTTGAGGAAGGTCATCCCATCTGGTACTTCCGTGGTTTCGAGTATGCTGGTGTAGATCCTGAGACTGGTAAGGCATTATATTATGGTGCTGTAACTGACGAGGTAACAGGTGAGACTACTCGTGGCATCGTTGACGCTCCTACTGATGACGACAAGACTGACCTCGGTTGTGGTATTCCTACCTTCACCTATGGTGTAACTCTGAACCTTGAGTACAAGGGCTTCGACTTCACCGTATTCGGTACAGGTGCTTATGGTAACAAGATTTACAACTTCATGGTATCAGCTGACCGTCCCCGTATCAATGGTATCGACGTTTACTGGCAGGACTCTTGGAAGAATCCTGGTGATAACTCGAAGTATCCTGATATGAAACAGGTTGCTACCGACTGGACATTCTTCAGCTCTTCAGCTTGTATCTTCAGCGGTGCTTACTTCAAGTTCAAGCAGATTCAGCTCGGTTACACGATTCCTTCGAAGATCACGAAGAAATTCCTCGTAAGCCAGCTCCGTCTCTATGCTTCTCTCGACGACTACTTCACCATTACAAGCTATCCTGGTGCTGATCCAGAGACCGCTTCTCTTGGCAGTGACAATGGTCGCTTACGTGGTTTCGATAACGGTACCTATCCGACATCTAAGAAGATTGTCTTTGGTGTAAACGTTACTTTCTAACATTGAAAGAATGAAAAATTGTAAAATAGACAGAATTATGAAAAAAATAGTATTTTCAATGCTCGCTCTTGTCGCTGGTGCTGCTGCATTTACCTCTTGTGAGGACCAGCTTGACATTCCGCAGAAGGCTGCTTTGACAACTGAAACTTACTATCAGACGGATAAAGATGCGATGGCGGCTTTGGCTTCTGCATACGAGAACTTCCAGGTGAATACCGTTGGTCGTACGACCCTCGGCCCTGGTATCTATACCCCTGCAAGAGTATTGGCTAATCACCCCGGTGATGATGTCAACTACGGTGGACAGTGCTATGGTGACCATGAGTTTGGTGGATCTGTTGATGAGTTCCGTTTCCTCCATACACCTGAAGCAATCAACTATCACTACAAGGGAATTTACCTCTCTCTCTTCTGTGATAACATTGTTATTGAGAAATTTGCAGAGCCCGCTTCTGATTTCCAGAAACAAGCTGTAGCCGAGGCCCGTGTACTTCGTGCCTACAACTTCTTCCTGCTGGCTTGCTACTGGGGAACTCCTCCTTTCGTAGATCATACGATGACTACATCTGAGGTTCCTACCAATAGTGAATATGATGCTCGTCCAGAAGCTCCGAAATCTCAGCAGGAGTACTTCCTCTGGGTTGCGCAGGAGTGTGAGAAGGCCGCTGCTGAAGGTCTGATTGAGCGTAAGTCTGCTGACGATAAGGAAGGTGCTTACCGCGTTACTAAGGGCTTCGCATATGCTCTGGCTGGTAAGGCTTACATGTTTGCTGGCGAATGGGATAAGGCTAAGCAGTGCTTGAAGAAGGTGATTGACTCTGGTAAGTATGCCCTCGTTCCTGGTGATCAGTTCATGGATCAGTTCCATATTCAGGGTGATGGTAGCCCCGAGAAGATCTTCGAGGTGAACATCCGTTACAACGCTGCTGCCGGTGAGTGGAGCTCAGGTGGTGGTATGGGTTGGAACAACCACAGTACATGGATGGAGCCCCAGTGCTTCCAGATCCGTTCTGATAAGTTCAAGAAGCCGCCATTGAATGCCTATACAGACAAGGTTGCCGGTTGGGGTTCAATCGGTCTTCCCAAGTGGTATGCTGACGAATTCGTTGAGAACGATGGTCTTGAGTCAAAGCGTTTGAATGCTACGATGGTTAATATCGAGAATCTGGTCTATGGTGAGACCGGTATTGACCTCATCGATACTTACTATAGCAAGCTCCCAAGCATGTCTCATGCAGACAAGGTTGCCAGCACCGCTATTGGTATCAATGCTCAAGATGGTCACTATGGCCAAACATTCTGGGTACCCCTCAAGCACATTGTCCGTGCAGGCGACGCTGTTGAAGATGGTAGCTCTTATAGCTCAGTACACCGTCTGAACAATATCATCATCATGCGTTATGCTGAGGTGCTGCTCAACTATGCTGAGTGCTGCCTGCGTACTGGTGATGCTGCAACAGCCAAGACCTACATCAACCAGATTCAGGAGCGTGCAGGTTCTAAGACCATCAGTGGTTCTGTTGACCTGGTTACTCTGAAGAAAGAGAAATCTTATGAGATGTGGTTCGAGGGTTGCCGCTATCAGGATCTTCTCCGTTGGAGTAAGTTGGATAGCGACCAATATACAAAGGATTGTATGGAGCACCTGAAGAAGCAGGGTACCCATATTCCTCACCTCTATGACAAGTTGTTCCGTGCACCTGAAGCATCTGATGTGGATGTTATTTGGCAGTATGGTAGCGAGTCTAACAGCCGCTTCTGGATTGGTCACACTCATGAGGCACAGGATGCTGGTTTCGAGGTAGGTTGGCAGGAGAAGCACAGACTCTTCCCCTATCCGACAACCGTTTTGGAGAACAATCCTGAACTCCATCAGAATCCAGGTTGGCCCGCTCCTACATTTGGCGGAGGTGATTCTGATTCAGCTGAATAAACTATATATAAAGATAGTAGTTTAGTAATTAGACACATTGTTTTAGTAAAGGAAGATGCTGCGTCGTGACGACGCGGCATCTTTTTTTGTTACATTTGGGAAAGAATATGTTACATCACGTAGGGGCGAATCTCGAATGAAATGCGTAACTTTGCAAACGGATTTATTATCCCTCAAAAACTATCAATATGAAGAGATTGCTTCTGGCGCTTTTTTCACTGTCTTTCCTGACCTCCATGATGGCTCAGGATGTCACGATTGAGTTTGTGACGCCGTCTATCGTTCATGTCATGAAGGGACAGCCTACCAAGTCGTTGGTGATCACAGCCAAACCAATGGCTGATGGTCAATGCTCAATGGTCAATGGTCAATGGAAGAGCAGCGAACTCACCGTGAAGCAGGATCCCAAGACGGGTTGTCTCACTTTCTTGACGGCTAAAGGGAAGGTTTTGTTGCGTGAAAAGAGTTGCAACATTGCTAAAGTGAGCCAGACGTTCCAATTGGATAAAGACGAGGCCATCTATGGTCTGGGCACCATCCAGAATGGTAAGATGAACCGTCGCGGGGAGCATAAGCGTATGGAGCAGTCGAATCTTGAGGACTTTCAGAACGTGCTTCAGAGCATCAAGGGCTGGGGCCTCTATTGGGAGAATTATTCGCCTACCCAGTTTGATGACGACCAGAACGGTATGACCTTTACCTCCGAAGTAGGTGAGGGTGTTGATTACTATTTCATGTATGGTGGCAGTGCCGACGGTGTGATTGCCCAGATGCGTTATCTTACTGGCGACGTGCCGATGTTCCCGCTGTGGACTTACGGCTACTGGCAGTCGAAGGAGCGCTATAAGACCGCTGCCGAAACGGAGAGTATCGTCGATCAGTATCGCGCTCTGCAGGTACCCCTCGATGGTATCATCCAGGACTGGCAGTATTGGGGCTCCAACTATCTGTGGAACGCCATGGACTTCCTCTCGGAAGATTTTGCCACAGGTCCGCAACTTATTAAGAATGTTCATGCCAAGCATGCCCACTTTATGATTTCCATCTGGGCCAGTTTCGGTCCGCAGACGCAGCAGTTCCATGAACTCAACGAGAAAGGATTGTTGTTGCCTTTTGCCACCTGGCCGCAGAGTGGACTCTCGCATATCTGGCCACCCCGTATGGATTATCCCTCAGGCGTGAAGGTCTATGATGCCTTCAGTCCGGTGGCTCGCGATATCTATTGGAAATACCTCAAGACGCTGTTCGACTATGGTACCGATGCTTGGTGGATGGACTCAACAGATCCCGATTTCTTCGATCCCCGCGAGAGTGACTATGAGCATCCCGTCTATGGTGGTACCTGGCGCTCGCAGCGTAATGCCTTCCCTTTGGAGACAGTGCGTGGCATCTATCAGTCGCAGCGTAAGGATTACCCGAATTCCTCGAAACGCGTCTTCATCATGACTCGTAGTTCCTTCGCTGGTCAGCAGCATTATGGTTCAAATATGTGGAGCGGTGATGTGAACTCGTCGTGGGACATGCTGCGCAAGCAGGTGCCTGCAGGACTCAGCTTCTCACTGACGGGTAATCCTAACTTTAATACCGACATCGGTGGTTTCTTTTGTAACGCCTACAATACCATGGGTCCTGCCTCTGCTCCGAAGAATCCTCAGTTTCAGGAACTCTACGTCCGCTGGATGCAGTACGGTCTGTTTTGTCCGGTATTCCGCAGCCACGGTGCCGATGCACCCCGTGAAATCTGGCAGTTTGGCCAGAAGGGCGAGCCTGTCTATGATGCCATCGAGCAGATGATCCGTTTGCGTTACCGCCTTATACCTTATTTATATAGTACGGCCTGGCAGGTGACCTCGAATAACGACAGCTACCTGCGTCCGCTGTTCAGCGACTTTGCTGCCGACAAGCGTGTGTGGGATATGACCGATGAGTTTATGTTTGGCCGTAGCATCCTGGCCGCCCCTATCCTCGATCCTCAATACACTGAGGAAAAGGTCATCCGCACTGATGCCATGACTGGGTGGAATAAAATTGAAGATGGAACATTGAATATTGAAAATTCGGCTGCGCGTAGCAATAATCTTCAATCTTCAATGATCAATTTTCAATCAACGAAGACGGCGGTGAAATATCTGCCGAAGGGCGCCACATGGTATGACTTCTGGACGAACAAGTGCTACAAGGGTGGCCAGAACGTGACGCTCGAGACCGCACTCAACCGTGTGCCGATGTTCGTACGGGCTGGCAGCATCCTGCCCCTCGGTCCTGAGATGCAGTATGTCGGCGAGAAGGCGTGGGATCATCTTGAACTGCGCGTCTATCCCGGTGCCGACGGTTCGTTTACCCTCTATGAAGACGAGGGTGACAACTATAACTACGAGCAGGGGGCTTATGCCACCATTACCTTCCAGTGGAATGACAAGGTGCGTCAGCTTACCATCGGTGACCGTCAGGGTCGCTACGAGGGTATGATTCAGAATCGCCAGTTTACGCTGGTGCTGCCCGATGGTACCTCTCGTCAGGTTGATTATAATGGAAACAAAATAACTATTGAACTATAATAAAAAACGCTCAATGAAAAAATTAATTCTAACTCTTTTCATGTCTGTGCCGCTGATAGCAATGGCACAGAATCCGATCATCCGCGATCAGTTTGCGGCTGATCCAACAGCACGTGTGTTTAATGGCAAGGTGTATCTCTATCCATCGCACGACATTTTCCCGCCCGAAGGACAGCGGCAGGACTGGTTCTGCATGGAGGATTACCATGTGTTCTCATCTGAGAATCTCACTGATTGGACTGATCATGGTATGATCGTTACTCAAAACAAAGTGCCCTGGGTAAGACCTAATTCCTATTCTATGTGGGCTCCCGACTGTGTCGAGCGAAACGGTAAATACTATTTCTATTTCCCGTCAGCTCCTAAAGATGGTAGAGGCTTTGGTATCGGTGTAGCTATTTCAGACAGCCCAGAGGGTCCGTTCGTTCCTGAACCAGAGAATATCAAGGGCATCAGTGGTATCGATCCATGCGTGCTTTTGGCTTCTGATGGCAACGCTTACATCTTCTGGGGTGCTGGTCGTTGCGCCAAGCTTAAGGACAACATGAAGGAACTCGCTGATGATACGCCATCGGAGACTGTTAAGTGGGGTGACCGCGAGTTTGAGATGAAGGGCGTCAACTGCCTTAAGGACCTGCCCAACCGTCAGGCTGAAGGTCCGTTCGCCTTCGAGTACAACGGCAACTATTACCTGACCTATCCATACGTTCGTGAGAATACCGAGGTTCTTGGCTATGCAATGAGTAAGAATCCCATGGGACCTTATGAGTACAAGGGATTGATTATGGCTGAGCAGCCCAATGGTTGCTGGACCAACCACCACAGCATCATCAACTACAGAGGTCAGTGGTATCTGTTCTATCATCACAACTATTTCTCGCCAAATGATGACAAGCGCCGTTCGGCTTGTATCGAGAAACTCTACTTCAATCCCGATGGTACGATTCAAGAGGTAAAGCAGACCCTGCGTGGTGTCGGTATTAACAAGGCTACTGAGAAGATCGAGATCGACCGCTTCAGCAGTGCCAGCGAGGGCGTAACAGAAGAACTGATCGATACTGTCAATACCTTCCGCAGTTATCAGGCTACAATTCCTGCTAAGGGTTGGATAAAGTATAACGACATTGATTTCAGCTGTCTGACTGACGGTTATCTGGTGATCTCCGCCAAAGCTGCCGACAATACTTCTTTCTATATTCGTGAGAAGGATCCCAATGGCAAGATCTTGGCAAAGATCGATATGACCGTGAAGCCCGAGACACCCGCAGGCGCTCCCGCCATGTTCCGTCGTGACTTCAGTAACCAGTGGCTTACGAATACTGCTCCATTGGCGTTCACCCCGAAGGGTGTCTCTGATCTGGTTATTACCTGCGAGGGCAATGCTCCTGTCAGCGTTGATTGGATCCAGTTCAAGAATCGTCCTAAGTATTTCTCTGCTGTTACCACACCGTCAGCTCAGCCTGATCAGGATGGTTTTATCCGTCGTTGGATGCTTTTAGAGCCCATCGACAAGCCTAACAGCGGTAACACCGTCTTCACCGACTCTTATCTGCGTGAGCATTTTGCTCGTGAGTATTTCAAAGGTCAGCAGACTATCGTGCCGAAAGATGGCCAGAAAGTAAAGGCTACTTTCAAGCAGGAACAGGCGCCCGCAGGCTTTGGCCGTGGCGCTCAGGCACCTGCTGAGCCTGAGGTGAAGACCGTCACTCAGAATCTTACTTGGCATGCTCTCGACAGCGAGAACTTCAATGTGAAGCTCTTCCGCTTCGCCGAGAAGTGGGGTCAGCAGGTGTATGGTGTACTCTTCTGGGCTGTCACCATCATCGACTGTGACGAGGATATCGAGAACGTCCGTCTGGCTGTTGGCTCTAATTCCGCCTCTATGTGGTGGCTCAACGGTGAGGAAGCTTTGTTGCTCTCTGGCGACCGTCGTATGGTGAAGGACGATGCTATGTCGAATCGCATCACTCTGAAGAAAGGCCGCAACATCCTGCGCGGTGCCATCATCAACGGCCCGGGCATGAGCGACTTCTGTGTTCGCTTCCTCGACGAGAAAGGTAACCCTGTAACTAACTATTCAATCAAAGCTCAATAAAGATGAAAAGACTACATACAATTCTGGCGGCTCTGACGCTTGCCACAGCAGCAAACGCGCAAATTGGCGCACCCTATATCCACGACCCCTCGACGCTGGCCGAATGCGAGGGCAAGTATTATACCTTCGGCACTGGTGGCGGTGGCCTGATCTCTGAAGACGGCTGGAGCTGGAACAGTGGCGCTGACCGTCCCGGTGGCGGTGCAGCCCCCGACGTGCTGAAGATCGGCGACCGTTATCTCTGTATCTACGGTGCCACCGGTGGTGGCCTTGGAGGTGGACATGCAGGTCGTATCCTCACGATGTGGAACAAGACACTCGATCCTAAGTCGCCCGACTTCAAGTGGAGTGAGGCTGTTGAGGTATGCTATTCCGACGGTATGGAAGATCAGGATGCTATCGACCCGGGTCTGTTGCTCGATCCTACGACTGGTCGTCTGTGGGTAAGTTACGGTACCTATTTCGGCACCATCCGTCTCATCGAGCTCGATCCTAAGACCGGTTTCCGTGTCAAGGGTAACAAGGAGAAGGATATCGCCATCGACTGTGAGGCTTCCGACCTGATGTACCGCGACGGCTGGTACTATCTGCTCGGTACCCATGGCACTTGCTGCGACGGTGTCAACTCTACCTATAATATTGTAGTAGGTCGCTCTAAGAGTGTTGAGGGTCCGTATCTCGACAACGTAG
>Ga0310696_10009139_pt1 | contig 11485 bp, 14 predicted proteins | sample AusTroGonzalo_MG_4_FD_203885 | JGI IMG/M metagenome (GOLD analysis project Ga0310696, IMG submission 203885) | Bovine rumen microbial communities from tropical cattle in Woodstock, Queensland, Australia - Gonzalo_02 (v2) (version 2) | ecosystem: Host-associated > Mammals > Digestive system >...
TTCTAGAAAGGAGAGTGCCCCGTATGATGGAAGAATTATCAATGAAAGCGAAAATAGTTTATGCGGCACTTGATTCCTTAGGTGCAAGAAGTGAAGAAACTAAGGTTACTTCATATGCAGTTCAAGATTATATAGAAGAAAATGAAGAATTACAAGGGCACGAGTTGCTAAAAGATATACCAGAACAAGATTTCGTAGATATAATTATGGAATTAAGTTTAAAAAGTATAAATACTTTGATAGCATCTATGTGCCGCCAAGGAATTGTGTCAAAGACTGAGCCTACTTCAATGAAGATTAACGGACAAAGACACAATTTGAGAGGTTATTTTATAAAATAAAACTTGAAATAAGGTTATAATTTATATTATAATTTTATTGTAAATTAAAAAAGACGATATGTTTGAGGAAATGCTTGCATACCGTTTCATAAATGACAAAAGAATATATTATAATAAAAGTTATTGATATAAAGGTTCTGTGTGGAGGACTCTGCGGAGGCGCCTATGATACTCAAGAGGTTATAAAGGTAATAATAAAGAATATATTAACAAAACATTTAGGTTTTTAGGATATCCCGATTAGAGCCTAATCAACTCGTATTTTGGGATTAGTGGTTTGACCATAGACAAATAAGTTAAAACAAACGGCGAAGATTGTCGGCGATATATGGCTTAAGTTCATATATTATAAAAAAGATTTATTTGGATAGAATAAGCCAACAGGTGAAAGAAACATCTTTAACAAATATCAAACATTTAGAAGCTTGTTAGCTCCATTGTCGGCCTGACGGTATGGAGAGATAAGCAGCATGTATAGGTGTATCGCCCGGTTTTTTTGAGGATAAAATACTATCGAGGATAGTGTCGGTAGACTTTATATGTTTAGTAGTTTAATAGGAAAAACATTAAGATGATGGTTCGACTCCATCCTGTTCTAGATGATTACTAAAATAATTAGGGCGGCTTCGCGGCCGCCTTTATTTATAGCAATTTAGCTCAGATGGCTAGAGCAACGGATTCATACCCCGTAGGTCACTGGTTCGACTCCAGTAATTGCTACCAATTTTTATGGGGATGTTTAGGTTTCGACAGGAATTGATGAACACTCACGAAACAAGTCGTAGTTATGCGTTAAATAGCAACTAAAAAATAAATGGAAACATTTTTTCAAAAATCGCTAACAGAGTTAAATCTCTATTCACTGCTAATGCAGTAGCTTTAGCCTAGTCTAGAGCGGTAGCGACTTTTATATGAGTAACCAGAGCTCAGACAGGAGAAAATATAAAAGGTATCAACTTATCAAAGTCTGAGATTGTATAAACTGTCCCTAGCCGTGGGATATACAATATTTACTAATATGCGTAGGGCTACCCCCGAGATTTGTTAATTATGTAGGGTAAGTAGATAGAACGAAATTAACTAAACTTGTAAGAAAGTAATGATTAGTATATTGATTTTTGGACACGAGTTCGAGTCTCGTCATCTCCACCATATGTCCTGAGCAATTTTAGAGTTGAATGGGGGCAGAACCCATAGGGACACTTTTAAGACCTTGGTACAGATGAATTACGCTGTTCTGTTTAAATGGGAAGCTTTTAATCTGATTTTATCAGGCTGGGATTAAGATAAAACAAAACCAGGGTCTTAACCATTTTATTTCCCAGCAAAAAGAAGAAGGTGAAATTATGACAAAAAAATATAAATTCTTTGTAGTTAGTGATGTTCACGGAGAGTATGATGCTATGATAGAAGCATTACAACAAGCTGGATTTGATAAAAGTAATCCAGACCACTTTTTTGTTTCACTAGGAGACTCTTTTGATAGAGGACCAAAGAGTAGAGAAATATATCAATTTTTTGTTAACCTAAATAAAGATAGAAAAAAAATAGTAAAAGGCAATCACGATGTAATGTTCCAAGAATATTTGGAAAAAGGCATGGAAGGAGAATTTGTCTTATTTAATATATTACATAATGGTTTAGGTGAAACTATAAAGAGTTTCAGCCATCTAGATACACCAGATGTTACTTCTTATGAAATATTAGATGAATATAGCCATTACATAAGAGATGAATATTATGGTATAAAAGAGTTTTTTGAAATGATGCCTTTATGGTTTGAGACAGACCACACAATAATGGTGCATGCCGGTCTTAATCCTAGGGTACCAGACTGGAAATTAACTGATGAACATTATGCTTTATGGGATATAGCAGATGCTCATTTAGGAGTTCCAACAACGAAAAAAATTATTATATTTGGTCATTATCATGCAGACCAAGTTGCAGAGCAAGCTAGACGAGAAGGAATAAAAGTTTTTGATGTTAAAGACTGTCCTGTAATGGGATTAAGTAATCAAATATATTTTGCTTCCTTTGGTAATGTTGACGAGTTTGGCTCTAAAATAATACCTAATGCAAATAAAGTAGCCATTGACGGGTGTACTAATCTTACTCACAAAGTAAATGTATTAGTATTTGAAGATACTATAACAACCCCTGATGAAAAGAGCAATGAACCTACACAAGAACAAACTGTTAATACAGCAACAATAAAAGTAAGTAGGGATAACGCTATGGGATATGTAACTACTATTGATGGAGTTCGTGCTGATGGTGGTATTATTACTACAACTGCTGAATGGAACCCAACAACTTACACTATAAATATGGCAAATTATCCTGAAGCTCAATGGTTCACTATGGGGATGGCAGAAGAAGTAGACATTGATGGTGAAAGAATATAGTTAGGAGGTATAACTATGGAAAGAAAGAAACCTTTTAAAAGAAAGTTTGATAATAAAAAAGAAACAAAAGACTTGGAAGATAAAGTTGTATATACAACAAGACAAGTAGGACCTGTGAAATTAGCTGACTGGCAATTAAAATTAAAAGCCATTGCAGACTGTATGGATGAAGAAGGTCATTTTGATAATGAAGCAGTAGAGGCTCGTTATCAAGAACTTATAAAGGGGTAAATAGGAAATTCCGCTTCCTATACCGGCAGCAATGCTCAAGTGTAGGCGCAAGCCGATGTGTTGTATCCTGGAACAGGCGGCCCAGGACCCCTTAAACTTTTTAGGAGGCTAATATGAAGAAACAAGTAATCAGTAATGATGAACAAAAACTTAATATTGTAATCTTAACAAACGAAGCCTTTAATTTTACTGTAAAGGGTATATCTAAATGCCACGCTGATGATGAGTATGATAGAGACCTTGGTATCAAATTAGCTAATACCAGGGCTTGGATAAAATATTATACTAAATTAGGCAAAGTTATAGGTGAAAACCTAGACTGTGCATTAGACCTTTCTAAATTTTGGCAAGAATATTGTGTTGATTTACAACAACAACAATATAATGCTGGGGCTAAATTAAAAGAATTACAAGCAGAATACGCTGAAATAATTGACAAAATCTAGTATTATATTATATAATAATAATGTAATATTTAGAAAGGGGAAATAGTTATGAGAAAGAAAAAACTAAAATTCGTTGGTTGGTTTTCTTATAAAGATATAGACGAGATGTTTACATCATTAGGAGAAATACCTGCATTAAAAGATAAGCCAATATATCACGAAGCCCCTTATGATGAAGCCCATAAAGATGCTATTATAAAAGAAATAGTTGATAATAACTATATAATCTGTGGTGATACTCACCAATCAGAGAAATATAATTGCATACCCGTATTTGAAGATGGATATATTTTTCTATCAATGAGAAGTTGGGGAGGGCTTATGGCTGAAGCCATGAATATTATTGAAGGTGAGGATAAATATACATATATAGATTTTTATATGGCTGGAACTTATGAAGGTAAAGAAAATTTACCTAAAGGAGTTATAGATGAAGCAATATTTAATTAGTGATACACATTTTAACCATACCAATGTAATAAAATACTGCAACAGACCTTTTGCAAATGCAGAAGAAATGAATGAGTTTATTATTAAACAATGGAATTCTGTGGTTAATGATGAAGATAATGTATATTTTCTAGGTGATTTTTGCTTAGGAAATAGGCAAACTGTAATTGAACTTGGCAATCGTTTAAATGGGCATAAGATACTTATTATGGGAAACCACGATAGAATATCTAAAACAGCATTTAGAGAAGCCGGTTTTGAAGAAATATATGTTAAACCCACCGTATTCAAATTCGGTAATTCCGAATTACTACTTTCACATGCGCCCGTATATGATGTTGAGTATAATAATGTATGCGGTCATGTGCATGACAAAATTGTCAATGATAAAAAACATTTCTGCGTATGCGTGGAACAAATTGATTACACGCCAATAGCTGTAGAAAAAGTATTGGAATATTTTGAAAAGCAATAGCTTTTCTTTCTGGGCTGGTAGCCAAGTTGGTTAAGGCAATGGACTGCAACTCCATGAACGTGGGTTCAAATCCCTCTCAGCCCTCCATTAAAAATTATTTTCACAAAAACTTGAATTTTGGTGAAAAAAATGATATAATTTATTTATGAAAATTAAATAAAGTAATTTGTTCTTTGAAAAATGAGATTGTTTGTTACTCGAATAAGGATAGGTTTCGTCCTAAGAGTAGACTCTCACACGATGCCAAAAGCTACGTCACGAGTTCGGAAGAACGAGGGAGAGTTGTTGTCGGGTTAACAAGCGTAAGGTACTACTGGTCTCGAGGGAGAATGTTATGTGCGAGTTGGCGTCGCAAACAAACTGAGGCAATTCCCTGTGCGGTTGAAATAAGAGGGCAGTAGGTAGCAGGCATAAATCCGTATTAAGAAAATGTCAGGAAGAACCTTATATGTTGAGGGTAGTCAATCCCTCCTACACATTATGATGAAGCTCCGGCCAGAGTGAATTCGTGTAGTAGCTTTACACTCATTCATTATGTTATTGATATACGCTGGAAGATGTATATCCAACTTAAGTTGTAATCTAATAACGGTGAACGCTGTAGGATGCTGTGGTCATAACCTATGAAAAAAGGTCAAAAGGTCGTTGAACCGAAGTGAGCAGGCGAAAGCATAATGAGTATGGGGAAAGTCAACAAGCGACTGGTCCATGTCTTAGCATTACCAAGCCAGGAGTGCGAAAGAAAGTGAAGGATAACGGTTGAAGCGTGTTAAAGCGTGTATAACAGTCGTGCTTGTGGGCATATAAGAAAGCCGTTCTAAAGGAATGATTAACAAATCTTTGGCGAAAAAGATTTAGTACATTACTCCAGTTCATGCCGAGCTTATAGGGTATTGGTCCCTATCTAGTGACTGAATGCGTGGTTAGCTTGAAAGAGACTTGAGGGTATGCAATAGTCCCTCCGAACAATCTCATTTTTCAGGGAACAAAATTAACAAATTAGTTCTCATGAGCATCTTTTTTATATTATAATTAGATTGTAATATAAGAAAGAAAAGTTCTTTTTTATATTTATATAAATATAGAATGGAAGGAGAGTTAAAATATTATGTCAAATGAAAGACTAAGAGATGCTTTCTGTATCGTTAATATGGACGAAGGATATGTACCAGTTTTTAAAGACGAACTTATTAACTTTGATGACGAAGGCTTAGCCATTGTCACTAAAGAAGGTAAGACAGTATATGTCGGAGAAATATCTAATTACTTATGTGATGTAGATGTTATAGGGTATTACTTACAATCTTTAAGAAATGCAAATATCGCTCCACATTCTACTGATACTTATGTAATGCTTAATTCTTATCAACTTGGAGACTTTGGATTTGACCATGGTGTAGTTGTAGGACATCAAGAAAATGTAGTTGTAGTATATCTAGGAGTTATTGAACTTCAAGAAAATATGGAAACTGTTCCTTATATAGGACCAACTACTAATAACCACGAGGAAGATTTCGAAGAACTTCTTACTAGTTTATTTGAAGATTTAATAAGCAATAAGTATGAAGAAGAAACTGAAGATTATGAAAGTGAGGAAAATAGTGTTATGGAAAACATATTTAATGGTAGTTTCGGAAAATTAAGAAATGACCGCTTCAAATTATCTATGAACGGTATCGCAGTATATCAACCATCAAGTGGAAAATATATTGTTTACAACAAAGATAACAACGAATTCGTAGATGTAAATGATTTATTATTTGACATCAAAGACGCTCTATTCTTATTACCAGCTGTTGAAGTTGTTGCAGGAGATACAATTTTACACGAAGATAAAGCATATTATGTTGTTGATACTAGAGATGGTATCAAAGCTGTATCTTATGAAGATTGCACACAAACAGTTCTAATTCCAAAATCAACAATGTTTGGTATCAAATACTTTACTAAAGTATTCTCTATGTTCGGTGATAACTTCGCTGCAACAAAAGACTTATTTAGTAACCCAATGATGCTAATGGCTTTAATGGAAGGAAAGAATAGCGATTTAAGTCAACTAATGTTATTTAGTTCTTTATCAAAAGGTGATTTAGGTTCAAACCCTATGGCACTTGCTATGTTATTAAAGGACGGTAAAGGCGATAGCACTTTATCTACATTAGCTATGATGTCTATGTTCAATAACGGAACTAACCCTTTTGCTCCAGTAAAAGGAAATAAAGATAATAAATCAACAGTTACTGAATAATAAGTATGGGAATATTTATTCCCTGAAATAAGGGCTCTATTACTTAACCTTTCCTTATAGAACCCTTATTCCAAGGAATAATTTTCCTTGGTTGTTTATTTTATTTCTTTTTCATGGGTATGGGGTTATTATAGCAATAACCCCTCTTTTTCTTTTTACGCTTTTTAAGCCAGTTTATAACGATAAATCGGTTTTATAATATATTTATATTATTTTAAATATTTTGAAACGGAAATCGGTATTTAAACAGGCTTAAAAAGGTTAATTTTATAAAAGAAATATTAAAAAAATAAAAGAGGTGTAATATGAACTTATTATATGAAATAAAATTATACTATGACAAATTAGTCGAATATGGCTTAATAGAAAAAGTACCAGAATTTGGTATAATAGATAACACTGCAGAAAGATGTTATCATAAAAATTATAAAGACTTAACTAAATATATTACTAAGGACCTGGACGAAGAAAAGACCAGTGAATTAAAAAGCAGAATAGAAAAAATTAAGGAGATAATAAAAGATGACAAAAAGAATAGGTAAAATCATCTTAGCACTCCTAGGATATATTATCGCTGGGATATTCTTATTCCAACTTACTAGAGTGGATATTAGAATTGCAAGGTTGGACCAAAAGATAGAAGACCTAGAATATCAAAATGAAATGTGCGAGATGGAAAAAGGGGAACAAGAAGTTATCCACGAAGAAATGATAATGGTATTAGATGCTGAAAAGGAAAGTTTAAGAACAGAAGTAGAGGAGCTAGAAGAAAGAGTTAAAGAACTAGAGAATAAGGTGTCTAAAAAATAGGCACCTTTTTTGCATTTAAAAATCTTGAAAATATGAAGCAAAATATTATATAATAATTATGTAAAAATAAAGAAAGGGGATATGATTATGGAAAGTAAATATCCTGAAAGATATACAATAGTAGTTAATAAAAGCATTGTGGATACTTGGGAAAAAGATGTTCCTGATTTTACAATTCTTAATCAAGCTGATATTTGGTATGATGACTCTTTAGTATGTTTAGAGATTACACCGAAAGTAAAGGACGGGGGTTATACAGTTGAAGATGTATTTGATTTAACAGATGCACTTATGGCTCACGAAGAATACACAAGTGGTTTCTTTACTGATGAAAGTAGCATAGAAAAATTAGCAGATAGTTATAGCTGGGATGGAAGTGCCTGGACTTTAATTGGTGATATGCTAACTGAAGGTGAAAAGATACATATACTTTTAATGCAGTTTGATTTAATTACAGGAGAGAAACCTCTTATAAAAGATTTAGAATATTCTACAAGTCTTCAAAAAGACCCAGAAAGAATATATAAGCCAATTATCGGTAATGTAAAAGATTTATTTGGCGATGTCGCAACTTGGTTTAGATTTAAACCAAAAGATGGTGCTCCCGCTGAAATAAACGGATGGTGGGCTAACATCGTTCCAGACTGTGGTTTATTTGTAATAATCTTAGATTATGATAAAGAAGAAGAATATGACTACAGTGAACAATTAAGTCTTTTAGAAGAAGACCCTGAGTATGAAGAAGCCATGGATTTGTATCGTAAAGAAATGGAAGAAGAAGATTACTGGAATGGGTACTTAGATGATGACGATTATGCTTATCTTGATAAGTGGTATGACAAGAAGGGAATATTTTAATGTTTAGTTCTTTTGTGCTTTTAATTAAGGCAGATGATATATTACAATTAAAAGCAGATGTGGACAGATGGAAAGATATAGCAGAAATCGTAGCGTCTTATAAAGAAAAAGATTATTACTATGTAGAAATTTTAGTCTTAGACGAAAATAGAGGACCTGCAGAACTATTCAGGTTTGTTTACAGACACTTTGATTTCATAGCCCTACATCAGAGCAAATCAACATATGTTTTTATTCAAAATAGGGAAGATTTTAAAGAGGCACTAACAAACTTATATACAAGGCAAACAAAAAATTACTTCTTTTATGATATGCTATGTATCGAGGAAAGATATCATGCGCTTATGTTACAAGGATTAAAGGATAAATTTGATATCCAAGCATGGTATTTTAATGTTAATTCTGGTTGCTATTATGCTTTAAATATTACTGACAACTCTCAGTTTCTATTTGAAGAAGAATCTGAGGTTAGTATAATAGATAATACAACGGGTGAAATAACAGACTATGATATCATAGAAGGACTAACCGATTTTGATTTTCATATTGGAATTTTAGGTTCTGAAAAACTTGAAAAAACGAACCAAAATATATTATAATTTATATATAAATAAAGAAAGAAGGGAATAATATGGATAAAGCACCCGCTTATATTAGTTATGTAGTTTTAGTTCATGGTGGAACTTATCAAAAGTTCTTACAACAACTAACTAAAGATTTCCCTCAACTAAAAATAATCTTCTGTAAAAAAATAGCAATTCACTATTATGTGATGCAATTAGAAGACCATTCGGAAACACCATTAACTAAAAAACAAATTATGGGTTTACCTGTTATGGCTTTTAGAGAAGAGTTTAGTTCATTTTTAATCTTCAAAGGTGGTAAAGGTTTAAAAACTACTTTAACAAGAATGTGTGAAGAAAAAGATGAAGATGACGCAAGTATTGAATTAGTTGAGAAAATGTTAACACCTTTTGAAAAAAGTCAAATATTAAACTTAGCGGAAGCTACAAGTTTAGAATATGAAGAACCATTAAAAGAAGGTAGCAAAGAAACAGTAACTACTATAATTAAAAATAAAGAAGAAATTAAGAGTATGCAAACCTTAAATAAATTATTTGGTTTAGATAAGGTTACAATAGATAATGAGGATATAGATTTAAAAGAGATGGTAAAAACAAAGTTTTCTAAAAAATGGACGATAGGAGTTATGTAGTGACACCAAATTTGAGATTTAATAAGAAAATAACTAAGAAACTTTTAAAATCTATACCTGATGAGGAAGATAGATTATCTCCTCAAACAATCTTATGGAATATGGAAAATACAAATAAGATTTATGGTTCTTGGTCAAAAGATTTATTTGGCAAGACAACAATATTTATGATATATAAGTTCAAAGAAAACTTATATAGATTAGTTGTAAGTAATGAAAAAGGACTTACAAGTTTATATCTTATTGACAATATTGATAGTTATTTAGAATATATAGGAGCAGAGGAATTAGAGTTGCAAAATCAAAACGAAATCTTAAAGGCACTTGACCAAACATCAGTGTTGCCTAATACAGGGATAATTTGTATAGATGAAGAGAAGATATTCGTATATGACCACGCGAACTACTAAGACCCCTCGAATAGGAGATATTTGGTTGGTCCACTTTCCATACATTACTCCAGGTAATATGGAAAAAGTGAGACCGGCCATTATCAGAGCATTTGATGGCGAAGATAAAACAGTGGTTCAAAAATTAACAACTCGTTGTAAAAAGGGGAATAAAGAGTTCTCCCATCCTAAACTAAATAAAAAAACCTATTTGTCAAAAGATATAGTAAGCGTATCCGATTATAATTTGATTAGAAGAATTGGTAGAATAGAAGAAAGAGAGAGTGGAAAAAATGAGAGATAATATAATGACAGCGAAATTATCTTACAGCACATTATTTGAAAGCATTGGTGCAACAGAAACAATGGGTGTTGTAAGAATTTTAACTAAAAATAATGACGGATTTAAACGCTTTAAAGGATATTTGGAAGAAAGAATAAATAAACTAGACCCAGGCTCAGCAAGAGGGCAAGTAATAAAATATCTTTTAGAAACAGAACCAGCTTATATTAACGAAAAAGAAGTTGAAGATTATAAGATAACAACAATAGTTTATCCTTATTATAATTTTAGAGGATATAATTGTTCTCCTTCAACAGCACTTACTTGTAGTGATGGTGATGAGAAAATAAGACAAACAAGTCTACAAAGATATTTTAGAGGTAGCTCACGAGTTCAATTTTATGTAAGTGAAAATATACCTGATATTTCAATAGAAATAGCAAACTATGACAGGGGATTAAGATATAATTCTTATTGTTTATTATTCCCATGTCCTGCTAATATTCCTAGTGATGAAGCATATTTAAGAGATATATCAAGCAAAATAGATATTTTTGATAGAGAAGTATATGGCCCTGGTATTAAATTATCAGCAAATCCTAAAAAAGAATATACACACAATAGTATGGTAAAAATAACTTATAAGTTTTTTGATAATATTATTGAGTGTTTAAATAGCCATGAGAATGGAGATTTAAGTATAGCCCTTTTAGGAGGAGGAGGCTCATTCTATGTTGGTAAATTTGAACTAAAATATAGAAGATTAAGAGTATCTAATGCGAATAAGTTTACATATAAGTCTGTTACATCAAAATATAAGGCTATTCAAATAGGAAACAAAATAGTATTTTATGATGGGCACAGAGGTTTAAATTATTTTAAAGATAAAATAGCTGCATGGGGAGATATTATACATACAGTTAGTATAATGCAATATCACGGTTTAGATTATCCATACTTTTTAGACAATGGCGGACATAGACAAAAAGTTGTTATCCGTTTCCTTAATCCAAAAGACTATTCTTTTGATTCGCAAGGAATAAGAGCAGGAGAAGATAGACGCGGTGATATATATGGTAGAATATGGAAAAACCACAAGGCAAGACAATTCACCATATCTTACAACTTTAAATCAAATAATGACTACAATGCAGCATTCGATGGAATTGTTCCTTTTGGAGAAAAAGCTGAACAAGCGGTAAATTGTATAGATGCTCTTATAAGAGAACAAACAGAAGTTCGTTTTAGAGAGTATTTTGATGTATTGTTAGATACTCCAGTAGTTGAAAATGAAGAAGATATATTAACAACTTGGTTCACTTCTTGTGTT
>Ga0310696_10009141_pt1 | contig 11483 bp, 9 predicted proteins | sample AusTroGonzalo_MG_4_FD_203885 | JGI IMG/M metagenome (GOLD analysis project Ga0310696, IMG submission 203885) | Bovine rumen microbial communities from tropical cattle in Woodstock, Queensland, Australia - Gonzalo_02 (v2) (version 2) | ecosystem: Host-associated > Mammals > Digestive system >...
CCCGATTCCTACAGGGACCATTCAATGATCACTCCCGCATAAGCTCAACGCGGCGCGCCGAATCAAGCGGGTGATATTTAATATAGCACATTTCTGCGCTTTGTCAAACCCGTTTCCGAAGTTTTTTTCGATTTTTCTTCGCCCCCAGTAAACCGGATCGCCCGGCGGGAGATTCAACGCCGCATATCGCTCTTGAGGAGAACACCGGCCTTTTCTCAGACCGATATCATATAAAATACACCCGAAATCATACTTTGTCAAGCCGCTTTCCCCAAAAAACCGCAAAAAATGCCCAAAAAAACGGAAACCGCCTCACCTCAACTCGCCACCCCGCCCCTCAACTCGACATGCTTCCTCGCCTCAACTCGCCACCCTGCCCCTCAACTCGACATGCTCCCTCGCCTCAACTCGCCACCCCGCCCCGCCCTGCCCTCTCGCCCTCGCCCAACCAGAACCTCCCCCATTGCATCAAGCCAAGTCCAGATGCGCAGCCACATGACAGAAAACGCACGTTTTGTCTCCTCGAGCTGAGGTTGCACACACGCGCGCACACTTCCGCCACGCACACACTGCAAGCAAAAGAAGTAAAACCAAAGGGAACAGGGAATTGTTTTGAGGGGGGAATCGCACAGGTGCAGAACACAGTCTTTCAGCGACACCTGGCTCAAAAAAAGGACAGGAGAGAGATCCCCAGTGCGGAAAGATGCCTTTTGAGCGGCACTCAGCTCAGGCGGGAAGGAAACGAATCCAGAAAAGCTTACAGATGCCCGGCACGATCACCAGGCCTCCGTCGTGTACTCGACAATCGCACCGCCGAGCTCATAGCAAGCCTGTCGCATGCCGTAATACTTGCCGACTTGAGGGTCAACATTGTACTGGTAATTCGCGTCGCCTGCCACGGCACGTTTGCGGATCAGAGGTTCGCTGCGTCCCGGGACCAGCACTTCCATTTCCGCAGTGAGGTTGATGTGAAATTCCGCAGGGCGATAGTCGTCGTTCTCATAGCTGGGCTTGTAACGGCGCATCGAAGTCGTGACGTCAACAAGGCGAACATAGAGGATGCAGTCGGCCTCCTCCTTGGAAACGAGCTTGAGCGAATTGTCGCTCTGGAAGCGCGCGGCGATCTGCGTACGTGCCAGCTCGGTGAGGAGAGGTTCGCGCGTATCGTTGCGTATGGCGCTGATGGCGATCGTCTTGATCTGGGGGTGCATCATGGATCCCATGTGATAATAACCGCAGGAAGCGGTGAAGACGACGCAGCAGAATGCAACGGCGCAAACGGCCAGGAATTTCGAGAACAGGCGGGAATCAATACGGTTCATCGGCACCGGCCCTTTCCTCATAAGTTTCGCGGGAATCGGTCTTGATGTCCTTTTTGAGGTCGCGAATGGGAAGCAGCCACTTGCCGTCGCTGTTTTCCGGAGCGATCAGGAGATCGGAGTCCTCAAGCGGGATGGGATTGCGCGCAAACTCGTAGTGAGCGGGATCCTTGCGCGGCATGGACTCCGGGGGAGCTTCATAGGTCTCGTCTATCTCGGCCAGAAGCCTTTCGGACGGGATGGCGTGTTCCGTTTCGCCGTACTGCTGAACGACCTGCGAGAGGTAATACTCGGCGAGGTCGTCGCGTCCCATACGGTGATGGTACCTGGCCAGATCGTGGAGACGTTTCGCCTGGATCTTATCGATTTCCAGGCGCTGTTCCTTCACCCATTGGATCTCCGGAGCCTCGGGATAAGTCTCCGAGAAATGATCGAGCTTTTCGATGGCCAGCCGGGCCCAGCGGCCGTCGCCGTCGCCGTATTCGGCGAGCTGGCAATAGACATCGGCGAGGCCGAGTTCGGCGTAATAGGCGGAATCTGTGCCGGGATGAAGGTCAAGCACTTCCTGGAACTTCTCAATGGCCTTTTCAGGTTTCTGGTCTTCCAGATACATACGGCCGAGACGGAGACGGACCGCCCCCGCGGCTTCGGCGCACGGGGCATGTTCGAGGGCGGCCTCGGAGCACTCCAGGAAGCGGTCGGAATCCTTGATGAAAGGCAGCCACTCAAACATGGCGTCGCGGTGCCCCTTGTAGAAGGCATCGGCGATCTCATATTCGCGATTGACCGCCGCCGTGAAATCTATGCGGCTCATGTGCTCGTCAATAAGGCGCTCGATGCAGTCGAATTCACTGCCGTAAAGTTCGGCCTGGCGGTAGACACGCGCAGCGTTGGAAAGAGCGTTCGCCTTCACGGTCTTGTCGGAGGTGAGAAGTTCGGCATCCAAAAAACGCTTTGCGGCTTTGCGGTAATCACCCTCGCGTTCGAGGTCCAGGCCTTTCTGGAAGACCTCAAGGGCGGCCGCATCGTTCTTTGCGCGGCGGGAGGCGTTTTCGGCGGCTTTTTCCGCCTCAAGTTCGGCCTCCCGGGCCTCTTCGGCCGTCATTTCCGGGAGAGCCTCGGAATCTTCGGGGACATCCTCGCCCGCCCCGGAAACGGACTCTGCAGAAGGGGCGACATCCCCCGCTTCGGGCGCGGACTCTGCAGAAGGGGCGACATCCCCCGCTTCGGACGCGGACGACGTTTCGTCGCCGGATTCCTGAGCATACGTCAGGAGCGTACCGAGTGACAGCAACGACACCAGGCACAACAGCGACCGGGACAGGACTGGACGAAACGACATGAGGAACGACTCCAAAACTTAAAAATCAAAAACGGAAGGTTATGAAACCCTAATCTAAGTAATTTAGCACAAAAGCCGCAAAATGCCAGAAAAAAAACGAAAAAAAGCCGAAAAAAGAAAACTCCCCCGGGAAGAGACCGGAGGAGCGATGGGAAACGAGGCGGGAAAAAGGATCCGGCACAGGCCGGTCAAAGCGGCTTCACCGTGAAGACCTCCGCTTTGAGCTCGGTCGCCACGACGGGCGTCCCCTTCGCAAGGGCAACGTCCGAACATGCCGTGATCTCCCGCGTGGAATCGCCAAGGTCAAGCACGACCTTGCCGCGTCCGCCGGCGGGGATGGCGAGATACACGGTGCCCTTTCTGCCGACCAGCGAGGCGTTCGCTCGCGTGCCGTTCTGCTGGAGCTTCAGGATGGACATGATAAGGTAAGCGGTAATGACCATGGTCACAAGGCCGCATCCGATCGCGAGAGCAAAGCCTTTCCACCCATATTCGCCGAACACGACGCCGCCCCAGCCGAACATGGCGATGAAGGCAAGAATGGAACGGAAGGAGATCAGCTTGAAGTCGAAGATGCCCGAATCGGGATGGACGATGTCGACCTGTCCGTCCATATCGACATCAACGTCTCCTGATTCGGCGCCGCCGAGCCCGAGAAGTGCGCTGACGGCAGTGATGGCGAAAATCGCGGAACCGCCGATGGCGAACCCCCAGTAGACGGACATGATGCCGCCGCCGTTTATGAATTCACTGATGGAGCTTGCAAAAAACATGTTAGCCTCCTTGTCTCCCCGGAAGGGGATGATGAGCATTAACGGTTCTGTTTCACTTGCGGCCGAGCTCGGCGGAGCGTTCCGCCGCGGCAATCACGCAGTTCTCCACGATACCGCGGAACCCGGCGACGTCGAGGACATGGATGCCGCGGGCCGTGGTGCCGTTCGGCGTGATAACGGCGTTCCGAAGTGCGGAAATCGCCTGCGGGTCGCGTTTGCACATTTCGGCCGTGCCGAGGACAGTCTGGATAGCGGATTCGATTGCCAGGTCGCGCGGGAGTCCGCAGAAAACGCCGCCTTCAGCGAGGCCGAGGATGAACTCCATCACAAACGCGGGGCCGCTGCCGCTCAATCCGGTGACGGCGTCAAGCAGCGTTTCGGGGACCTCGCGAACAAGTCCGAAGCTGGAAAGGATCTTTTCGGCGCAGGCACGGTCGCCGGCGGTGGCTTTCGACGAGAGCGCAAAACAGGTCATGCCCTGCTGGACGAGCGCGGGCGTGTTCGGCATGACGCGGACGATACGGTCCGTGGCGGCAAGCGAGGCGAGAGATTCGAGCTTGAGCCCGGCCACGATGGAAATCAGGAGTTTTCCGCGGAGCGCGGAGCCGGCTTCCTTGAGCGCGGACGGTGCGACCTGCGGCTTCACGGCCAGCAAGACGGTCGAAGCGTCCTTCAGGGCGGCGGCAAGGGTCGCGGCGGTCTTGCAGCCTGTGGCGGCGGTGAACTTCTTCGCGGCTGCGGCGCTGACGTCGTAAGCGAGGATGGACGAGGCGGGGACGCCCTTGGAAACGAGGGAAACGGTAATCGCGGTCGCCATTTTGCCTGCGCCGATGACTGCGATGCGGTCTGACTTTTTCATGCTGTGCTGCTCCGGATGTTAGTTGAGGACGAAGATGTCCGAAACGACGTCTCTGGTGAAAATGATGCGCTTGCCGACCAGATACTCAGTCCAGAAGCACCATGTATCAAACGCGGGAGAAGGGGTGCGGTATGCGCACGGCGGGCCGAACGCGAGCTCGACTTCCTGCCGCGTCATGCCTTTTTCCACGATGCCGGCCTTGATCTTTTCGATCGTGAGCGGGTGGACGCCGAGCGTGAGGGCAGACTCGTTCTTCGTGGAGAAAAGCTCGCGCATGTAATCCGCGGCGGGCATCATTCTGTAGTCGGTGGAATACTTGATGCGGAAATCGCGTTTGTCGGCGACCGTGGTAAAGCAGATCTCACGTTCGGTGGCGGACGTGATGACGACCTCGGTGCCGAAGGGAAGGATCTCGCCCTTGAGCATGTTCAACGAGTCCATGTTCATCGGGTCGGTGTACCAGAGGTTGTAGCGGGTGTAAATCGGGGCCTGTTCCGGAGACTGGAGGACCTCGGAAACAATCAACCGGTTCGCGCAGCCTGTGAGGAAGAACGCCGCGGCGAAGAAAAGGGAGAGGCAGTAACGGAGTCTCATGGTCTTAGTTCCTTGTTTTGGGGGAGTTAGCGGGGGCGGGGCCGGGTTCCTTCACGGACTCCAGGACCGAGGCGCTGCGGAGGATCTCCACGGCTCGTTCCAACTGGATGTCGCGGACGCCGTCGGCGAGGCCTGTGTCGATCACGCCCGGATAGTCGTCCAGCTGGGAATAGAAATCCTGGGCTCTCTGGGGCGGAATCTCGACGGTGATGTCAGGCTGAAGCCCCTTTCCGTGGATGGGCGTATGCGACGGAGTGAAGTAATGCGCCACGGTAATGCGAAGCGCACCGAGGTCGCCGATCGGCATGATGTTCTGGGCGGAGCCCTTGCCGAACGTCTTTTCGCCAAGCACGACCACGCGCCTCATGTCGCGCAGAGCGGAGGCGGAAAGTTCGGACGCGCTGGCGGAATTGCCGTTCACGAGCAGGATCAGCGGCAGATTGTAGTATTTCGTGCAGTTCACGGTCTTGTAGGTCTGGTTTTTGGAGGGGTCGCGCCATTCGAGCGTGACGAGCGTCTGGTCCTCCTTCACGAACCGGCTGCACACCTCGACCGCGCTGTCCACGATGCCGCCGGGATTGTTCCGGAGGTCGATGACGAGCGAGGTCATGCCTTCGCCTGCAAGCCTGGCCAGCGCCGTGTCCAGGCGGCCCGGGGTATCCTTCGCGAACTGAAGAATGCGGAGATAGCCGATGCCGCCGGTATCCGGGATGATGTGGGCTCCGACCACGCTCGGGATCTCCACGGTGCCGCGGACCACGTGCATGGAAAGCTCGTCCTTCACGCCGAGGCGCCGGACAGTGATCTCGACCGTGGTGCCCACATCGCCGCGGAGCATGCCGATGCAATCGGAAAGCTTGAGCTTGCTCAATTCCGCGCCGTTGATCTTCACGATCACATCGCCGGCCTTGATGCCGGCCTTTTCGGCGGGGCCGTCTTCGGTCACGCCGACGATCTCCAGCAGGCCGTTCCGCGTGGAAAGCGTAACGCCGATGCCGCCGAACTGGGCGGAAAAATCCTTCTGCGTCTCCTCGTAGGACTCCGGCGTCTCGAAGTTGCTGAACCGGTCAAGGTCCTGCATCACGCCGCGGAGCGCGGAGCGGAAGAGGTCGCGGTAGTCCGTCTTGCTCCCGTCCACATAGTGTGTCCGAAGCAGCGAAAGCCCGTATAGAAACGTAATCATTTCCCTGCACGCGTCATCGTCCAGCCGGATCTCGGGAGGCAGCTGCTGCGGGAGCTGCGCAGGCATGGGCGGCGCATCGTCCGCATGCGCGAAGATGCCTGCCGCCATTGCCAGAAGTATCAGAAATCGCTGAAATCGTTTCATGGATTCGCCTCGTATCATGATTCGAAACAATATCACATTAATCTAATCCCTCTTCCCCGGACTTTCAAATCGTTTTTGCAAAAAAACGAACTCTTTTTGCCCCATGCGCCGCAAAGGATCCCGAAAAAGCGGGACGGAAGAAGCGGAAACGGAAAGGAAACGAACGGAACACGCGAAGCAGAACAATTCGGGAAGAAAAGGACGCCGCCGAATTCGGCAGCCGCCCCGGGAAAGCGCGGACAGTCGCGCGGATAAGGCACGCTTCGCGGCCGGTCAATCGAGCCGTCAGGCTCTTTTTCTCGCGAAAAGCCTGCGCCGAGGCGGCAGGTCTTCCGGCGTACCGTCGGACGGGAACCGGCGGGTGAGGCGTCGCGCCAGAAGCAGCGCGATCGTGCCGGCCAGCACGTCGGACCCCATCTGCGTGGAAAGCAGCAGCGTCAGGGCCACGTCCTCGTTGTCCGTGAGCCTGAGATAAAGCAGGACCATAAGCGAAAGCGGCACCAGGAACCCGAGAATCCGCATGACGTTCAGCAACGCGGCGGCCAGCGGACGGCCGCATCCGGTGAAGAAGAAACCGGAGAAGCGGTGGACCTCCAGGAACGCGAATCCCCACGGGAGGATTCGGAGCGCAAACGTCATCACGGCACGCATTTCGACCTTGTCCGCGTCGGACAGGAACCTGGCGGCGATCTCCGGCGCGAAGAGGCAGAACAGCACGGACATGCTCATCAGATAGAAGAACGCGAAACGCATGGCGAAGCGGCGGCAGCCGTTGATGCGGCTGTACAGGCGCGCGCCGTAGTTCTGCCCGATCATCGGCATCAGGGACACGCCCAGCGACATCGGGAAGAAAAACGCGATCACCTGAACTCGCTGCGCCGCCGTGATCGCGCCGATCACCACGTCGCCGAAATGTGACGTGATCCACGTCATGATGAACTGTCCGATCGGCAGCATCAGCGAACCGAGGCATGCAGGTATCGCGAACGATATGATGCGTTTCCACAGGCTCGCCAGTTTCGCAAACCGGATCACCCGGAACCGGATCAGATGGTGCTTCCTCCAGAGGATCGCCAGGACCGGGGTCGTGCCGATGATCTGCGCCATCACGGTAGCCCACGCCGCGCCGACGACGCCCAGGCCGAAGCCGAGCGGGATGCCGCAGACTTCTTTTTTGAACATGAACACAGGATCAAGGAACGCGTTGGACGCCAGGCCGAGCACCATCGTGGCGCTCGCCATCTTCGAATCGTTGGCAGTCACGAGCAGGCCGTTCCCGCTCATGCCGAGCGCGGATGACACGCAGGCCCAGAACCAGATGTCCATGTAGGACGTGGCAAGACGCGTCGCCTCGGGCGAAGCGTGCATCACGTTGCGGTACACAGCGCGTGTGACAAGCGGGCCGATGATGGCGAATGACAGGGAAATGAGCGAGATCAGAAACAGACCCGTGCTCACAAGCTGTTCCGCACGCCATCTGCGGTTTCCCCCGAGCGACTGAGCCGTCGTGGTCATCACACCTGCGGAAAGCCCGTGAAAGAAGCAGCCGCAGATCATGACGAGCGGTGCGGTCAGACCGATGGCCGCCATCGGGGCGTCGCCGTCCAGCTGTCCCACGAAATATGCGTCGACCAGATTGTACCCGCTGATCGTCAGTGTGCCGGGCAGCATCACCAGGGCGGTGCGGAGCATCGTGGCGCCGATCGGGCCTCGGGTGTAAGTCTTGTTGTCGCCCTTCCGGCCGCGGACCAGTTTAAAGGTACGCACCATGGACGCGCCGATGCCCCGTTTCTTCGGGGCAGGTGCTTCCGGGGATTGGCTGTGCAGTGCGGAGTTCATGAATGAAAGCGGCTTATGGATTCAACGAATCGGAAAAAAGATTGAGCATTTAATATACTCTGTTTTCCCGTTTTTTCAAATAATGTTTTCTATTATTTCCATTCATTGTCCAAAATCGTCCGGGCTTTTTTGGCAAAATCCCGCCGCACAATCCGCGGGAATGGCCCCTCCCCTTCTCCGGCCGCCTGTCGTCGAAAATCCGGACAGCAAAAAACCGCAACGGGAAACGGTTGCGGTCTTTGTCGACATTCATCTCCGGCCGGGAGATTCAGGCGGGGAAACGGAGAAAAAACGGGAGGTTTTATCGCTGCAGGATCGACTCGAAGACGGGAATGTACTGTTTGAAGCACGTCTCCTGACTGAAATGCCTGACGGCATGATCCCGGAGTCCCGGCACATCCTTTTCCGGCAGGCGTTTAACGATTTCCAGCACGGACGCGAGGTCGCCCTGCTCCACGACGTATCCGGTCTCCGGGCAGACGGATTCCGGGCTGCCGCCGGTCCGGTACGTCAGGCAGGGCGTCCCGCAGGAGATCGCTTCGAGGTTCGTCGTGGGGTAATTGTCCTCGTACGTCAGATTCAGGAAAAGGTCGGCGGCGGAATAGATTTCCGCCAGTTCCCGCGCCGAATCCGTACGTTCGAATCCGGTCACATTGGGCGGCAGGCCTTCCATTTGCTTTTTTGACAATCCGACGAGAACGATCTTCTGTTTGGGCAACAGCCGGCCGGCGAGCTTGCAGAAATCCTTCAGGCCCTTTCTTGGACTCCAGTCCGCCGCGACGCCGAGAAGCATGGTCTCGTCATCCGCGATTTTGAGCTTTTTCCGAATTTCCCGGTTGTCCGCCGCAGGCGAAAAAACTTCCGTGTCGATCCCGTTGCGGATGACGACATGGCGGAAATCCTTCAGGAAGGACTGCCCGATCAAATCGTCAAGCCACTGCGAAACGGAAACGATCGTGAGATTCGGGATGGAAGTGAAAAAACGTTTCTTGTCCCGGTAGTTCTTTTCGGAGCGGTCGAGGAAATAACTGGAGGGATAGGTCGTCTTCTGGGGACAGCGACCGCATCCGGTTTTCCATTTATCGCATTCCGCAAACGAAAAATAGGCGCAATGGCCCGTAAACGGCCAGCAGTCGTGGAGGGTCCAGACGAGCGGAATGCCCTTTTCCCGGAGATATCCGAACAGGTGTTTGTAGTTGATATAAAACCCGTGGATATTGTGAAGAAGGACGATGTCGGGTTTGAGCTCGTCGACTTCCCGGAGAAACCCCTGCGTGGCACGCCTCGACGCCAGCCCGTGATTGTCAAGCAGCCGGGTCTCGATGCCGTGTTCGCAGTAGTCAAATTTCGTTCCGATCCGGATCAGATGCGACGCGGACGGAGCTGCGACGCGACCGTATGCGATCCACGAGTCGAAACCGGCCTGCTGCGCTGCAAGTCCGATCCCCTCGGCAATGCGCCCGGTCGAACCGACATTCGCCGTCACGTTGATCTGAAGAAACCTCATCTCAGCTGGAACACATCGGAATGGCAATCAGTTGTTGAACTGTGCGAAGAAATCCCGGTATTTTTCCGAAGCGATCTTTCTGGAATAGTTTGCAAGGAATACCTCGCGTACGTGATCGCCGAGCTTCTTCAGGTCCGGCATCGCCGCCATTTTGCCGATGGCGGACACATAGCCGTCTTCGTCTCCGGTCGCCACGGTCTCGCCGAGGCCGTATTTCTTCGTCATTTCAAAGATTTCCATCCCGTCTTCGCCGGACACCAGAAGCGGTTTCGCGCAGGCCATATTGAAATATGTTTTGCTCGGGACGCCGATCCCGTACATCTTCTTTCCGAGCGTGACAAACGCCACATCGCAGGCGTTGAGATAATCGGACTGCTCCTCGATCGGGAACTCGCCGCCGAAAACGACCGCTCCGTCCGGATTCTCCCGGACATGCTCCTCGACCAGATGGCTCAGCCTGCCCCTGCCGAGGAACAGGATCTTCACGTTCGGATCCGTGATCCTTTTGGAAGCGCTCAGCAGGGTCTCGATATCCCTGGCGACGGAAATATTTCCGATGAAGGCAAAAACGAGCTTGTCCTCCAGACCGAGTTTTCGGATGATCTTCGTTTCCTTTTTGTCCTTCGGAAGGATCGCCGTTTCGTCCGCCCAGTTCTGGATGACCCGGATCTTTGTCGTGTCCTTCACCATCCAGGACAGCCGGTCCGTCATGTCGCAGCCGATGGAGATGATGTGATCCATCCTGTTGTAGACCCTTCGGAAGACTTTTTTCAGGATGGAGAACCAGAGTTTCTTCTCGATGTTCAGCGTCGGGATCAGGTTGTCCGGGAAGACATCGTAAACCAGCAGGCAGCACGTGAACCGTCTGACGCAGCGGAGCAGAGAGATCATGTACATGAAGTAGCCGGGCGAAAGCGTCAAGGTGAAGACGACGTCGCCCCTTCTGACGTGGAAAAGAGCGTGCCACCAGAAGCGCAGGGCAATGAACGCAAAAGATATGATCCGCTGCAGCGACTTGTTTTTGTTGAAACGCGGCGCTTTCTGTCTCGTGATTTTGACATGCGGGAAGGAAAGCTCGGGACGGCCGCCCAGATCGGTCGCGCAGATGACCTCGATCTCCCCCTTGAAAGACGACGAAGCAAACTCCAGGATGTCTGTCAGCAAAACAGACTCCGAGTTCGCTCCGGGATAGATAAACTGCGTGTAGATAAACAGTTTTTTCATTCTTTGTTATCCACGCCTCTCCAGCGGTGGGCGAGTTTCGCGGTGCCGAGGATGAGTTTCAGGACCCGCCAGGACGTATTGGACACCTGATATTCGGGGCAGATCCGGTCGTAGCGGCCGCCGTTGGCCCGGAACTCCGCCAGCACGGCTTCGATGGAGTCGAGGACCGTATCCGGGTCAAGGCCGGTCAGGATGATCGTTCCGGCATCCATTGCCTCCGGGCGTTCGAGCGCCTGCCGGATCGTGACGGCCGGGAAATTCAGCATGCTCGATTCCTCGCTGATGGTGCCGCTGTCGGAGATCGCGCATTTCGCATTCAACTGGAGCGCATTGTAGTCGAAGAATCCGAACGGTTTCAGCCACTGGATCCGCGGGTCGATCGCGACCTCGCCCAGCGCCTCGATGCGTTTCCGCGTCCGGGGATGCGTTGATACGACGACCGGCATGTCGTACCGCTCCGCGACGGCGTTCAGGAACGCAATGATCTTCCTCAGGTTGCCGGGATAATCGACGTTTTCCTCGCGGTGGCAGCTGACGATGAAGTAGCTGTCCTTTTGCAGATTCAGTTTCGACAGGATTTCGGAACTGCGGATCTTATCCATGTTCTGCCGCAGGACTTCGTACATCGGTGAGCCTGTCACATAGACCTGCCTGTGCGGAAGTCCCTCGGCTAGCAAATGCCGACGCGAATTCTCCGTG
>Ga0310696_10009143_pt1 | contig 11481 bp, 9 predicted proteins | sample AusTroGonzalo_MG_4_FD_203885 | JGI IMG/M metagenome (GOLD analysis project Ga0310696, IMG submission 203885) | Bovine rumen microbial communities from tropical cattle in Woodstock, Queensland, Australia - Gonzalo_02 (v2) (version 2) | ecosystem: Host-associated > Mammals > Digestive system >...
CACTCCCCATTTGTTGGCGAGGAACAATGCGTACCGGGCGACGTCCATACCATTAAGGTCGGTGACGCTCACCACGCATATCTGATTGGAAGTACGGTTGTCGAAATCCACCAGCACCGTCTCCAGCGAATCGGCCTGGGCCTCGGTAAAGGCAGCGGCGAAATCGTTCACCAGACGCGGGGGAACCTGGGGGTCGGGAAGATAATCCTTAACCGCCGCCCCGCACGGAAGTGACAGGGCGACGATCGAAGCGATTATGCTTATCCTTTTGAAAAGGGACATCAGAATTCTACCTTGGGAGCAGCCTTAGCGGCCTCGTCGGCCTCGAAATATCCCTTGGTCGAGAAACCGAAAATGTTCGCGAGGAGGTTTGCAGGGAAACGGCGCACGGATGTATTGTAATCCTTGGCGGTCTCGTTGAAAGCCCTGCGGGCCTCGGCGATGCGGTTCTCGGTGCCTTCGAGCTGTGCCTGCAGGTCAAGGAAGTTCTCGTTAGCCTTGAGTTCGGGATAATTCTCGACCACCATAAGCAGGCGGCTGAGAGAGGAACTGACCTCGCCCTGAGCCTTCTGGTAAGCTGCAATATCTTCGGAAGAAAGATTGCCTCCATTTACCTGGGTGGCAGCTGCGCGGGCGTTGACCACTGCTTCGAGGGTGCTGCTTTCGTGCTGTGCATATCCCTTCACCGTTGCAACCAGATTAGGAATGAGGTCGGCACGGCGCTGATAGTTATTCTCTACCTGGCCCCATGCTGCAGTAACGGCCTCGTCCTTGTTCACAAGTCCATTGTAGGCAGAAATGCCCCAGATGGCGATAACGGCAATAATGCCGATCCAGATGATAGTTTTTTTCATTATGACGATATTGTTGATGGATTATCTTACGCAACGTACGGAACCTTTCAAACTGGCTTTTCCGAAAGATGCCTTGAAGAGTGCGGGCTGGTCCTGATAGATGTAGCGGGCTATGCCCATGCCGTCGGTATCCACGTCGGAAGTCCAGAAGAAAGCATATTTACCGAAACTCTTGTGAACGGAGGACTCTCCGTCGATCTGGTAATAACCGACAGGGATGGCGGAGAAAAGGGTCTTGTTGGTAATCTTTACAGCAGGCCAGAATTCCCACATCTTGTTACCGTTGAAATAGGCATCGACCATCATTGAACCAGCAGCCTGGCTTGCACCGGAAGAGAGTGCGGCGACAGCCTCGTAATCGGCATCGGAAGGCAGCGTCCACCCGGCAGGGCAGGCAGAGCCGGCCTCGTCCCAGTCGTAGAAACGGCCGAAGATGGGATCCACGGCTTCGGCATCCAGATAAGAACGCCCTGCGCCTTTCCAGGCAAGGTTCTGTATCATCCAATCCTTACCGGCGATGGTGGTATAGTAATACTCTTTCCCGTCGCGCGGATCCGTAAAGACGGAAAGACCCTCCAGGAAATCATATCCGGTAAGGCTTCCGTAACCGAGAACGGGATCGACTACGGCGAAATTGGCGGTCGCGGACTTGTCGTAATAGCCATCCGCGAACGCAGCAACCGTCAGCGTATATGCCTTGAGTTCGCATCCGGGGTCGATGACGAAATCGAAATCTTTTCCCTTTTCCGCAGGTTCACCCTCGAAGCGGAGAGTGTCGGATTTGGAAGTGAAAGGGCTGGTCCACCTATAACCTACGAGGCTGTCGGCAGCCTCGGTCTTGTACACACCGTAAGGGTTGACGTGGTACACGTCGCCTCTGTAAACATACGAAGGGATGTCAAGTTTGATGCTACCGTAAAGATAGCTTTTGGTGGAATCGGACTTCTTATCCTTCTTGCACGAAACTGATGCCACCGCGGAAAGAACCAGGCAGGCTATGGTGATGTAACGCAGAAATTTCATTTCAAAAATATTATCCTACAAAGATAGTACAAATATTTTGCCTAAGTTTAAAAACGCCGGTCGATGTGTGATGCAAATCACCGTCTTCGTACCCTCGCAACGGGCTGCAAGGTTCTTCAGAAGCCTTTCTTCGGTCTCGGCATCAAGTGCGGAAGTAGCTTCGTCAAGAACAAGTATCCCACCCGGACGGAGCAGGGCCCTGGCTATCGCGATGCGCTGGGCCTGACCTTCGCTGAGGCCTCCGCCCACCTCCGAGCAGACGGTATCCAATCCGTCGGGGAGCTCCCGGACGAACTCGGCGGCAGCCACATCCAGCACTTCCATCAGGGTTTCGTCGGAGGCATCGGGATCTGCCAGATGCAGGTTCTGGCGTATGGTTCCGCTCATCAAGCTGTTCCCCTGGGGAACATACATGAAGTTGCACAGGGTCGCGGCAGATGAAGGGGTCGGAGGATCATAGAGTTCCACCGTACCGCCATCGGCCTTGAGCAGCGACATCATCACCTTCACGAAGGTGCTCTTTCCGGCTCCGGTCGAGCCTGTTATGGCGGTGAAACTGCCGGGGAGGAAATCGAAATCGATCCCCTGGAAAACCGGCACAGTCGAATCCGGATATGTAAAACTGAGGTTCCTGACCCTGATTCCGGGTGCACCGGCGAGCAGGATGTCATCTTCCTTGCTCTCCTGTTCCATGCCTGAGAGTTCCAGCAGGCGGTCCTCCGAAGAAAGGGCACGGATGAAGGCCGGCACCTGGGCGGTAAGATTGGCCACGGGTCGCTGCACCTGGCTGACGAGCTGGAGGAAAGCGGTCATCAGACCGTAGGTCACGCTGCCGTCCATAAGCCCGCGGGCACTCCAGATGAATGCCACCGCATAGCCGGCAACGAAGCCCAGATGCATCATACCCCGGGATATGGCGGAATAGTTGAGACGGGTCACGGTCTTGGCCTGAAGGTCGTCCTGCAGGGAATCCAGGGTGTCGGTAACCTCGTCCACTCCCCCGAGAGAACGCACCACCATCCTGTGCTGGATGTTCTCTTGCATATGGGCCTGCACACGGCTGTCCTGACCACGGATTTCCATGGTAATAGAACGCATCTTCCGGAAGAAAAGGCGGCTCCCCAGCACTGCGACGGGCATTATGAATATCAGTATCCATCCAAGGTTCGGGGAAAGTGCGAAAAGGAAGATGGTGGCCGCGATGAAACGGCAGATGGTAACTATGATTTCGGGAAGCGAGCTGGTTATGAACTCGATCACCACCCTTATGTCTTCTTCGAGACGGTTGACGGTATCCCCGCTGTGCAGACGGTCCCGGCCGGTCCAGATGCTGTTCATCACCTTCGCGAACACTGCGGATCGGGTGCTGTTGCGGGAAATCACTTCCAGATATCCGCTCCAGTAGCGCGATGCCACATTCACCAACACCTGCGCCAGCATGACGGATGCGAAGGTTATTATTGCCGTGGTGAGCGTCATGGTCGTATTCACGCCCGTGGCAACATCCACCACCCTCTTGCTGAGCCAGACGAAAGAAAGCGAGAAAACTACTTCGAGAAGGCCGAAAAGACCGCTCAGCGCCACTTTCCATCGGAAAGGGCGGAGCGTTGCCATAAGGCCTCTGAAGCATTCCCGGAACGGTCTCATCAGTCTTCGGCTATTCCGATTTCGATCCACCTTTCGGCGATTGCCTTGGCATCGGCCGCCGCAATGTCTTCCTCAACCTCATATTCGGCAAGAAGAAGGTCCCTGAGGTCTTCGACCGTAAATGAATCCCTCTTGGAGACGGCCTCCCAAAGATAGGCTGCGGTCTCGTTGAGAGAGATCATCTTATTGAAATTGACCTGCTCGAAGCCTTCCGCAACGATGATGTGCTCCCCGAGCAAGGTCCTCATCTTGAATCCTTTCTTAGTCTTCATATCTATAGTTGTTTTCTTACGTAATGAAGTATGAACCTCCGGCCTATCGTGGGCATGGCCACCCAGCATCTCCAGAGGAAACGGTTCACGGGCGAGTCAGGATTCACCTTCCTGCCCGAAGCCTTCTGAATCTCTTTCACTATGCCGCAGACATTCGCATTGCGGCAGCTTTCCGTGCCACGCAGGTTGCCGTCCCCCTTCATTATGATGTCCCCGGGAAGTACCTTCCTTATGCGGTGGAGTACATAAACGCCCTTGGAAATCTCTCCCAGGGCGATCTCTCCGGGGCGGAACCTTTCTTTACGGACCAGGACCACGCTGTCGTAATCGCCCCTTATGAAGGGCAGCATGCTGAAGCCTTTGGTCATTATCACGACTTCCTTCCCTTCGGCGAGCATCCTGGAAACCTCTCCCAGCATTATTTCATTGGGCAGGACTATCTTATTCATACATTTTCAGCAAAGTCCCGGATGAAACCCTGGCGGCATCGGCGTCGGGCAGGCAGTCCAGCACGAAACAGGGAACTGCTCCCACCACTATTTCGAAGGTGGAATGCAGGTCGTCTCCCATCTTGGGGTCGAACTTGAAGCCCGAACTCGAGGAATAGATCAAGGCGTAGGCCTCGAAATTATTCAACTTGGAAATAGCGTTATGGTCGGCCCTGCGGATGCGGGTGAAAGCTCCAGCAGGATAATGTTCGTTCTTATAGCAAGGGGTCTTTCCGCTCCAGGGGGATCCGAATACCTCGACGTGCCCGTCTTCCATCACCCGGACTATGGGATTGTCGTCGTTGAGCAGCCGGCTGCCGGGCACGTTCTTGAGCCACAGCGAACTGTGGGTGCTCTTGCCCGTACCGGATGTGGCCAGCCAAAGGAAGGCCCTGCCGCCATTCACTATCACCGAAGCATGCATCTCCAAAGTGGACATGCCCGAAGTACGGAAGGCAAAGAGCAGCATCAGGGCGTTGTTCAAGCTGAAAAGATCCTCGGAACGGCGGATTATCTTGAGTTTTCCGGAGCTGAAATCCTTCTCCATGAAAAGCCTGGCCGAGATGGGCCGGCCGGGGCATATGGCAACTTCGGAAATCCAGCCTTTCGGTGTAGAGAAGAGCTTTACGATAGGCTCTCCTGTTTGTTCGGCACCGGAATAAACCAGCGTCTCCTCCTCTTCTTCCAAAGTGTCCGCAAGGCTCAGCGTGAAGATGGGCTGCCGGCCGTCGGCACAGATGAAAGGCTCATACTGAGACAACTGCTTGCAAAGCGGGTCACCATCCGGAATATTGACCCCGAACGTATGGCCTGCAACTTTGTAGAAATTCGTCATCATTATGCAAAGATAATCATAAAAGTTTTAATTATATTTGCGTATTATGAACGAAAATGGACTTAAAATGAGTGAAGAGACAATCAAACTGGAATACAATACGGAGCGGGAGACGCTCCGCATAACGGAATATGGGAGAAACGTGCTGAAGATGGTCGAGCACCTGAGGGAGATTCCCGACAAGGCGAAGCGCAGCGAGCAGGCTAAAGCGGTGGTAAAGACTATGGAGCTGCTGAACCCTTCCGTCAAGAGCCAGGAGGATTGGGAGCACAAACTCTGGGACCAGCTTTACATAATTGCCGAATTCGACCTCGACATAGATTCTCCATACCCCTGCCCCGTGAAAGAAGAATTCGAGACCAGTCCCGTCCCTCTTCCCATGAAGGGGTCCAAAATCAAGGCTTCCCACTACGGCAGGAACATCGAAACCATCATAGAGCTCCTCTGCAATGAGCCCGAAAGCGAGATGAAGACCGCGATGATACGTTCCCTCGCGAACTACATGCGTACCCAGTATCTTATCTGGAACAAGGACAGCGTCGCGGACGAAACCATCTTCGCCGACATAGAGAAACTCTCCGACTACCGCCTCAAGGTTCCGGAGGGAATCTTCCTCAAGGGCATCTCACAGGACGCCACTTTCGCACGTCCTACCCTCGGCATCAAGAATGCCTCCGGCAGCAAGGGCAACAAGTTCCGTTATAAGAAAGCCAAGAAGAAATGAGTAGATTCCTGGACTATATCTGCATCTGGAGGAACTGGGATGACAAGGAGCGCAGCAACGCCAAGGTCGTGCTCGGGCTTGCCGTCGCCGTGTTCAGCCTGTTCATCCTGATTTCCAGCGTTTCCTATCTGTTCCACTGGCAGCAGGACATGAGCCTTCTGCGGGATCCGTCCATGATGGATAGCACCACTGCGGTGGGCAATGCCGGTGGCAAGATGGGATATCGCCTGGGGCATCTGCTTATCTGCAATCTTTTTGGTCTCGGGAGTTTCGCCCTTCTCGTGATACTTATCGCGGTCAGCGTGCGTCTGATTGCCGGCCGTTGGAACTTCTCTCTTTTCAAGACTACCATCATGACCCTCAGCGGTGCCTTGGTAGCCTCCCTGCTGCTTGCCTTCGCGGGCAACCTGGCCGGCATCCCGGATGTATTCGGCGGCGGCCTTGGCGGCGAGTTCGGCAAGCAGGTGGTGCTTTGGAGCGACAATCTCTTCGGAGTCATCATAAGCGGAGCCCTTGCGCTTCTGCTTCTCGCATGCTGGCTATTCTTCTGCAGCCCGCGATTCACCGACTGGGTTTACAAGCTCGGGCGTCATGCTTCGGAAACGGAAGACGAAGTCGTGCCTGATGATGACGATGTCCAGGAGGTTCAGGAGGTCTCGGAGGAGGCAGCGTCCTCCTCTGAGCCCGCTGCCACCCTCGGCATGCTAAGAGGGGGGACCGTGAGCGAAGCGAACGGTGGGGTCGAGCGGAGCGAGACGGGCGAAGAGGAGGAACCTGCCTCCTCCGAACACGACGGAGTCGAGCCGGAGAGCACTTTCGAGGTCATCACCGATGACACCCTTGAAAACGACAATTACGAAAAACTCCCGCCCATCGACAACAGGCTGGATCCTCCCGAAGGCCTGCCCAAGTTCAAGGCACCCGGCCTCGACCTTCTCGACGCCCACGCCTCGGACCGCCGCCTGCCTTCCAACGAAGAACTGCAGCGCAACAACAACAAGATACGGGCAACCCTCAAGAACTATAAGATCGAAATCACGGAAGTACGCGCACAGGTCGGCCCTACCGTCACCCTGTACCGCGTAACCCTCGCTCCCGGAGTGCGCATCGCCGATGTGAAGAAGCTCCAGGAGGATATAGGCATGCAGATGAATGCCAAGGGCGTTAGGGTGGTCACCCTTTCGGATTCCGTGGGTATAGAGGTTGCGAACGACTACTCTTCGATAGTGCCGCTGAAGGCCCTGCTCAACAGCGAGGCCTTCCGCTCCAGCAAATACGAACTGCCCGTTGCCATCGGCTTTACCATCACCCAGCAGGTGAAGGTGTTCGACCTTGCGGATGCTCCCCACCTCCTGGTGGCAGGTGCTACCAAGCAGGGCAAGTCCGTCGGTCTCAACATCATCATATCCTCGCTGCTCTATTCCAAGCATCCATCCGAACTCAAGTTCGTGTTCATCGACCCTAAGATGGTAGAATTCTCGGCATACAACAGCCTGCTGAAGCACTACCTCGCAGTGATGCCCACCGCAGGCGACGAGGAAGAGGAGAAGGCAAAGGCCATAGTGAAGAACGCCAAGGATGCAGAACTCACCCTCAAGAGCCTCTGCGTGGAGATGGACCAGCGCTACGAACTGCTGAGCAAAGCCGGCGAGAACAAGATTACCGATTATAACGAGAAGTACAAGGCCCGCAAGCTGAACCCGAAGAACGGGCACAGGTTCCTGCCTTACCTCGTAACCATAGTGGATGAGTATGCCGACCTTACCATGACCATGGGCGCTTCCCCCGAAGTGCGTGCGGCATCCAAGAGCATCACCAACTCCATCATCCGCCTTGCCCAGAAGGGCCGTGCCGCCGGTATCCACGTGATAATCGCGACCCAGAGGCCTTCGGTAGATGTGATCTCCGGTGTCATCAAGGGCAATTTCCCTCTGAGGATCGCTTTCCGCGTGGCATCCAGGACCGATTCCATGACCATTCTCGACTCCCCCGGCGCCGAAAAACTCATCGGCCGCGGCGACATGCTGCTTTCGGCGGGCATTGAGAACGAACGTATACAGTGCGGTTTCGTGAGCAATTCCGAAATCAAGGCCGTCACCTCTTTCATCGGCGACCAGGAAGGCTATGGCAAGAGCTACAACACTCCTTACTATCTGCCCGAGGTCAAGGAAGAGGAGAAGGATGGCGGGGCCAAGGGAGAACTTGGCGACCTGGACGAGCGTTTCGAAGAGGCCGCGAAACTTGTGGTCACCACTCAGAAAGGTTCGACTTCCGACCTGCAGCGCAGGCTCGGAATGGGCTATGCCAAGGCGGGCCGCGTGATGGACCAGCTGGAGCAGGCCGGAATCGTCGGCCCGCAGGAAGGCAGCAAGCCCCGCACGGTTCTTGTATCTAGCTTGGATGACCTTGACACTTTGATCGCTAACCTTAAGAACGATGCGTAGGTTTTTGTCGATATCGGCAGGCTTGCTGATGTGCCTGATGGCCGCTGCACAGAATAATGCTGCGGACCTGATCGCCATGCTCGATACCTCGCGGGTCAGCGTGCAGTATTCCTACTCGGATTCTGCCGGCAGCGAGCTGGGGAAAGGCATCGCGACCATTCAGGGGCATTGCTACAAAGTGGTCGAAAGCGGAACCTCTTTCTACAACGACGGCTCCAGTCTCTGGACGGTGAACAACCACAACAAAGAGATCTATATCGAGAAAGCCGGCGGGAATGCCGATATTTTCGGAAATCTGGACAAGATACTTCAGAACGTGAGCAACCTGGCCATCGACGGTACCAGGATTTCGTTCACCATGAGCATACAGGGAATGCCCGAAGATGTGCATTGCAAGGCTACCATCTTGCGTAAGGCCGTAGCGTCCGGGGATCTGTCGGAATTCCAGGTAGATATAAGCAAGTATGACAGACTCTGGATTATTACTGACCTACGATGACGCCCTTCCTCCTTCAAGTTGCAAAATATTACCATCCGGCTCCCGAAATAAGCCGGATGTGTTTTATTTTTCCAAACAAGAGGGCTGTAGGCTTCTTCATGAAATACCTCGGGGACCTTTCCGCCATGGAAAGAAGGCCCATCATCGCTCCGGAGTGCATTACCATCAATGATTTCTTTGCCAGGCTGGGCGGTCTGCGCCCTGCCGACAGGATGGCTTCGATGCTCACCCTCTACGATTGCTACAAGTCCCTCAACCCCGATGCCGAGCCTTTGGATGAGTTCATTTTCTGGGGAGGGGTCATCTTGAGCGATTTCGCGGAGGTGGACAAGTATCTCGTGGAGCCAGGGCATATCTTCAAGAACGTGTCCGAGTACAGGCAGATGCAGGATAGCTTGGATTATCTTGAGCCTGAGCAGAAGAGGGCCCTGGAGCAGTTCCTGGGGCAGTTCAAGGATGTGGGTGAATTCAAGGAGCGTTTCCGTCGGATCTGGGATATCCTGCTGCCGCTCTATCATTCGTTCAACAGGGCTCTTGCGGCCGAGGGGATGGCTACCGAGGGTGCTATCTACCGGGGTATCGCCGAGAAGTTGGGGTCCGTTCCTGTGGTGGATGTGTTGGCGGAGAGTTTTCCGGATACGGTGAAGTTTGTGTTCGTGGGGTTGAATGCCTTGAATGAGTGTGAGAGGAGGGTTTTGAGGAGGATGAGGGATGCGGGGGTTGCGGAGTTTTGCTGGGATTTCAGCAGCGACGAGATCAAGGATCCGGCGAACCGGGCTTCGTTCTTCCTTTCACAGAATGTCGCGGAGTTTCCTCAGGCGTTCCAGCCGGATCCTGACGGGCTCCCCCGCCCTGTCGTAAATGTCGTCAGCGTTCCTTCTTCCGTCGGCCAGGCCAAACTACTGCCTTCCATTCTGTCCGGTGTGTGCATTCCCCCTTCGGGAGTTCGCCCTTCGGGCTCACCCCACCATCCCTTCGGGACGGTCCCCCCGCTATCGAACCGCGGGTGTTACGTCCCTCAGGGGGAATGCACACAACCGGACAGCAGCAACTCTCTTGATGCAATCGGGATCAATACGGCGATTGTGCTGCCGGATGAGGGGTTGTTGATGAATGTGCTGAATTCGATTCCGGAGGGGATAGAGGATGTGAATGTTACAATGGGATATCCGATGCGTGGGAGTTCGTTCCAGGCGTTGATGAATGATATAGCTGCGATGCAGCAGAATCTGCGGGAGAGAAATGGAGAGGTGCAGTTCTACCATAAGTTCGTGTGGGGAATTTTCAGCAATGGCATCATACGCGATTGTCTGAGTGAGGAGGGGAAGAAGGCGGTTGCGAGGATTAGGGCGGATGCGAGGTATTATATAGGCCAGGGGGCATTCAAGGGAGATGCTTTGCTCGATCTTATCTTCCGTCCGGCAAGAGATATCCTGCAGTATCTGAAGGACCTTCTCGTAGGGATTGCGCCGCTGCTGAAGGAGCAGGGGGACATGCAGATGGAGCTTGATTTCGCGATGTTCTATTATAAGGCCGCGAATCGTCTGCAAGGTATGGACCTGGATATCCAGCCGAGGACGATGTGGCGTCTGCTGGGCCAGCTTACCGCGCGGGCTTCGGTGCCGTTCAAGGGTGAGCCTTTGAAGGGTTTGCAGATAATGGGCCCGCTGGAGACGCGTGCGCTGGATTTCGATAATCTGATTATTCTTTCCTGCAACGAGGGAATGTTTCCCCGGCGTTCGGTGGCGCCTTCGTTCATCCCTGCGGAACTTCGCAAGGGTTTCGGGCTGCCTACCTACGAGTATCAGGATTCAGTATGGGCCTACTATTTCTACCGGCTCATACAAAGGGCTTCGAATATCTGGTTGCTTTTCGATTCCCGCACCGAGCTCAGCCGCAGCGGGGAGGAGAGCCGTTACATACGCCAGATGCAAATGCTCTATGATTTCGACCTGCGCCGTTATGTGGTGAAGGCTCCCTTGCAGGATGCCGGTATCCCCGAGGATATAGTGAAGACCGATGCGGACATTGCCGCCATGGAGGCCGAGGGTTTCCGGCTTTCGGTTTCCGCACTGCAGAATTATCTGGCCTGCCCGGCGAAGTTCTACTATTCGAAGGTGAAGGGGCTGGCTCCTGCCGACGAGGTCAGCGAGGCCCTGGATGCGGGGATGCTCGGAACCGTGCTGCATGAGACCATGGAGGCTCTCTATTCCGTAGGCGGCAAGGTCGGCAAGGGCTATATCGAGAAGCTGCTGGCGGATGAGCCTGCCATACACGACTTGGTGGCGTCCAAGATCAAAGAGCAGCTCAAGACCGACGAGGTGGAGGGGCGGAATCTGATTTTCGAAGAGATAATCGTGAAATATGTCCTGCAGATACTCCGGACCGACAAAGCCCGCCTGCAGAAGGCCGGGAAGGATTCTTTCCGGGTACTGGGGCTGGAGTTGGAGCGCAGGAAGAAGATAGGCGGATTCGAGTTCGTGGGGTATATCGACAGGCTGGACAGTTTCGAGGACGGGACCGTGCGCATAGTGGACTACAAGACCGGGAAGGTGCTGGATACCGATGTCAAGATCGACGATGGGAATGCTTCCGCCGTAGTGGAGAAACTTTTCGGATCGACGGATAATTCCAAGCGGCCGAAGATCGCCCTGCAGTTGTACCTGTACGATGAATATCTGGAAGGCGACCCTCT
>Ga0310696_10009144_pt1 | contig 11480 bp, 8 predicted proteins | sample AusTroGonzalo_MG_4_FD_203885 | JGI IMG/M metagenome (GOLD analysis project Ga0310696, IMG submission 203885) | Bovine rumen microbial communities from tropical cattle in Woodstock, Queensland, Australia - Gonzalo_02 (v2) (version 2) | ecosystem: Host-associated > Mammals > Digestive system >...
ATCTCTGCGTACCGCACTTCGGCCCGCAGGCGCTCTACATCGCCTATTTCGTCCATCTGGTGGTCCGCTCGGTCTATATGACCCTCGCCGCTCCGCGGAGCGTCTGGACGAAGCTGCCGTGACTTTATTCGCCCGATTCGGATGCCATATCGCATTATTCATAGAAAATTTTATATCTTTACGTCGTGTTTGTCGTAATACATCTGGTTTGCTTCGTTTTTGTCCTATGCGGACTGCACCTGACGGCGGTGGCCGCGGAGCAAGAGGGTCCCGTTTCGGACTATTTGCTCCCTGTGGTGGAAATCTTGTCGCGGGGTGAACCGGACCTGATGCCGGTGGGCGGAAATGAGATCGAAGTCATCACGGACGGTCGTCGGCTATGGGAAGCGATGCTGCAGGACATCAGGAACGCCCGGAAATCCATCCGTATCGAATACTATCGCTGGGCACCCGATGAGGCCGGCGAGCTGATTCGCGAAGCGGTGCTCGAAAAAATGGCGGAGGGCGTACAGGTGCATATTCTGATCGAGAACCTCTGCAATCCCTTCTTCCCGAAATCTTTCTATCAGAAGATGGAGAAAGCCGGTGCCCGGTTGTTGTTCTTTACCGATACCGACGGCTCGTTTTCCCGGGTTTTCCGTGGGATCAGCCATCGCGACCACCGGAAAATCCTGGTGGTCGATGAGGAAATCGGCTATACGGGCGGGTCGAATATCGTCAATAAGTACGTCGATGAATGGCGTGACACGAACATCCGCATCAAAGGGCCGGCGGTGGCGCTCCTGCGCCGCTTCTTCGACGAGATGTGGGAGCAGCGTGGCGGAGAGCCGGTGGAAGCATCTGCGTTCGTACCGCAGCCCGTGGAAGGAGGCGTGACCGTCCAGATGTGTGCTTTCGGTGGGGGCGATACCATTATGGAGGAGGCCATCTGCCAGATGCTGAAACTGGCCAGGGAGCGGGTCTATCTCCAGACGCCGTATTTCTCCCCGACCGACAGTATCGTCCGGGCGATGCGCGAAGCGGCGGAGCGGGGGGTGGATGTCCGGATCCTGCTTCCCAAGAAGGTGGACAATCCTTTCATGAAGCTGGTCAACGAGTCGTTTTATGAGGAGTGCCTGGAGAAATCGGTGAAGATCTATGAGTACACGCCCCGTTTCGACCATACCAAGATGGTCTTGTGCGACAGGAATCTTTCGCTGTTGGGGTCCACGAATTTGGATTACCGCAGTCTCCTGATCAACTACGAGATCGCGGCCCTGGTCTGCGATGCCGCACTGACGGAAAGGCTGTCAGCCGACTTCCTCCGGCTCCTGGATGACGCAGAAGAAATCACTCTGGAAGGAGCCCGTGCCGCCTTCCGCAAAGACAAACACGACCGCAGTCTCTGGTACAGCCTCAGGAAACGGATGTAAATCGATTGGTTTTTTGCAAATTATTTCGCAAATTTGTGGATTCAATTGCAATTTTAAACCAAAAGCCATGAATATCACACCAAATGCTCAGAAGTACATCGATCAGGAAGATCGGTACGGTGCCCATAACTATCATCCACTGCCGGTCGTTCTTTCGAAGGGCAAAGGCGCTTTCGTCTGGGATGTGGACGGCAAACGCTATTTCGACTTCCTGTCAGCCTATTCTGCCGTGAACCAGGGACACTGCCATCCCAAAATCGTGAAGGCCCTCACCGACCAGGCCCAGAATCTCTGCCTGACATCGCGCGCCTTCTACAACGACTGCCTCGGCCCCTATGAGGAATTTGCCACCAAATTCTTCGGCTACGACAAGCTCCTGCCGATGAACTCCGGCGCCGAAGCCGTCGAGACAGCGCTCAAACTGGCCCGCCGCTGGGGCTACGTGGTGAAAGGCATTCCCGAGAACGAAGCCCTGATCGTCGTCTGCGACGGCAACTTCCACGGCCGGACCATCACCATCGTCACGATGTCGAACGACCCGGACAGCTACTACAACTACGGTCCGTTCACCCCGGGATTCATCAAGATCCCGTACAACGACACGGAGTCCCTGAAGAGCGTCCTCGACGAGAAAGGCGACAAGGTCTGCGCGATGATCGTGGAGCCCATCCAGGGTGAGGCCGGTGTGTATGTTCCCGACGACGGTTACATCAAGAAATGCTACGACCTCTGCCATGCCCACAACGTGCTCTTCATCGCCGATGAGGTGCAGACGGGTATCGCCCGTACCGGCAAGATGTTCGCCTGCGACCACGAAGGCGTCCGTCCCGATATGATTACCATCGGCAAGGCCCTCTCCGGTGGCGTGCTGCCCGTCTCCGCCGTGCTGGCCGACGACGAGATCATGCTGACCATCAAGCCGGGTGAGCACGGCTCGACCTTCGGCGGCTTCCCGCTTGCCGCCAAGGTGGCAGTGGCCGCCCTTGAAGTCATCCGCGACGAGCATCTCACCGAGAACGCCGCCCGCCTGGGCGTCATTTTCCGGGAGGAGATTTCCAAGATCAAGTCGCCGTACTTCAAGTCGGTCCGCGGTAAGGGTCTGCTCAACGCCGTGATCACCGAACCGCAGAACGGCATCGAAGCCTGGGACATCTGCCTGAAGATGGCCGAAAAGGGCCTGCTCGCCAAGCCGACCCACCGCCACATCATCCGCTTCGCCCCGCCCTTGGTCATCACCGAGGATCAGCTCCGCGAAGCCATCGGCATCATCAAGGAAGTCTTCGAGACAATCTGAGGATAAGAGGATAAGAAAGTAGGGCGCCTGTCTGGGGCGCCCTTTTTCTATGCGGCTGCGGATGGGGATCAGGCTCGGGTGGGATATTGCCATGAGGACCCTAACCACCCGCGGTTGATAGCGGGAGGGGCCCAGGCGCAGCCTGGGAGGGAGACGCGAAGCGTCGGTCCGAAAGGCAATATCCAGAGAGCCATCCCCATCCGCAGCGGATTAATCACCCAAGGTAGCGACCATCACCGCTTTGATCGTGTGCATGCGGTTTTCGGCTTCGTCGAAGACGATGCTGTTCTCGCTTTCGAAGACATCTTCCGTCACCTCGATGCCGTCGAGGCCGAACTTCTTGTGGACGTCGCGGCCGGCCTGGGTCTCGAGGTTGTGGTACGAAGGCAGGCAGTGCATGAATTTGCACTTCGGATTGCCGGTACGCTCCATCATCTTCTTGTTCACCTGGTAGGGCATCAGCAGGTTGATGCGCTCTTTCCAGACTTCGTCGGGCTCGCCCATCGACACCCAGATGTCGGTGTAGAGGAAGTCGCAGCCCTTGACGCCCTTGTCGACATCGTCGGTGAGGGTGAGCTTCGCGCCGGTCTCGGCCGCGATCTTGCGGCAGGTTTCCACGAGGTCCGGATTGGGCCAGAGCGATTTCGGAGCAACGATGCGTACGTCCATGCCCATTTTGCAACCGCCCACCATCAGGGAGTTGCCCATGTTGAAGCGGGCATCGCCCAGATAGGCGTACGACACCTGGCTGAGGGGTTTGTCGACGTGTTCGCTCATCGTCAGGAAGTCGGCGAGGATCTGCGTGGGATGGAATTCGTTGGTCAGGCCGTTCCACACGGGAACGCCCGAATATTCGGCGAGCTGCTCAACGGTAGTCTGGGCGAAGCCGCGGTATTCGATGCCGTCGAACATCCGGCCGAGCACACGGGCGGTGTCTTTCATCGATTCCTTGATGCCAATCTGCGAGCCCGAAGGGCCGAGATAGGTGACATGGGCGCCCTGGTCGTAGGCAGCCACCTCAAAGGCGCAGCGGGTACGGGTGGAGGTCTTCTCGAAGATCAGGGCGATGTTCTTGCCCTTCATGCGGGGTTGTTCGGTGCCGGTGTATTTGGCGCGTTTCAGGTCGCGGGCCAGGTCGAGCAGATACTGGATTTCCCGGGGGGTGAAGTCGAGCAGCTTGAGGAAGCTGCGGTTGCGGAGGTTGTATGCCATAGGGTTGAAATATGTTTTTTTGATTAACGGACGATGCGGGTGCCGCAGGCGGGGTTGTTGAGCTGGCCGGCTTCGGTGATGACGCACTCCCTGCCGCCATTTTCGACGAAGAGGATGCCGGCCCGGACCTTCGGGGCCATCGACCCCTCGGTGAAATGGCCTTCGGCCAGATATTTTTTCGCCTCGGCGATGGTGATCACGTCGAGCGCCTGCTCACCGGGTTTGCGGAAGTTGATGTAGACCTTGGGGACGTCGGTGAGGATGTAGAATTCATCGGCACCGATCTGCGTGGCGCAGAGGGCCGAGGCCAGGTCTTTGTCGATGACGGCCTCCACGCCGGTGCGCAGGCCGTCTTTTTCCACGACAGGGATGCCGCCGCCGCCCACCGTGATGACGATGCGGCCTTCATCGGCAAGTTGTTTGACGATATCGATATTATTGATCCTGATGGGCTTGGGAGAGGCGACGACTTTGCGCCAGCCGTTGCCCTTGGGATCTTCGCGGTAGATGGCCCCGGTTTCCGCGTGGAGGCGTTCCGCCTCTTCCCGCGTATAGTAGGGTCCGACGGGCTTGGTGGGATTTTGGAACATCGGGTCGTCCTTGTCCACCACTACCTGGGTGACGAGCGACACGACGCTGCGCTGCAGGCCGTGCGACACCAGCACGCGGTTCATCCCCTGCTCGATGAGATAGGCGATCGAGCCCTGGGTCTCCGCGCCGCAGAAATCCATCGGCATCGCCTGGACGCCGAAGGCCTTCTTGCCGGCCTCGTGCTGCAGCATCACGTTGCCCACCTGGGGGCCGTTGCCGTGGCCGATGACCACGTCGTAGCCGCGTTCCAACAGATTGTATAATTGTTCGCACGTCTGTTCGACGTTGGCGAGCTGTTCCTGGTAAGTGCCTTTCTGGCCGCTCCGGAGCAGCGCGTTGCCGCCAAAGGCGACCATCGCCAGTTTCTTTTTCATTTATACGGTTCTTTTTAGGCTGCTTTCGCAGATTCTACACAAAGGTAGGATTAAATTACTTATTTTTGCGCCTTCGGACGCAACATTTTGCGTCGTGTAACATCTTTCTTATATGAGAAAAACGTTTACGGTCTTGGTGGCGCTCGCGCTTCTGGCACCTGTTCCGCTCCTGGCGCAGGACGATGCCTCGCTGTACATGGAGCAGGCCGGCGGTGCCGCTCTCCTCTTTCGGGGGCATAAGGCCTACGGCTATCCGATGGCTTTCAACGGGACCTATTTCTGGGACGGCCCCGCCTATATGCCCGGTGCGGCGATCTATAACGGCACCCTCTACGAGGGCCTGATGCTCAACGTCGATGCTGCCCGTCAGGACCTGCTGGTCAAAACCCCGTCGGGCAATGCCGAAAAGGTGCTGGCGCGCGAATATGTGGAGCGCTTCCAGATGGGCGGCCGCATGTTCCTGAACCTGCGCAACTGCTACGGTCCCACGACGCCGGACGGCTACTGGGAGGTGGTCTACGACGGCCGGGCCAAGGTTATCAAGCAGGTGGTGCGCCTCCTCCAGCAGGACCTCAGCGGCAACCTGCGCGCCGAAATGGGATACAACGACCCCAACTACCGCAACGACGTCTATCAGGTCTTCACCTATCAGGTCCGGATCTGCCATGTCTCGGAGGACGGGGTCATCACGCCGATCCGCCGCCGCAGCCAGCTGATGCAAATCTATAAAGACCGGAAACGGGACATCAACCGCTACGTCTCTTCGCTCGAAGATACCGGATCGCTCGATCTGGAACAATTCTGCAAGGCCGTGGTCCAATTTGCCGAAACCCGATGAAAACGCTGCGTACCCTTCTGACCGTCGCGGCGCTCTGCCTTGCCGCGCTGCTCCGGGCCCAGTCGCCCGGCGACCCGCTCGACCTGACTCGGGCCGACGCGACCACGCTCATCGATTTCCTCCGCCAGGAGACCGGGGCGTCCATCTTCTTTGTTCCCGATACCGCCGACGTTAAAAGCTATACGGTCCGTGCCCCGCGCAGCGAATTCCTGGAAAAGGCCTTCGACCAGCTGCGTGAGAACGGCTACAGCGTTACCCGCTACGACGACCGCTGGTTCGTGCTGCGGGGCCGCTCGCTCGCCCTCGCGCTGCCGGCCGGCTACTTCCGGACGGAAGCGCCGGCCGACACCGCCGGCCTCCCCGGCCTGTTCGACGAACAGACGGCGGTGATGACCTTCCAGAACAAGATCTACGAAATCGGCGACCCGGATGCCGCCAGCAAGGGCAGCAAGGCCGTGGTCCGGGGCTATGTGCGTGATGTCTCGACCGGCGAGCCCCTCGTGGGCGTGTCGGTCTATGAAGACGGCGGCAAGGCCTACACCACGACCGACGAATATGGCTACTACAAGTTGTCGCTGCCCTACGGTGCCTCGCTCCTGGGCTTCAGCGGTTACTCGCTGGAAGACCTCAAGCTGCACTTGCAGGTGTACGGCGACGGCGGCCTCGACGTGGTGATGAAAGAGAAGGTGTTCTCGCTCAAGGGAGCCGTGGTCACCTCCGAAAGCGTCTCGCGCCACCGTTCGCCCCAGATGGGCGTGGAGGTGGTCCGCGTCAACACCATCAAGAACGTGCCGGTGGTCTTCGGCGAGGCCGACGCCCTGAAGGTGGTGATGACCCTTCCGGGCGTCAAATCGGTGGGCGAAGCGGCCAGCGGCTTCAACGTGCGCGGCGGCTCCACCGACCAGAACCTCATCCTCTTCAACGAGGGGACCATCTACAACCCCAACCATATGTTCGGCATCCTGTCGGCGTTCAACACCGACGTGATCGGCGACGTGGAACTCTACAAGAGCTCCATCCCGGCGCAGTACGGCGGGCGCATCTCCTCGGTCCTGGAAATCCGCAACCGCGACGGCAACAACAAGAAGTTCCAGGGATCGCTGGGCCTGGGCCTGCTGACCAGCCGCCTGCACCTGGAAGGCCCGCTGGTCAAGGAACGCACCTCGTTCATCCTGGGCGGCCGGACCACCTACTCCAACTGGCTGTTCAAGCTGCTGCCCGAAAACAGCGGCTACGCGGGCGGCAAGGCCTCGTTCCAGGATGCGAACCTGGGCCTGAGCCACAAGGTCAACGAGCGCAACACGATCCATGCCTACGGCTATTTCTCCCGCGACAAGTTCAGCTTCAGCAACGACACCACCTTCCGCTACCGCAACATCAACGGCGCGCTGAAATGGCACAGCATCTTCAATGAGAACCACTCGATGACGGTGACGGGCGGCTACGACAGCTATCACTACAGCATCGAAGACAACTTCAGCCCCTATACCGCCTACCGGCTCTCGAACGACGTGAACCAGGCTTTCGGAAAAGCCCACTTCAAGTCGTCGCTTTCCGATGCCCATACTCTGAGCTACGGCGTGGCGGCCACCTGGTACGACCTCAATCCGGGCAGCTACCAGGCGGTGGGCGACTCCTCGCTGGTGCGGCCGCAGACCCTCGACCGGGAAAATGCCGTCGAGGCGACCGTCTACGCCAGCGACACCTGGCGCATCACCGACGCCCTGACGGCCGATTTCGGCATCCGCTGGTCGCAGTTCTTCCGCGCCGGCGGTACCAAAACCTACGGCGGGCCGGAATTCCGCATCTCGGGCAAGTATTCGTTCAACGACGTGACGAGCGTCAAGGCCGGCTTCAACACCATGCGCCAGTACATCCACATGATCTCCAACAGCATCAACGTGTCACCGACCGACAGCTGGCGCCTGAGCAGCGACAAGATCCGTCCCCAGACGGGCTGGCAGGCCGCTGCCGGATTCTACCGCACGCTGTTCGAAGGCACGGTGGACGTGTCGCTGGAAGGCTACTACAAGCGGGTGAAGCACTACATCGACTACAAGAGCGGCGCGGTGCTGGTGATGAACCCCAACCTGGCCGACGACCTCATCGAGACGGAGAACCGCTCCTACGGCGTGGAGCTGATGGTCAAAAAGACCTTCGGCAAACTCAACGGCTGGGTGTCGTACACCTGGTCGCGTTCGCAGCTCCGCGAGATGGAAGACCGCGGCGTGCTGACCATCAACGGCGGCGACTGGTACAACGCCCCCTACGACAAGCCGCACGACGTCAAGGTGGTGGGCAACTACAAGTTCACGCACCGCTTCAGCCTGTCGGTCAACCTCGACTATTCCACCGGCCGTCCCGTGACCGTGCCGGTCGGACGCTATGAATATGGCGGCGGCACGCGCCTGGTGTATTCCGACCGCAACAGCTACCGCATCCCCGACTACTTCCGGCTCGACCTGGCGTTCATCGTTGAGCCCGGACACTATCTCAAGCAACTGACCCATATGTCGTTCACCATCGGCTGTTATAACGTGACCGGGCGCAAGAACCCGTATTCCATCTACTACAGCTCCGACGGGACCAATGTCACCGGACATATGCTCAGCGTCTTCGCCGTCCCGGTTCCCTACGTCAACTTCAACCTGAAATTCTGATGAAGATGAAAAAGAGACAGCTTCTGATCCTGATGCTCATGGCGCTGATGACCGGCGCCTGCATCTACGATTTCAACGCCGAAGTTCCGGGGACCGAAGGAATCGTGGTCATCGAGGGCGACATCCTGATCGGCGACTATACCCGGGTGCGCGTGACCACGTCGATGCCGCTCACGGGCAACGACCCCGCCCGCACGCTGGCGAGCACCGTCACTGTCGAGGCCAGCGACGGCACCCGCTATACCGGCCGCAACGGCTCCTCCATCGATACCCGTTTTGCCGACCCCGGCCTGGAGTACCGGCTGGTGGTGTCCAATGACCGCGGAACCTATGCTTCGGCATGGGCGCCCGTGCTGCAGGCGGCTGCCATCGACAGCCTGGCCTACACCATCAGCGACGACCACACCACGATGACGGTCGATGTCTCCGCCCACGGCGGTCCCGAGAATCATTATTACCGCTGGATCGCCGAAGAGACCTGGGAATACCATGCGCCTTTCCAGGCTTCGCACTTCTTCGTGCCCCGCAACACCTATCTGAAAGGCAAGCTCGTGGAACGCGACACGGTGGCGATGTATGAAGACGGCGAAAACACCTATTACTGCTGGAACCATGGCCAGGTGAGCGACCTGATGATCGCTTCGGCCAAAGACCTGACCGAAAACCGCATCGTGCGCCATCCGCTCTATGCGATGGACCGCTACGAGCAGCGCATCTCGTATATCTATTCGGTGCTGCTCATCCAGGAGGCGCTCACCGAGACGGCTTACCGCTACTGGGACATGATGCAGAAGAACTCTTCCGACGTGGGCGGGCTCTTCTCGCCGGAACCCTATGAGATGCGGGGCAACATCCTCAACGTCGACGATCCCGACGAGATGGTGCTGGGCTACGTCAGCGTGACGGCGCCCTCCACCCTGCGCTACTACATCAATTCCTACGAGATCATGTTCGCCCGTTCGAAGCCGGGCGAATACGACATCGAGCCGACCTACGTGCAGAAGAACGACTGGTACCGCTACTACCGCCAGGGTTATTCCGTGTACATGCTGCATACCGACGAGGGGGCGGGGACCGGCCGTGAGACCGAGGCGGATTACGAATTCGACTGGCTGCCGAACCGTTGCGTCCACTGCGAAATGCTGGGCGGCAGCAAGGTCAAACCCGATTACTGGCCCAACAACCACAAATAAACGACCATGAGAAAGACGACGATCTGTTTGATGCTGGCCCTCCTGCCGCTGCTGCTTTCCGCCCAGGGACGCAGCGTGGAGCGGACCTATGTTTCCACCGACAAGGATGTCTACGTGGCGGGCGAGAAGGTGTGGTGTTCGGCCTTTTGCGTGACGCCCGACGGCACGCTGTCGAAGGTAAGCCGCGTGGCCTGCCTGGAACTGCATTCGGCCGATGGCCTGGCAGCGACGGCCCGCATCGCGCTGGAAGGCGGGCGGGGAGCCGGCGCTCTCGAGTTGCCGGTGACGCTGCCCACGGGCAATTACCGCCTGATCGCCTATACAGCGCAGAACGAGGCGGAAGAAGGATACGACTATGAGGGGATCGCTGCGAAGACGCTGTCGGTGTTCAACGTGGCTTCGACCGAGCGGGTGAAGAACGGGGTGGAGATTTTGTCGGAGGAAGAATACAAAGAGAGATGCCGGGTCCAGCCCGGCATGACGAAGGGTCTGGCGCTGCAGTGGGACGACGGGCGGTTGACGCTGACCAACGCGGGCGGACAGCCCGTGAGCGTCAGCCTCTCGGTATGGCACGACGACGGCATCCTCACCAACGACAATCCCGGCATCGCCGACTTCATGACCCAGGTGCGCCGCGTGGGGCCGCGCCCGCTGGCGGACAGTCCGGCACCGGACTACGAAGGCGAAGTGATCCGCGGCCGCGTGGTGGGCTTCAGCGAAGCGATGATTCCTTCGCTGACCGGCAAATACGCCTTCATCTCGTCGCCTTCCGACAAGTCGGACGTCTATGCCGCTCCCATCCGCGAAGACGGCTCCCTCGTCTTCTATACGGCCAATATCTATGGTGCGAAGGAATGCATCTGCGAAATCGAGGACATCGACCCGAAGCTCAGCTGTCACGTCGAGCTGGTCTCTCCCTATGTGAATCCCGCCGTGAAGGCACCCCGGGCCCTGCCGATGAGCGAGTTGCTCTCCGAAGCGCTCGCCCTGCGCAGCCTGGGCATGCAGCTCGACCGGCGTTTTGCCGCCGACACGCTCTTCGATTTCCTGCCCCGCCGCAGCGACGGGCTTTTCGACGAAGACGTGCAGGTGCGCTATATACTCGACGACTATACGCGCTTCCCCACGATGGAGGAGGTCTTCACCGAATTCATCCCCGAAATCCGCGTCCGCCGTTCAGAGGCCGGGGAGCGGGAGCTCCGGGTGCGGCTCAACGAATTGTCGGGCGCCATGGTGCTGGCTACCAGCAAGGCCCTGGTGATGCTCGACGGCGTGCCGGTGTTCGATCACGAAAAGATCCTGCACTACGACCCGCTGCTGGTGGAGATGGTCGACATCTATCCGAACACGCATTTCATCGGCAACCGCATCTTCGAAGGCGTGGTCAATTTCGTGACCTACAAGCGCAATTTACCCGGATTCCAGTTCGACGGCAACGCCCGCGTGGTGGACTACCAGGGCGTGTGCGTGCCGATGGCCTTCACGGGCGAGGCGGTGGCCGGCAACAGCCTGTATCCCGACTACCGGCAGACTTTGTGCTGGCATCCGCTCGTACAGCTGGAGGCGGGCCGGAGCCTGGAGATCCATTGCGGTAAACCGCTGTACAAAGGTCATTTCGTGGCGGTTGCAGAGGGCCTGGATGCGGCCGGAAACCCCGTTTCCTGCCTCCTCCGCTTCGAAATTCGATAAATTTGTTCAAAACTTGTTGGCAGTTAGGAATTTTTGTCCTATCTTTGCAACCCCGCAAAAAGTGGGGACAAAAAACATAAATCAAAGATTTACAAGTATTTATGCCAACAATTCAACAATTAGTTCGCAAAGGACGCGAGGTTATCGTCGAAAAGAGCAAATCTCGCGCGCTGGATGCTTGCCCTCAGCGGCGCGGTGTCTGTGTCCGTGTGTACAC
>Ga0310696_10009145_pt1 | contig 11480 bp, 7 predicted proteins | sample AusTroGonzalo_MG_4_FD_203885 | JGI IMG/M metagenome (GOLD analysis project Ga0310696, IMG submission 203885) | Bovine rumen microbial communities from tropical cattle in Woodstock, Queensland, Australia - Gonzalo_02 (v2) (version 2) | ecosystem: Host-associated > Mammals > Digestive system >...
GTTTATAGCTTTGAGCATAGGGTTGGTAGGTATGATTTTTCTTGCAAGTTTCAACTATCAATACTATAAACATTTCCATAAATTAATATATATTATTTCTTGTATACTTTTGGTTTCGGTTTTAATTTTTGGAAGCGAAATTAAAGGAACAAAAGGGTGGTTTAAGTTACCGTTTTTTTCTTTTCAGCCGGTAGAAATAACAAAAATAATGTTAATATTGGTATTATCGGCGTTCATTGATGTTCATTGGAAAGAAATACAAAAATTATCAATATTTGCCAAAACATTGCTTATTACCTGCGGGCATTTCATTCTTATAATGTTACAACCGGATTTTTCTTCAACTTTATCATATTTTCCGGTAACGCTTGTAATGTTATATGTTGCAGGGGCAAAACTAAAACATATTTTTGCAATTATTTTATACGGTTTATTGGCTGTATTGATACCTTTACTTGTAACATTTTTTAAACTTCAACCGCAACTTTTACAAACGAACAAAATACTTAATTTTTTTGTAACAGCCCCGTCAAATTTGCAAAATGCTGCAATAATTTTTGGTTCTATAATATTGATAGTGCTTTCCGTTAAATGGTTTTTAAATAAACTCAGAATCCCTATCGGATGGACTTATCCTATTATATTTTTATTAATTATTTTAGCCGGATCTTTTTCTTCAATAGTTGTAAATAAATCATTAAAAGAATATCAAAGAAAAAGGCTTATAGTATTTTTAAAACCTGAAATAGATTCCAGAGGTTCCGGATACAACATAATACAATCAAAAATTGCAATAGGATCAGGTAAGTTTTCAGGTAAAGGTTTCTTTAAAGGAACGCAAACGCAACTCGGCTTTTTACCGGAACAAAGAACGGACTTTATTTTTTCCGTAGTCGGAGAAGAAGGCGGTTATTTGTTTGCTCAACTTACAATATTATTTTATTTTCTTTTTGTGTGGAGAGCACTTGTCGTTGCAAAACAGGCAAGAGACAGGTTCGGGTCGCTTGTTGCAACAGGTATTGCAACAATGTTTGCTTTTTACGGCGTAATAAATATGGGGATGGTTATGGGGCTTATGCCTGTAACGGGGCTTCCTCTTTTATTGTTATCTTACGGCGGGTCAAGTATGTTATCATCAATTTTTGCAGTAGGAATTCTTATTTCAATTCATTTGAGAAGATTTTATTAACGGTGATGTATCAACAAATACAAAAACGGGAAGATTTCTCTTCCCGTTTTTTAGGTTATAGCTTAAAGCTGAAAGTTTAAAGTTTGTTGTAGAAATTCACAAAGTGAATTTTTGATATTTAATTAGAAAATTTTGTTTCACAAAATTTTACCGAAAACTATAAGCTTTAAGCTGTCATTTCGTTTACTTACTAAATTTTAACTCATTCTTATCCAAATCTATCTTGATTTTATCGCCTTCTGCAAAATTTCCTGCAATAAGTTGCGAAGATAAGGGATTTAACAAATAAGTTTGTAATGCTCTTTTTAAAGGTCTTGCACCGAATGCCGGTTCATAACCTTTATCCGCAAGAAAATCTTTTGCTTTCTCGCTAAGTTCAATAGATATTTTTTTATCCGACAATCTTTTTAATATTGTTTTTAATTGAATATCTATAATCTTACCGATATCTTGTTTTTCAAGTCTTCTGAATATTATTATTTCATCTATCCTGTTCAAAAATTCCGGTTTAAAATGTAAGTGAAGTTCGCTGTCTATTTTTTTCTTTATCTGCTCGTAATCAAAGTTTTCTTTAACCGGCTCTTTTTTCTTTTTATCTTTATCAAAACCGATTTTTTCTTTATCGAAATTTATACTGTCTTGAATATATTGCGAACCGACATTAGATGTCATAATAATTACCGTATTTTTAAAGTCTACGGTTCTGCCTTTACTGTCGGTAAGTCTTCCGTCATCAAGTAACTGTAACATTATATTAAATACATCCGGATGAGCTTTTTCTATTTCATCAAACAATACTACCGAATAAGGTCTTCTTCTTACAGCTTCGGTAAGTTGACCGCCGTCTTCAAAACCTACATATCCCGGAGGCGCACCGATAAGTTTTGAAACGGAATGCTTTTCCATGTATTCGCTCATATCTATTCTTACAATGTTTCTTTCATCGTCAAATAAGAAGTCTGCCAACGCCTTTGCAAGTTCTGTTTTACCTACACCCGTAGGACCTAAAAACATGAACGAACCCATAGGTTTGTTGGGATCGGAAATTCCCGATCTTGATCTGCGAACAGCATTTGCTATCGCATCTACGGCATCGTTTTGCCCGATAACTCTTTCATGCAATCTTTCTTCCATTTTAAGAAGTTTTTGAGTTTCCCCTTCCATCATTTTAGATACTGGAATACCTGTCCATTTACCTACAACCGTTGCTATATCGTCCTCATCGACTTCTTCTTTTAACATCTTTTTATCTTTTTGCAAAGTTGTAAGTTTTTTATTTTCGTTATCTAATTCCGTTTGAACCTTAGGAATTTTACCATACCTGATTTCTGCAACAAGGTTCAAATCACCGCTTCTTTCTGCCTTTTGTTCGTCTGTTTTTAATTGTTCTATTTCTTGTTTTAATTTTCTTATGGACGAAATAGTCTCTTTTTCTTTTTGCCAATGAACTTTCATCTCGTTAGACGAATTTTTTAACTTTTCAATTTCGGATTCTATTGCAGCAAGTCTTTCTTTCGCAGACGTGTCGGAATCTTTTTTTACCGCCTGTTTTTCTATTTCGAGTTGTCTTATTTTTCTTTCAACGGTATCAAGTTCCACAGGCATAGAATCTATTTCCATTCTTAATTTGCTTGCAGCTTCATCTACCAAATCTATAGCTTTATCCGGTAAAAATCTGTCGGTAATATATCTTGAACTTAATGTTGCTGCAGCTACCAAAGCGGAATCTTTTATTTTTACACCGTGATGAACTTCATACTTTTCTTTTATACCTCTAAGTATTGCAATGGTATCTTCAACCGAAGGTTCACCGGTATAAACGGTTTGAAATCTTCTTTCCAACGCTTTATCTTTTTCTATATATTTTCTGTACTCATCAAGAGTTGTTGCCCCGATAAGTTTCAGTTCACCTCTTGCAAGTAACGGTTTTAACATGTTACCCGCATCCATTGCACCTTCTGTTGCACCAGCCCCTACAATAGTATGAATTTCATCTATAAAAAGTATTATTTTGCCTTGTGCCGCCTGAATTTCTTTTAAAACGGCTTTTAATCTATCCTCAAATTCACCTCTGAACTTTGCACCTGCTATTAAAGAACCCAAGTCAAGTTCTATAACTTTCTTATCTTTTAAAGTTTCCGGAACATCGCCCGAAACTATTCTTTGTGCGAGTCCTTCAACAATAGCCGTTTTACCTACACCCGGTTCACCGATTAATACAGGATTGTTTTTTGTTCTTCTGGACAATACCTGAATACTTCTTCTTATTTCTTCATCTCTTCCGATAACAGGATCAAGTTTGCCTTTTTTGGCAAGTGCGGTTAAATCTTTACCGTACTTTTCCAAAGCCTGATACTTATCTTCCGGGTTTTGGTCTGTAACTCTGTTGGATCCTCTTATTTCTACCAAAGCTTTTAACACTTTATCTTGTGTTATTCCATACTTATTTAAAATTTTTGTTACTTCCAAATTAGGGAAACTTATTACAGAAAGAAATATATGTTCGGTAGAAACATATTCATCTTTTAAATCTTTAGCTATCTTTTCTGAAACAGTAAGAACTTTGTTTAAATCTTGACCGATGTATGGGGTTGCACCTTGAACTTTCGGTTTGGATTCAATAAGTTTTAAAACATCGTTTTCTATTAACGGTTTTAAGTTCTGTTCAACCGCAGACAGTTTACTTATTATTGTTCCTACAATGCCTTGTTCTTGTTGAAGCAACGCATATAAAAGATGTTCTGCCGTTATTTCCTGGTTACCGTACTGTATTGCAATGTCCTGTGTATCTGCAAGTGCCTCTTGCGATTTTATAGTAAATTTTGATATATTCATTTTGTGTACCTCCTTTGTATCAATTATTTTTTAATTAGCACTCTTTACTACTGAGTGCTAATATAGCACAAAAAAGGAGAGTTGTCAAGAGTTTTATTTTTTGGGGGTTTTATGAAGAAGTTTTTTGGCGTAATATTTTGTTTATTACTTATAACTACAGTTTGCTTTGCTCAAAGAAAAGCCGGTCTTACGGGAAGATTTGTTCCCGCCGACAACAAAACTTTACTTTTTTGCGGGCAAAACAATAACGATAGCGAAGAGTTTATAAAAACAAATAATAAAATACCTGCCGGTTTTATGATTTATACATCTTTAACGAATTTGGAAGCATTGGATGAAGACGTAGAATATGGTACAGGCACAATGTCGGGGGGTTTTATATTAAAAAATTATAAAAAAGCAGCTCTTCAAGTAGGATTATATTTGGTCAATTCTTTGGAATCAATAACCGAAGGGGCTTTGGACGATAACATAAAAAAACTTGGAGATTGGATAAAAAAAGCAAATGTCCCGGTTTTTTTGAGAATAGGTTACGAATTTGATTTGCCGGAAAACAATTATGAACCGGAACTTTATAAAAAGGCGTTCAGATATATAGTGGAAAAGTTTGACGAACAAAAAATAAAAAATGTTGCCTATGTTTGGCATTCCTACGCATCTTATAACCCCACAAAAATACAAAACTGGTATCCCGGAGATGAATATGTTGATTGGTGCGCAATATCTTATTTTGCTAATCCGCAGTGGTTCCCAATGGTAAGTTTCTGTAAAGCACATAACAAACCGTTAATGATTGCCGAATGTTCTCCTACACTGGGTACAGAGACAACCGATACAGACAAAATTAAATGGTATAAGATATTGTTTAATTTCATACAAAACAAAAATATAAAAGCATTATGTTACATAAACGCAAATTGGGACGAGCAACCTATGTTTGCACACTATAGTTGGGGTAGCGGCAAATTGGATGTGTCGGAAAACATAACAAATTTCTGGCTTGAAAATATAAAAGATGAAAGATTTATTAACTTGGATAAACTATATAAAGAAATAAAGCGTTAGTATTTTATAGATTAAAAATTTACCAAGCTTAAAAAATTTTATATAATTTCAAATTATGAGAATACAATACTTTTTGTTGTCTTTATTGTTTTTAATTGCAGGGTGCACTACGGTTCCTATTACCGGCAGAAGTCAACTTATTTTAAGCAGCGAAGCGGAAGAAAATGCAGCAGGTGCTACAAGTTACGGTCAATATTTGGCAGAATCAAAAATTTCAACCGATAAAACAAATACTGCTCTTGTAAAAAAGGTAGGGCAAAAAATAGCTGCTGTTTCCGACTGTAATTATGATTGGGAATTCAATTTGCTTGAAAATGATGAAGCAAATGCATGGTGCTTATCCGGGGGGAAAGTAGCAGTATATACGGGAATTTTACCTTATACTCAAACGGAAGCAGGCCTTGCAACGGTAATGTCTCACGAAATAGCACATGCCATAGCAAGACACGGTGCCGAAAGGTCGGCACAATCAAACCTTCTTCAATACGGACTTGCAATAGGTAATGCAACACTTACAGATAACCCCAACAAAGAACTTATAATGTTAGGCGTAAACGTTGCAGGAAATGTCGGCATTATTTTGCCTTACAGCAGAAAACATGAATCAGAAGCCGATTATATGGGGCTTATCCTTATGGCAAAAGCAGGATACGATCCTAACGAAGCAATAAAGTTCTGGCAAAGAATGTCAGCGGCAAGTTCCGGTTCTCAAGGCGGGCTGTCGGACTTTTTATCCACCCATCCTTCAGATGAAAAAAGAATAAAAGATTTACAAAACCGTTTACCCGAAGCGTTAAAATATTATAATAAAAAATAATAATCCGATAATTTATTATTTATATACAATAATACTTAAATTATATACCAATATAATGTTAGAAAAGCCCAAAAAAGTTTTATTGTTCTAAATTTATTGACTTGCATTTTTTAAATAGATAAAATTTTATCTATAATTATTTAGCACGAATAACACACAACTAAAATAATTAAAATTTTTAATATTCATGAAAACAAACAAAGATTCATATAAAAAAAAAGAGGTGTCGGAAGCCACTTTAAGAAGGTTTCCTTTTTATCACCACTATTTGAAACAATTGGAAAGTGATGGTATTAAAGAAATTTCATCGGCACAAATAGCAAAGTTCCTTGGATTTAATACTATACAAGTAAGAAAAGATATTGAAGCAACAAAAATAGAAGGTAAACCGAAAAGAGGTTATAACCTAAAAAAACTTATATCAGCTATTGAAAAGTTTTTAGGATTCTACACTAAAAACGAAGCTGTTTTAGTTGGTGCCGGACATTTAGGATATGCACTTTTGGGTTATCGCGGTTTTAAAGAATACGGATTGGATATTATCGCTGTGTTTGACAACAATCCGGATAAAATTGGCAAATATATTCATCATAAAAAAGTTCTTTTTATTGATAAAATTGAAAGTTTCATAAAAAAAAGAAATATACAAATAGGCATATTAACAGTGCCTGCAAACGTAGCACAATCTTTGGCTGACAGAATGGTTAAATGCGGAATAAAAGCAATTTGGACTTTTGCACCGACAAAAATAAAAGTCCCGAAAAACGTTATAGTTCAGCATGAAAACCTTGCTTCAAGTTTGGCGGTTCTGTCACAAAAAATGAAAATAGAAAAAGTATAAATAAAAAGTTTTTATATTTTATAAGGAGAATTTACATGGAAAACCAAGAGAATTTTGATAAAGTTCGCCAAATTCTTGAAGAAAATTCTAAAGACAAAGCAAGACTTATTCCGATTTTGCAAGCGGTTCAGGAAGTTTACAAATATCTTCCTGAAGACGTTTTGACTTTTATCGCTTCGGAACTTGACATCTCGCCGGCAAGAGTTTACGGAGTTGCAACATTTTTTGCACATTTTACTTTAAAACCTAAAGGAAAACACATTATTAAAGTATGTGACGGGACTGCATGTCACGTAAAAAGATCTACAACGATAATTGATGCAATTAATGCAAAACTTGACCTTACGGCAACCGAAAACACTACTAAAGACAAATTGTTTACATTGGAAACAGTATCTTGTTTGGGTGCATGCGGACTTGCTCCTGCAATGGTTATAGATAATGAAGTTTACGGACAGGTTACCCCTGAAAAAGTTACAAAAATTATTGATGACATAATGAAACAGGAGGGAAAATAATAATGGCTATAGATTTGGAAAAAATATCAAGCAAATATCAAAAAGCATTTAAACAAATTCCCAAAAGAATTATAATCTGTGCCGGGACAGGATGTGTTGCAAACGGTTCTTTAAAAGTTTATGATGAATTTTTAAAGACGGCAAAAGAATTGAAAGTTGACGTTTGTATCGAGTTGAAAGAAGAAGATAATAAAGGAACACTTATTTCAAAAAGCGGTTGTCAGGGATTTTGTCAGATGGGACCCCTTGTTTCCGTATTTCCCGACGACATTCTATATACAAAAGTAAAACCCGAAGATGTAAAAGAGATTCTTGAAAAAAGTATCATAAAAGATGAAGTCGTTGAAAGATTATGTTATAAAAACAACGATAAATTTTATAAAGGACATGCAGAAATTCCTTTTTATGCAAAACAAAAAAGATATGTTTTAAAAAATTGCGGTTTTATAGCTGCAGAAGATATTGAAGAATATATAAGTATCGGCGGATATGCTTCGGCAAAGAAAGCATGTTTGGAAATGTCTCCCGAACAAATTTGTAAAGAAATTTTGGACTCTGGACTCAGAGGAAGGGGCGGAGCAGGATTTCCTACAGGCAGAAAATGGGATTTGACAAGAGTTCAACCCGGTCCTAAAAAATATGTTATTTGTAACGGTGATGAAGGAGATCCGGGCGCATTTATGGACAGAAGCGTGCTTGAAGGTAATCCTCACAGCGTTATAGAAGGTATGATAATAGCAGCAAAAGCAATAGGTGCCGATGAAGGTTTCGTTTATGTTAGAACCGAATATCATTTGGCTGTAGAAAGAATGAAAAACGCTATTAAAAAAGCGACCGAAATAGGAGTTTTAGGTGAAAATCTTTTCGGTTCGGGATTTAACTTTACTTTGCACGTTATGGAAGGAGCAGGGGCTTTTGTATGCGGAGAAGAAACGGCATTAATCGCTTCGGTTGAAGGTAAAAGAGGTATGCCTAAACCGAAACCGCCTTTCCCCGCACAACACGGTTTATACGGAAAACCGACCGTAATTAACAACGTAGAAACTTTATCTACGGTTCCTTTAATAATAAGAGACGGTGCAGCATACTACAAAACAATAGGTGTTGAAACATCAACCGGAACCAAAACATTCGCTATTACTGGTCATGTAAAAAATACGGGACTTATAGAAGTCCCTTTCGGAACAACATTAAGAGAAATTTTGTTTGATATAGCAGGCGGTGTTACCGATGATAAAGGTAATGTATCCGAAGATGCATTTAAAGCAGTTCAAATCGGAGGTCCTTCCGGGGCATGTTTAACAAAAGAACATCTTGATTTACCGCTTGACTTTGACTCTTTAAGAAAAGCAGGTGCAATGGTCGGTTCAGGCGGACTTGTAGTAATGAACCAAACCACATGTATGGTAAACGTCGCAAAATTTTTTATGCAGTTTACACAAAACGAATCTTGCGGAAAATGTGTTCTTTGCAGAGAAGGAACAAAACAAATGCTTATGATGTTGGAAGATATAACCGAAGGAAGAGCTACGGAAGAAACTATTCCTTTGCTTGAACAACTTGCAAACGCCGTAAGATTGGGTTCTCTTTGTGCTTTGGGAAAAACGGCACCCAACCCGGTATTGTCAACGTTAAAATATTTCAGAGATGAGTATGACGCACATGTAAAAGAAAAAAGATGTCCTTCCGGAACATGCTCGAATTTAACTAAAATTACGATAGATCAGTCAAAATGTATAGGTTGTACGGCTTGTGCAAGAAAGTGCCCTGTAGGTGCAATTAAAGGCAGCTTAAAACAAAAACATTCAATAGACCAAAACGTATGTGTAAAATGCGGTGTTTGTGTTAATACATGTAAATTTGGTGCTGTTAAGAGAGGATAATAATATGGAAAAAACTTTAACTATTAACGGTAAAGCGGTAAATTTTGATAACGAAAAAAACCTTTTGGAAGTTATAAGAAAAGCCAACATTGACTTACCTACATTCTGTTATTATTCCGAACTCAGCACTTACGGAGCATGCAGACTTTGTATGGTAAACGTTGAAAAAAGAGGTCTTGTTCCGGCTTGTTCAACCCCCCCGGAAAACGGGATGGTCGTTGTAACCAACAGCAACGAAATAAGAGAAATGAGAAAAATAATCGTTGAACTTTTACTTGCAAATCATGATACAAACTGTACTTTTTGCCACAAAAGCGAAAGTTGCCAGTTACAAACTCTTGCAAGAAGACTCGGAATTCATACTGTAAGATTTAAAAAAATGAAAAAAGATGCTCCTCTTGATTTTTCGACGCCGTCACTTGTAAGAGACCCGAACAAATGCGTTTTGTGCGGGGATTGTGTCCGTTTTTGTGATGAAATACAAAGTATCGGAGCAATAGATTTTGCATACAGAGGTTCAAAGTCGGTAGTATGCCCCAGTTTCGGCAAAGAACTTCAAAATTCAAAATGTGTTTATTGCGGACAATGTTCAAGAGTATGTCCGACAGGTGCTTTAACGCCTAAATCGGAAGTAAGCCAAGTTTGGAATGTTTTAGGTAAAAAAGATAAAAAAGTTGTAATAGCTATTGCACCTGCCGTAAGAGCGGCAATCGGTGAATTGTTCGGGGCTCATAACGAGTCCGGTATTTCTGCTGCAGGTAAAATGGTTACGGCATTAAAAACTATGGGATTTTTTAAAGTATTCGATATCTCTTTTACTGCAGATTTGACTATTATGGAAGAAGCCACGGAATTTGTTGACAGATTTACAAAAGGAGAAAAGTTACCGCAATTTACATCTTGCTGTCCTGCATGGGTAAAATTTGCGGAACAATATTATCCTGAAATGTTAAATAACCTTTCAACTTGTAAATCCCCACAAGGGATGTTCGGTTCTCTTGCAAAAAAAATATTGCCTGACATGTACGGAGTAAAAAGAGAAGATTTGATTATTGTTTCGGTTATGCCTTGCACGGCCAAAAAATTTGAAGCAAGAAGACCGGAACTTTCAAAAGATGGTATACAGGATATTGACTACGTTTTAACTACTCAAGAACTTGCAAGAATGATAGAAGAATCGGGACTTTCGTTCAACAATTTGGAACAGTCTGCATTTGATATGCCGTTAGGTTTTAAAACCGGAGGCGGTGTAATATTCGGTAATTCCGGCGGTGTTGCAGAAGCGGTTTTAAGAAACGTTTTATCGAAAGCCGATTCCAACGAAACCGACGAATTCAGTTTCATCAGAGGTGCTGACGGAATAAGGGAAGCAACTTTGGACATAAACGGTAAAGCTTTAAGAGTTGCTATAGTCCACGGATTAGGTAATGCAAGAAAAGTAATAAAACAAATTAAAAACAAAGAAAAAGAATACGATTTGATAGAAGTTATGGCTTGTCCCGGCGGATGTATCGGTGGGGCAGGGCAGCCGGTTTATGACGGCATGGAAACAAGAAACAGAAGAACGAAATGTCTTTATGAAAATGATAAAGTGTTGGAACTTCATAAACCTATGGATAATCCTTACGTTCAACAAGTTTATAAGAATTATTTCAAAAAACCGTGCAGTCATGAAGCACACGAATATTTGCATACGCACTATACTGACAGAAAAAATGCAAAAAATTAAAATTTTGCGTCAATAAATATTCTTAAAAATATCCCGATATGAAGTTCGATATCGGGATATTTTTTATTCACTTTTAAATATCAAACTTCGTAACAAGATTTTTCCGGAAACTTTTGTTGTAAAAAATCAATCGCTCTTATTTCGTCTTGTTCTTCAGCATCAAAATCTTTCTCAAATGAAATCATTCTTGTTTTTGATAAAACCATATAATTCTTTTGAGACAATTTTATTTCCTGTGTATCTTTTATAAGCTTATAAAAATATTGAACGAACAATTTAACGATATTGCTAAGTTGATAAAAGTTCGGATACCTGTATTCGGCATGATTATTGTAATAAGCATGATATGTCCATATATATCTGCTTACATCATCTTCTGTAGGAAATTTATTATATATCGTATTTTTAATTTCTTTATCTATTTTTTCCAAACATTTTATTATATCCGGCTTATAAAATGCTTCAATATTACAATGTTTGAAAAATTGCGGTTTTTTACCCAAATATTTTTGACTTAACTCAATAGCATTTTTTATCGCAATATTTTCTTTATCTTCCAACTCTTTTTGAAAAGGGAAAAAACTTTTAAATCGTATATAAGGA
>Ga0310696_10009149_pt1 | contig 11478 bp, 19 predicted proteins | sample AusTroGonzalo_MG_4_FD_203885 | JGI IMG/M metagenome (GOLD analysis project Ga0310696, IMG submission 203885) | Bovine rumen microbial communities from tropical cattle in Woodstock, Queensland, Australia - Gonzalo_02 (v2) (version 2) | ecosystem: Host-associated > Mammals > Digestive system >...
CGGAGAGCGAGAAGGAGACACAAGAGTTCAAAAAGTTGCACGCCGCCCTCATTGCCAAGGCCAACGCCGGCGCGGGCGTGAACATCCAGCGGCTGATCGCCCAGTGCGACAACTCGCCCCGCCGCATCTATGACGAACTGATGAAAGCCAACCGCTAAACGCACGGAACTATGAGAAAAGCATTGTCAGTGACGGACATCTGCCGGAAGAGCTACGAGACGTTCCCCTTCGAGGGGGCGTGGCTGGAGGCTTTCGGCTGCCCGGAGCGCGTGGGCACGTGGATAGTGTGGGGGCAGTCGGGCAGCGGCAAGAGCACCTTTGCGGTGCAGCTGTGCCGCGAGCTGAGCCGCTTCGGCAAGGTGCTGTACGACAGTCTGGAGGAAGGTACCTCGCTGACGTTCCGCAACAAGATCGCACAGCTGCAGGATGTGGAGCGCGGCCGCTTCCAGGTGGTGAGCGAGCCGATGGAGGCGCTGAAGGAACGGCTGGCCAAACGTCGCAGCGCGGACTTCGTGATCATCGACAGTTTCCAGTACACCGGCTTGGATTACCGCAGCTATCTGGCACTGAAACAGACACTGGCCAGCAAGTTGCTGATCCTCATCTCGCACGCAGACGGCAAACTGCCCAGCGGCCGCGCCGCCAAGAGCGTGATGTACGATGCCTCGCTGAAAATCTGGGTGGAAGGCTACCGCGCCTACAGCAAAGGCCGTTTCATCGGCGAGAACGGCGGGGTATATACCATCTGGGAAGAAGGGTCGCAGATCATTGGCTTGAATAATCGATAAATCACTTTAATAATCACCAAAAATCCCAACAATTATGAGTACAACAGTTTATTATCCGAGAGTCAGGAACATCAGTTTCTACGACAACAACGGCGTGGTGTGCGGCGGCATGTACGGCCTCGTCGCCAAGGAGAAGTTCATCCGGCTGCTGAAGTCCGGGAAGTTCCCGCGAATCAGCCTTCGCAAGAAGGTGCAGGTGATGCTGAGAGGAGGTGCGAGATGAAGACCGCGATCCCGAACCTGAGAACCGCCGACCAGAACCGCAAACTGTGGTGGCTGGCCGGGCAACTGGGTCTCGACAAAGAGGCGATGGCCGATGTGGTGCTGGAGTTCACCGATGGCCGCACCTGCCACACCTCTGAGCTCACCTTCCTGGAGTGCCGCGAGCTGACGGAGTTCCTGCAGGGCACGCTCATCGGGCACGACCGGCGCGACAGCCGTGCGGAGCGCACCGACCAGAAGCGTGACGGCGACCCCGACCGCGTGAAGTTGGACCGCCAGCGCAAGGGCGTGATCCGCGCCATCTACCGCTGGCTGGAGCTGCGTGGCGTGACCAACGCGAGCATGGACTACGTGAAGGCCATTGCCTGCCGTGCCGCCAAGGCCGACAGCTTCAACCGCATCTCCCCGGACGCGCTCACCCGCGTGTATGCGGAGTTCTGCCACAAGCAGGAGTCCCAGTCAGCGGTGCGGAATGTGGAATTAGGAATTGCAATGCAAAATTAGGAAAGGAGATAAACAATGGTTGAAAAAATATATGTCGCTAGCAGCTGGCGCAACGAACACCAGCAGATGATAGTCAACGAACTGCGAGCAGCCGGCTTCGAGGTCTATGACTTCAAGAATCCCGATGGCCAAAAAGGCTTTCAGTGGAGTAACATTGACCAAAACTGGCAGCAATGGTCTATGGAACAGTACCGCGAGGCTCTTTCGACAAAATACGCGCAATTCGGGTTCAATCGTGATTTCGATGCGATGAAATCCGCAAACATCTGCGTGTTGTGCCTGCCGTGCGGCAGAAGTGCTCACCTTGAGGCAGGGTGGATGAAAGGTTTTGGTAAAAAAGTGATTGCTTTCATCCCTACTTCCGAAAAAATTGAACCGGAGCTGATGTATGGCTTACTTGACGGTATAGCTTTGAATATACAAGAAGTTGTAAGCTATATCAAACAACAATAACCAATTTCATCACCAATTAAAACCGAAAAGTTATATGCCTTACCCAAATCCTTGTAATATACGCTTCACCCATCCTGCTTTGGATTGTGTTCACTGTAGGGTGAGAAACTTCAAGGATAGCGATGAAAAGTATGCGGAATGCTGCAACAAGAAAAAGACGTGTGGATGTGACGCTATTTCTATTGAAACAAGAAACTCAAGTTATGAATGGACGGTTACATGTCATGGCTGCAGCGACTACGAATCAAAGAATCAACTTAAATTAGATTTAATCACCAATTAAAACCGAAAAGTTATGGAACAATTAAAAAAGAAAAGAGCCGCAAGAGGAAGACAGAGAATCAACCCGCAGATTGTTATCCGCATCCTTGACATTAACAGCCAATATGGCGGCCATATTACAGCCAAACAAATCAAAGAAATTATCGAAAGGGAATTTCAAACGACTGTTGGTGAAACCACAATTAACAGTTACCGAAGAAATGCAGATAGTCATCAGGTGGCAACAGCACCGGATGAAACCCCTTTGGCTGGTGACACAATTGTCAAAGAGATCACAGAAGCTGTTTTGGCCATCATAACCGCCGTGGCAAAAGTGAGTACGCTTCATAGGAAGCTGAAACAGTGCATTACCGAAATTTAATCACCAATTAAAACCCAAAAAGTATGATTGCAGAAAAACGCTACTTATTCAAGCACCGGCTATCTCAAAAGAGCAGTTTTGTACGGATTGCCGAGGCCGTCAGGGCTCTCGGATACGAGCTGAAAACCGAAAAAAGAGGGGTGACCATAACATGGGAGGCACCATTTGTCAGCGACCCAACCAAGACAATGTTCCACAGCCATGGACTTATTGACGAAAGAGTGCCGGAATGGCTCAACGAACAGCTTGAAGAACACGGACTCCTTAAACCACAACAATCGGAAATTTAATCACCAATTAAAACCCAAATCAATGGCAAGAAAACGAACAAAATACACATTGGTGCAATTCACAGCTGCTGGATACGGCGGTTACACCGGAAATGTCAAAACCACCAACTCAGTATCTTATAACATTCTTTTTGTAGGCAATAAAGACATTGAAAAACGAGTGGAAGAACAACGGGAAGAAATAGAGAAACGTTTCCGCGACAAATATTCCAGTTCAGACTTTGAAATGAGAGTAAAAGCCAAAATCAAGAATAGTTTCTATGCTGATTTTGTTAATTTTGAAGAGGATCCACACCAAGGCTGTCAAGACGACAACCAGGACAACCAGGACAACACCCAGCTTCAATAACCAATAACCCATAACCCATAACCTTTAAGAAAATGGCAAAGAAAAGAGAAAAGAAGACCGTTTACACCGGCATCACATCGGAACAGATGGAACAGGCGTTCGCCGATTATGCGAAGGCGGACGCGAGACAACAGAAAATCACCGCCGAGATGGACATCTGGATGTCCAAGATCCGCGAGAAGTGGCAGGATGAGCTGACGAAGCTGGCCGAGACGAAAGACAACGCTTTCGACATCCTGCAGGCCTACGCTTTGGAGAACCGCGACGAGCTGTTCAGCAAGCGCAAAAGCATGGAGACCACCCACGGCACCCTCGGCTTCCGCACCGGCACCCCGACGCTGAAGACCAGGAAGGGGTTCACCTGGGCGAGCGTGCTGGAGTTGCTGAAAGAGTTCCTGCCCAACTATGTGCGCACCAAAGAGGAACCCGCCAAGGACAAGCTGCTGGCCGACCGCGAGGATGAGGAAGTGGCCGCCCTGTTCCCCAAGGTGGGTGTGACTGTGGTGCAGGAAGAGACCTTTTTTGTGGAACCCAAGAAGGAGGATTTGTAATTGATAATGGATAATTGATAATGGATAATTATCGGTAAACCGATCGGTATGAAGGTGTATATAGCAGGTAAAGTCAGCGATCTTCCCAGTTGGGAGGTGTTTATCAAGTTCGCCCAGGCTGAAATGTGGCTGAGGGAGAAGGGACACGAGACCGTGAACCCGCTGCGGCTGTGTTCGTCGAAATGGACATGGGAGCAGTGTATGCGGGTGTGCATCCCGGAACTGATGAAGTGCGACGCCATCTGCCTGCTGCACGACTGGGCAGAAAGTAGAGGGGCGGTCTGGGAATACCACGACGCCCAGATGCTGAAGATGCCGGTGATGGTGTTCATACCGAGAAACGGGGTTCCGCGTAACGCTGTTTGTAGAGACGCAAAATCTTGCGTCTCTACAGCGGACAAAACCAACGAGCAATGAGAAAGATTGTACTGACCATTCCGAGATTCGAGGGTGAGGTGGTGTTCACCTACGATGACGGCGACAGCCTCCACGGCATCGTCTTTGAGGGGGCGTTCCCGGATCCGGTGAAGGCCACCATCCTGCGGTCGTATCCGGTACGTCCCGAGGACCTGCAGCGCACCAAGGGCAACACGGGCATCCTCACCGAGGAGGAAGAGAAAGTGACGTTTGAGATGTTCTGGAACCGCTACAACGACAAAGCCCGAAGCAGCCGGGTGAAGACCCAGCGGGTGTGGGACAAAATGCCGGAGGGCGAGCGGGTGAAGGCCTACCGCTACATCAACCGCTACAAGTGCTCCATCCCGCAGGGGGTGTGCATGAAGTACGCGACAACCTACCTGAACGACCAGATGTGGAACAATTGAGCAATGCAGAATGCTGAATGTTGAATGCTGAATGCTGAATGCTGAATAAACAATTCATTAATCACAATTCACAGTTATGAGCAAATTCAAGATTAAACTGAACCAAGCTGAAATGAAGTTTATCGCGGGGGTGTGCATGGCGGCTGCGGCGGGCGGCGACGCGCGGATGCCGCAGGCGGACCAGAGCGTGATGATGCTCGCAATGAACGAGACCTGCGAGCGGCTGTGGAGCCGGTTGCGGAACATGTACCGCCCTGACCGCGATCGCTACACCGTGCAGCTGAGTGCCATGGAGGTGACCACCTTGACCAATGTGGTGACGCCCTTGCTGCGGGAAGCCGACAACCCGGGAATGCGCTCCATCGGCTACGCGATGGACGAGGAACTGCGCAAGCAGATTGAACGGGAGGTGAACATCTATAACGCGATGCACCATGGAAACAAGTGAGCTGAACATCCTGTACGACATCATGGTGGAAACCGATCCCGACCATGTTACCTTCCGGGATGTGAAGTGCCGGAGGCGGCCCGTCGTGGAGCGCAAGCAGATGTTTGCGGCAGTGGCGCGGAGCTTCGGGGCGAAATGGGCGGGGATAGCTTCGTATATGGGGTGGCGCGGCCACGGAAACGCCGTCATCGCGGCGAAGCGGATGCGGGGCTACCTCGATGTTTATCCAGCCATGAAACGTCGCTACAGGGAGATCCGTGACGAGTACGAGTTCCGGGTGTTCGGGTGCTTCATCTGGGTGCCGGATTAAAATGTAGGGGCGAATAATCATTCGCCTCTCCGGAACAAAAAAAGTTATTGACAAAAGCGTAGGAACGCCCACGAAATGCGGGCGTTTTTGTATTTTTGCGGGATAGAAAATGCGCCATGGAATACAACAGAGCCAATCACATACAGCGTTACATCAACATCCAGGACATCGTGCGCGAGCACTACGATCCAGACGTGACCACCTACGCCGGCATCTGGCGCAAGTACGTGAACCCGGTCTATCCGATGACCTACAAGCGGTTCATCGAAATCATCAACATGCCGCGTCTGCGGGAACAGCTGGCCCGGGAACAGGAACGCCAGAACGCGAAGCGGAATCCCGTGGACGTGAACCAGCTGGATCTGTTTGCGGAGGTGTAGGGACGCACGTCTCTACAGGGTTCTGACAGACGGTGTCGCCTGGACCTCTACAGTTTCCTTGCCCAGTTTTTCCACCACGAAGGAGGTGCGGTAGGTCATTACATAGACCTCCATGTCTTTGTCGGCGGCCACCTTCTGGAGGTTGGTGCGCATGAGGGGCGAAAAATGCCGCCCGTCGGAGAAGAGCTGCAGTGCCTGGTGGATCTCCTCAAGGAGGTCGATGGTGGCGTAAGCGTGGCCGCGCATGGGAGCTTTGGCGGACGAGCGCACGAGGTTTAGGTTGGCCACGGTGACGGTGATGTCGGCGTCGGCCTGCTGGAAGCCGCGCCCCAGCTGTTTGAAGTCGGCGTTAGCCACATCGAGGAGGGCGCACGGCCACTTCACCGGCGGCTGCTCATACTGGAGCTGTCCCCAGTCTTTGTCGATGTACTGCAGTCCGGGGATTTCGGAAAGTCTGTCCTGGATGGAGAGGAAAATGTGTTTCATTGTAATGGTTATTGGTTATAGGTTATTGGTTATTGAAGAGTTTAGTGTTTGATGGATTTGGCGATGCGTTTTAGTTCGTGATCGATGGCGCGGCGGGCGGCGCGGTCGATGGTTTTGTCGATGCCGTCGTAGGCACCGAGGTATTGCCGCTTGGGAATGGTGATTTTGGATCCTGTTTTCATCAGGGCCAGGTATTTGTACTCTTTCTTGTCGGTCTTCTTGAACATGGCCCAGAAGTAGTTCTTCATCTTGGCGGTGACGGTGATGGTGCCGCCCTCGTTGTGGATGACGGAATAGGGTGTGGAGGAGGTGAAGGTGAGGCTGTGGCCGTGAACCTTCGCGCTGATGGAGCGGCGCAGGGTTCCGGTGCCGATCAGGTGCGCAGGCGAGCCGTCGCGCTTTTTCGGCCACTGTTTGCCGAAGAAGCCGCCTCGCGGGAAGTTCTTGTCGAAGTGGTCGAGCAGCTCCACGCGGAGGTCGTTGAGGATGGTGGTGGCGAGGTCTGACATAATGGTTTTGCTGTTAATTGGGCGCAAAAATAGAAAAAGCCCGCGAAAGGCGAGCTAATACTATATAATGTTAATAAATTTTTGCGATTTGGCTATCTGCCAACATTTAGCTGCAGATAATTACCAACTCCTTTTTGATTTTCTATGATTTTAACACAATTAGTGACATCCATTGTCACTATTGATGCATGAAATACAGATAAAACTCTATCTTGAAGTTCTTGATCGGATTCCAATTCAACTATTTTGAGTCCTTGCTTTTTGGCAATAGTATAAGGAATAGGTCTTCCATGAGTCAAATGATTGTCAGCTGTCCCCAGCCACATCGCAATTTGCTCAGATTTTGTCTCTTTATCTGGATCGTCCTTGAACATATAAGATTTCAACCAAAGGGAGACTTTGTCAATGGAAAGTTGAATGGTGTTATCACATATATTCAAGATACCATGCGGAAGATTCTTTAATTTGTTAACCCAAATAGGGGCGACACTTGGATTTGCAATAATTTCCTGTTTGGCTTTTTCAAATTCGCTTATGATTGATTGTGCCGGGGCAGTGAAATAACCTGTGGGGGTTGGAAAAGTTATTTGAGGGTCAATAGGACCAATGGCAGAATGTTTGCCCATTACTATTTCATCGCATGCACAGGCTATCATCGTTGCAGCAGACATTGCACTATGCGGTATTATGGCTCGTATGTGACTATATTTTGATCTTAAATAATTGACCAATTGTTCTGCTGCCTCTGCGGATCCGCCAGGACTATGGATGATTAGATCCAATTTGTCATTCTTCAAACCATGAACAGCAGACATAAAACCCTGAACATCATCATTCATGACAGAAATAAAAGAACTGGGTATATTTGTCATTTTACCTGTCGCATAGGCGGTAACATACAGGATAGTGTCTCTTTTAGTATAGTCAGATAATCTTTTGATGTATTTCCGTCTTATACTATCTTGAGCAGCTCCTTTGGCGTTAAGAATTTCTTCTCGAATTTTATTACTAGTTGGCATAAAAAGCTCCTTTACAATTAACTGTTAGTGTGTACTCCGGAATATGTTCTTCTCCAGCTTCTGCATATTCCATAGTCGATTTTTCCAATTGAGAAAAATACTCCTCACCAAATTCTCTTTCGGCAAGGTCTATCAACTCTTGTTTTTGTTCTTCTAATGAATTGTTATTTTTCATCACATTTGTTCTATTGTTGAACTTGCGCCGCAAAAATACATTTTTTTTTCATACCACTTGTTTGGTATTGAAAATTTTGTATTTTTGCGGCGCGGGAGGAGCGTGTTATGCTTTATGCATAACCCCTCCCGTTCTTTTTAGAAACTCTCCTCATACACAATCTTTTTATCCTGGACACAGATTATTTTTTCGAATCGGACAAACTGTCCGTCGTTAAGTTTTTCCAATCCACGATAGCGCTTTATTGCATTTTCAAGTATGTCTTTGTCAAATCCGCCCTTGGGATAATCAAGAATCGCTACTTGCGTAGTTCTCTTGCTCGCGCAATGCTTAAGGCCTTTTAGCACATTGTTTTCGGTTGCAGTTTCGCGACCGGCAATTTCCATTATTCTACCGTCCCAAGTTCCTTCTGTGTGTCTCGACGCAAAACCTCTCTCGCTTTCAAAGACAACTGCATGTCCTGTTTTATAGCCTGCTGTCCGAATATGTTTCTCGTATTTACCACCTTTCTTGTCGAAATTATGATCTTTGTGTGCTGCTGTCATTCCACCCGAGGCATCATCATATTTCACTTCATTGTAGTCAGGATCGTTTTTCAGACGCTCATACTCCCGGTGGTTTTCCTCCCGGCGTTTGATATCCGCCTGTAGAGCCAAACACGCCTGGCAGTTCGGGCTGTCCTTGTCTTCGGCGAGTTGCCGGTACTGGCAGTCGCCGCAACCTTTGGGGAAATACGGGTGTTTCGGCGGGAAAATTTTTTCCTGCTTGCCGGGGTTGAAGCGGAAGATCTGCTTCTTGGGGGTGTCGGTGCAGTTGGCGCCGGCGGCCATGGCGGCGGCGGAGTCGCTGCGGGGGTACTTGCCCTGGCGCACCTGCACGGCGGTGCAGCGGCAGTTCCAGCCGTTGGGCGGCAGGTAGGAGTTCCAGAAGGGGTCGGAGGGCGGCAGGGTGATGCCATCGAGGGCGGCGTGCTCCTCGCGCACACGGTCGTCGCCGGCGGTGCGGTACTGGAGGTCGTAGCGGTCGCCGTCCCGCTCCCACTCCTTCCACTTCACCGCCATCTGCGTGGAGGCGGTGGCGAAGTTGTACTCCGCTTGGAGGTAACTCTTGTTGTAGATGTTGTTCAGCTTTTCAACGTCCTTTAAGAACTGTTGAAACGGCTTGAAATTGCCGTCTTCGCCCTTGAGCATCCGGGAGGCCTCCACGAGCTCGTGGTGGGTCTTGAACCCGGAGAAAAAGAAGATGTTCCGGTCGAGGGTGGCGGTGAGCTCCTCGGGGATGTCCTGCGTGATGGCGAGATCGTTGAGGGGTTTTGCCAGAATGCGGCGGGTTTCCTCGATGGCGGCACGCGGTTCTGGATCGGTGAGCCGCTTGGGGTCGTAGCCCTTCTGTTTGTGCAGCCATTCAACGAGGCGTTGCCAGATGGAGGGATTGTATTCGGGGGCGGGGGCGTTTGAGTTAAGAGTTAACAGTTGAGAGTTAACAGTTGCGGGCAGCCCGTAGAGGTGCTGCAGGGCGTGGTGGAAATCGCGGTAGGTGGGCGTGTGGTGGACGCCCGTCAGACGAAAAAACGGTTGTCGGGGGCGGCCATCGCCGGGGCGGCGGGAAATTCCTTCTTGCCGAGGATCTTGACATTGTATTTCTCGGCGAAATACTGCGGGTCAACCTCGTAGTTGTCGAGCAGCATCCGTTCGATCTCTATCTGCTGTTCTGGGGTGTAGTCGGGGTATTCGTCCCACTCGAAGCGGCAGCCCTGGAGCGGGAATCCGTGGACGATGAGGAACGGGATAAGGCTGTGGTTCACGGTGTCGCGGAGCATGTCGGCGTCCGCGTCGATCAGGTTGTTGAGCACCTTGAGGTGTACTTCCGACTGCGACAGGGAGCTGCCGTTGTCGATGGTCATGGTCTGCCCGAGCACGGCCTTGGAGATCTCGGAGTTGCAGCGGTCAATGCGGCGGTCATAGACGTTGAAAGCGTCGCCGCGTGTGGTCTCCTTGATTTCGAGCTCGGTGCCCTCGGGAAAGAGCGCCCATCCGGCGGCTCCGAGCTCCTTGAGAAAGTGTTCGGTCTTGTCAATCTCCTTCTGGTCGCGGGATGCGGTCTTGCCGATACGGATGGGCATTCCGAAGATCTCGCCGAACATGTCCCAGTAGGCGAGCATGTTCTTCTTGGAGATGCACTGCGGGGTGAGGTCGAGCAGCAGCCCGAGGTTGTCGGGCTTGCCAATCTCCACACAGGAGTGGGCGAACACGCCGTCGCGGTAGGAGATGCCCCGGCGGGGGTCGTCGCCCACCTCGCGCACCACCACGCCGTATTCGGGGATGACGTTGCGGCGTGGCACCAAAACGCAGCTCCCGAAGGCGGGATGGCCGTCGAATGTGGTGAGGTCGTTGAACTGCACCAAGGAGTGGCCGTAGAAGAGGCTGTCGAGAGCGAAATCCACGAAGTCCTTGAACCACGGGACCTCGAACATCTCGGTGAGTTCGGGTTTCTCCTTGCCGCTTTTATCGGCTATTTTGAAGGTTTTGCGCTTCACGAAGTTCTTCCGCTGGGTGACACAGCCGGTGAGGTGGTTGTCCACCATGGCGTCGCGGTAGATGTCGTAGAGGCGGAACCGCTGGGGGTTGTCGGGGTTGAGGGCCATCTGCCAGGCTTGGCGCCAGAAGGAGATGTCTTTTTTGGTGAGCTGCTCTGCGTTGGCCTTGATCTCGACCAGGAGCGAGCGGATTTTCTTTTTGTCGGTGGGCTTGTTCATAGTCTTTGGGAATCCCCACACTGCGGCTACGCCTTGTGGAGCCTCTTTGTCGGGGAGGCCCCACACTGCGGCTACGCCTTGTGTGGGGTTATTTGCACTTCGTGCGTTTTGCCTCTTCGAGGCTGTTTAAGGAATTATGTTTTTTAATAATCATATTGCTGCTTTGGCATGGAGCCGCAGCGGAGCGGCTGGATGTAGTCGCCGTTTTCGTCGGTGGCGGCGGGCAGGTCGGGGGTGATGGTGCCCCGGGCCACGCGGTCGAGCCACTGCACGGCGCGGTCGTAGCGTTCCTTCACGGGCTCGTAGAGGATGTCCACGTTGGAGAGTCGGATGATGTACCACAGGGCGATGTCCTTGGTGATCTCCACGAGCAGCGGGTTGCGGTCGGCACCGGTGGCGGCGAAGGCGGCGGTGGTGTCGTAGCGCGACGACAGGTAGCCGCGCACCTCCTCGGTGGCGGCCTCGATGGCCATCTGCAGAATGGTGGCGTCGTTTTCCACAATCTGCTCCAACTGGTAGTTGTAGGCCACGGATCTGAGTTCCTCTTCCTGGATGAACATGGCTAATAGGTTTTGTAGATGGCGGCCGCCTCGATGTCGGCGGCGGTGGCGTTTTTGAAGTAGCCGTGGTTGACGAGCTGCTTGACTTTGATTTTGGCCATGGCGACGGGTCTGCCGCCGAGGTTGAGCACGAGCATCTTGCGCCCGGTCTTGAGGGTTAGGGTGTCGGCCTCGCGGATGGCCTTTCGGAGGCGGATGTGGAAGATCCGCGC
>Ga0310696_10009150_pt1 | contig 11478 bp, 11 predicted proteins | sample AusTroGonzalo_MG_4_FD_203885 | JGI IMG/M metagenome (GOLD analysis project Ga0310696, IMG submission 203885) | Bovine rumen microbial communities from tropical cattle in Woodstock, Queensland, Australia - Gonzalo_02 (v2) (version 2) | ecosystem: Host-associated > Mammals > Digestive system >...
CAAGAGGTGGTATCTCTATCGACGAGTTTATCAAACGTATTGCCCCTGAACAGCAAGAAGAGTTCTATAAAAAAGTAGAGATGCTGTCACGTGGCGAAATAGAGTCGCTAACTGCGGAGAACCGTTGGAATGCTGGAACAGAAGAGAAACCCAACTGGAGATACTTTGAGGGCAGTGCCATTCTAGAGCGCGAAAATGGTCGTCCACGCTATATCATCTACACAGTCAAAGACACTACACGCGACATCATTGAAGAGGCTCATAATAAAGACCTGAGTGCCAAATACAAACTGCTGTTCGACACGAACATCATGGCCATGTCTTTCTACGACAAAGACGGCAACCTGCTCGAATCAAATCAGAAGATGCGGGAGATATGCTTCCCTACTGAGATGAGCGAGCGTTACTTCTTCGAGACCAACCTTTTCGACGTGCCAGGCATCAAGGAAGAATATAACCTACATGACCGTGAGCCCTATTATGTCTGCCATCACCTGCAACTAAAGGATATTGGCTTGGATTGTTACGTAGAAAATAAGATTACACCGTTGTTCGACGAGAACGACCAACTCATGTTCTACATTGTTACCACACGCGACGTGACCGCTGAGCGCCAAATGTATCTGCAAGAGCGTGAACACGAGCAGCAACTCATCGAGACCAACGAAGCTATTCGCCGTTACGACCAGCAATTGAGTTATCTGTTGGAAGAGAGTAATATATTCGTATGGATTTATGATCCAAAGACCGATTTAATCCACTTCTCACGCAAACCACACATTGACGAGTATGCCGAAACGCTCAACCAGTTTATGGAAGGCGTGCCTGAAAAGTATCGTGCAGGTGAACTCATTAAAATGCGCGAATTCATCGCTCAACAGAAACCCTTCAACATCATCCAACAATACAACTACACACCTGTAAAGAACGAACGCTGTTGGTTCTCAGTAAGCGGTATACCCGAGTTCGATGCAGATGGCCAACTGGTTGATTACTTCGGTATGGCCCGCGATATTACACAACTTATGTCAGCACAGGAAAAGTTGCAAGAGGAAACAGAACGTGCAGAGGACTCAGGCAAACTGAAAAGCGCCTTCCTGGCTAACATGACCCACGAGATTCGTACACCACTCAATGCCATTGTGGGCTTCAGCGACTTGCTGCAAATGGTCGATGATTCCAAAGAGCGCCTCGAATTTATCCGCATTATCCGCAACAATTGCGACATGCTGTTGCGACTCATCAACGATATCCTCGAAGCATCCAGCATGGGACAGTCACTGGCTATCGAACCCAAGAAGATTGACCTCGCACGTACCTTCGATGATATTTGCCGCTCGCTCGAACAGCGCGTACAGGAACCTGATGTTACGTTCCTTACAGATAATCCCTACCCCACCTACGACGCTGTACTCGACAGTGGACGACTGCAACAGTTGCTGACCAATTTCGTCACTAATGCCGTCAAATATACCCACGAGGGACATATCCGCGTAGGTTATCGTGAAGAGAATGACGGTATCTTATTCTATTGCGAGGATACGGGTGCAGGCATTCCTTTAGAAAAACAGGCCAGTGTCTTCGAACGCTTCGTCAAACTTAACGATTTCGTGCAGGGCACAGGTCTTGGTCTCTCCATTTGCCGTGCCATCGTTGAAAAGTGCGGTGGGCATATCGGTGTTGAGAGTGAGGGCGAAGGACATGGCTCCACCTTCTGGTTCTGGATTCCACGCGAAATTAAAGTGTAACAACATTCTGTAGCTTTCCATCAATGAAAGCACGCACGTTGTTAATGGCTACATCCAAAAGGCGTACACGTGCCTCACTCGATGCCCATGCAATGTGTGGAGTAATATAGGCATTCTCGCAACGTAGCAGCGGATTATCGGCCTTGGGTGGTTCCTCCGTCAGCACATCAGCACAGAATGCCTGCAGATGATTGTCGTTCAAAGCATCTGCTACATCCTGATCGCTGATTAATGGGCCACGACCCGTATTGATAAGAATGGCCGATGGCTTCATCTTCTTCAGTGTCTGACGATTTATGAGATGCTGGGTATCAGGCGTCAACGGACAATGCAGGCTCAGCACATCACTCTCTGCCAACACCTCGTCCAGTGTTCTTTTCTGAATATACGATGGCAACATGTCAGCCGACTTGCTGGTATAAGCCACGACAGACATGTCAAAAGCAGCGGCTATCATAGCTACGCGTTGACCGATATTCCCAAGTCCGACGATACCGAATGTCTTACCTGCGAGTTCCGTCAGTGGCATATCCATGTAACTGAAATCGGGACTTGCCGTCCACTTCCCCTCACGATTCTGACGGGCATAGTGTTCCGTATGATTCGTAACGGTCAACAGGTGCGAGAATACCATCTGAGCCACACTCAACGTACTATAGGCAGGCACGTTAGTCACTGTGATACCATGTTCACAGGCAGCCTCCAGGTCAACCACGTTATAACCCGTTGCTAACACACCGATATACCTTAACTTCGGCAGTTGCTCTATCTCCTGTCGCTTTAGCAGCACTTTGTTCGTCAACACAATCTCTGCGTCCTTAGCCCTATCGATAGTTTCTTCAGGTTTAGTACGCTCATACACTGTCAGTGCACCCATCTCTTCCAGCGCTTTCCATGAAAGGTCGCCAGGATTGGCTGTATAGCCGTCAAGTATTACAATTTTCATAACGGAACAATAACAAATAATCTTTGACGGCAAAGATACAATAAAAAAATGGACTGAACAAATTTTGTCAGAGAAAGTGTGGGCTTTTTAAAAAAAATTCCTATCTTTGCAGCGTAGTACTGCTAACACCAATAAAAAACTATGGATAAAGACGTAAAAAAAGAACTGGAAGAGTTGCAAAAAGAAGTGGCTAGGCTACGTGAAGTCAACAATAATATTGTGACTGCACTGCAACAATTAGTAGAGCGTAACGTGACCCTCTACGAACGGTTAGACGTATTTTATTATGCACGCATACATGCACAATGGCTGAAAGAAATGGTTCGCAAACACCGGGAGATTGTGGCTCATGCCGACCTGCGCGACGACAAAGAGTTGATGGCCATCATCGATGCACGCATCGAGGCTGAGAACATTCCCCTGCCACCTGAGTTTGGGCTTGCAGAGTTAGCCGAATTGATAGGTGTTACCCAAACGCGTCTGAAGGATCTCTTCAGGAAAAGCACCATTTATCGCACTGCCGACAAATATTTGGACAACCTCAGACTGCTCAGAGCCTTGAGCCTGCTCAGAAAACATCCGGAATACAGCATCGAAGCCATTTCACAAGAGGCTGGTTTCGCCTCCGTCCGTACCTTGAACCGCAAGATACAGGAAACCATCGGTCTGACACCTGGCATCTATCGCGACATCTGTAATCCCAGCGACGAATAGTTTTTAGAAACTCAGATATTTTCCTTGTTGCTGCATGAACATCGCTTCATGAGCAGCAAGTTGGCATGTCTCTGCATCCTCCAGCGTCATTGTTTCGGGCCAATATTTGTTACCATCGACTATACGACCTGTCAGGAATTCACACCATGTGCAGGCAGCCGTATAGCGTCCAATGGTCAGTGAAAGATGGAAGCCATCACGATTCAGCGTGTCGCCTAATCGATAGCGGGCCAGTTGGATAGCAGTTCCTGAAGGGATGACACGCTTAATTCCTACAGCAGGTAACACGTTCTGCATCGTACTGACAATAGCCGTATACATCTTGTGCTGACTATTATCGTAGGCTTGGAAATTCTTCGAGTTGTAATCCTCTGCGTATGCCCATGTCATGTGCCACACAAACTCAACATGCAGATTAGTGGTATAGCTCTGTACCAAACGTTTCAGCTGAGGTAGATTGGCAAAGGTCTTAGGCAGTCCAGAATAATGACTGGCCTGTTGCAGGGAGATAACATCCCACTGCTCATCGCGGATAATACGCTTCAGGTCCACCTTCCGCTTGTTGGAGCGTACGCCGCCTACTACCTTTCGATACTCATATTCGGCCTTGCCCGTAAGCAGGTTTTCGTAATGGCGATCTATGGAACAACCACCAATATAGGCATTGCCGATAACGAGTGAGTCACCCTGTGCCTCAGCCAGTTCATAGAGATACTGCTCGACACCATCCTGCGAGAAGCTATTGCCAATAGCCAATACTTTGATTACCTTTGCAGGTAAAGGTAAAAGGATTAAAAGGTAAAAAAGTAAAAATAATAACGTCCTTTTCATCTTACATTTTACTTCTTACATCTTACTTTTCGCCGCACGACGCAGCTTGCGCACAGCCTTGTCACGCTCCTGGCGCACACGCTCACGTTTCAGTCCCATATCCTCGGCTATCTCGGCCATCGTCTGTCGCCAGCCTTTCAGACCGTAATAGCGACTTACCACCTCACGCTCACGGTCGTTAAGCACATCAACACATGCCAACAGGTCATCGTTAAGACTATCTTCCTCGACAATAGCATCGGCCTTTTCTGCGTTAACATCCTCAAGGACGTTAAGCAGCGTATAGTTGTTACGACTGCCTACGGGCAGCGATTCGTCGGTAGAACGTACATCGGTATCCGTATTAACCTTATTGATAGCAGCCTCAATACTGCGGCGGATATAAGGTGCGGCAAAGGTCACAAAAGGTTTGCCACGCTTAGGATCATATTTCTCAGCAGCCTTCATCAGTCCGATAGCGCCTTCGTTTACCAAATCGTTGGCGTTCAGAATATCACTCTTGTACTGGCGTGCCAGCGTTACCACATAGCCCATATTGGCAGTGACAAGTTTCTCATGTTCTTTAGTCATATCTGTTGAAAGTTTAGCGTTTAGAATTTGGAGAATGATTGTATTTTTGCAGCATGCTCTTGACCAGCCTGCCATACGGCTTGATAACATTGTCAGGCCAAGGACCCGTTGATTTAGCCTGTGGCAACAGCATCGAACAGGTCTCGTCCTTGTCGCTGATGCTCCAGCACACCCAGCTGATGCCCAGACGCTCACACATCGTAATCCATGCTTCCTCACTCTCCATGTCAACCAGTCCGTCACCCGATGCCTCCATGGCTCCACATTCTGAGATAAAGACAGGTATGCCACTCTTAACAGCATCTTCCGTACGTTGGCGCAGGTCGTCGCCATGTGTAGCGGCATAGAAATGGACGGTGTACATGACGTTCTGGAATCCGCCAAGTGGACTGTTGGCCACCAGATGGATGTCTTGATCCCAGTGCGGACTACCCACCAGCACAACATTATCTGGGTCGTACTTGCGTATCTCGCTAATGACCTCTGTAGCATATTGCTTCATGCTGGTCCATGTGTCCTCTATAGGCTCGTTGTAAATTTCGTAGATGATATGCGGATAACGACCGTACTTTTGTGCCATCTCGCCAAAAAACTGCTTGGCCTCGCGGGTGTACATGTGGTGCGAGTGCCAGTCGATGATGACATAGACGTTCTGCTTGATAGCTGTCTCGATGATGGGGGTCAAGCACGACATGGCCAGTTGCGGATTCTTCAGATAGCCATCTTCCGGGCTTTCCTCAGGTTGCACACCCATAGCGGCACGTACCACCGTGCAATGCCAGTCGCGCTTCAGCGTCTTCATCACCTTTTTGTTATAGAAACGCGGCCACCAGTTATGCCAGCTGAAGCTCACACCTCGCAACGTCACGGGCTGTCCCTGCTGGTCACACAACTGGGTACCCTTTACCTGCAGTTGTCCATACTGTTTGACAGGATCAATGGCGTACACATAGTATGTACACAAGCACAATAGCAATATGGAGAACAGCTTTTTCATCTTCTAGAAGAGTGATAATGTATAAAGATACACGACGGCAGCGGGAATAGCCAACAGCGATGAGTCGAAGCGATCAAGCATGCCACCATGTCCAGGCAGAATGCTGCCAGAGTCCTTGATACCTAGCGTACGCTTGAACAGACTCTCTACCAAGTCGCCCCACGTACCGAAGATAACGACGACAAGCCCTAGTCCCAACCACTCAGGAATTGAAAGCATACCTGCAAATATCGGTGAGGCATGGTCTGCATCGGCAATCTCCATATTGTCGAGCCAACCAATGCCGTAGGCTACTGCCAACACGAAGAGGGCACCGCCAATGCTTCCCTCCCACGATTTACCTGGTGAGATACGTGGGAAGAGTTTATGGCGGCCTAATAGTGAACCAACACAGTAGGCACCGGTATCATTAACCCATAGGAATATAAAGACACTCAGTGGCAACAGCGTATTGAATGACACCATACCACTGCCATTAGCCGTGAAAGCCAATACGTTCAACAGCGAGAGAGGCAGTGCAATATACATCTGAGACAACATGGTGTACGCCCAATCCTGTACAGGGTCATCCTGCTTCAGGTAAAGCTCAGCAATCAATAGATAGACGATGGTTACCAGATAAGGGATGAATACCACACTCTTGGCGACACCGGCATACAGGTCGCTACAGAAATAAGTCATGGCATAGAAAAAATAGACACCAGCCACCGTACATATAAAGCGGTTGACGGTAACGTGCTCACGTTCGTTAACCAAACCCGTAAACTCCCATATCGTCATGCCTGTTACGATACTAAACAGCAGTACCATAGCCTCTGGACGCAGGAAACTGGCCACAATGGCAGCCACAAAGATGACGCCTGTGATGGTTCGAATGATGAAATTCTTCATATCGTTTTGTTTTTAGTTATTCTCAGAAGGTTTTGAGTTCTCAGGACTCTCGGAATTATCAGCGTTTTCGGAGGCTTTAGCCTGTGCCTCCAGTTCCTTGGCCCTTTCCTCAGCCATACGCTCCGCATCGGCACGCATCTGGGCTTCCAACAGTTCTTCCGAACGGCTCTGCCAAGGACGCTTGCCAAAGATTTTCTCAACGTCGTCGGCAAAGATAACCTCACGCTCCACCAGCAATTGTGCCAACTGGGCGTGACCATCCTTGTGCTCGCTCAAAATCTGCTTGGCACGATCGTACTGCTCGTTCACCATCTTCAGCACCTCGTCATCAATAATCTTCGCAGTGGTCTCTGAGTACGGCTTCTGGAACGAGTATTCCTGCTGGTTATAGTAGCACAAATTGGGCAGATTCTCGCCCATACCTGCATAGGCTATCATGCCGTAGGCCTGCTTCGTGGTACGTTCCAGATCATTCATGGCACCTGTCGAGATATGGCCGATAAACAGTTCCTCGGCAGCACGTCCACCCAACAGCGAACACATCTCGTCAAGCATAGCCTCCTTGGTTTGCAGCACACGCTCCTCAGGCAGATACCACGCAGCACCCAAAGCGCGTCCACGGGGTACAATGCTTACCTTTACCAACGGATTGGCAAACTCCGTAAACCACGAAATAGTGGCATGTCCCGCCTCATGGATGGCTATCGACTTCTTCTCGGCCTCCGTCATTACCTTGGTCTTCTTCTCCAAACCACCAATGATACGGTCAACGGCATCTAGGAAGTCCTGCTTGCCCACTTTCTCACGATTGAAACGGGCTGCTATTAAGGCAGCCTCATTACATACGTTGGCTATGTCAGCACCCGAGAAACCAGGAGTCTGACGGGCCAGAAAGTCGATATCGAGATTCTCGTCGAGTTTCAAAGGTTTCAAATGGACGCCAAAGACCTCTTTACGCTCATTCAGGTCGGGCAGGTCTACATGTATCTGACGGTCGAAACGTCCTGCACGCATCAGCGCAGAGTCCAACATGTCGGCACGGTTGGTGGCAGCCAACGTAATGATACCGCTGTTGGTACCAAAACCGTCCATCTCCGTCAACAGAGCGTTCAGCGTGTTCTCGCGCTCGTCATTGCCACCCATAGCTGGGTTTTTCGAACGCGCACGGCCCACAGCGTCAATCTCGTCGATGAAGATGATGCAAGGTGCCTTTGTCTTAGCTTTCTCAAAAAGGTCACGCACACGACTGGCACCCACACCTACGAACATCTCTACGAAGTCGGAACCCGACATCGAGAAGAACGGTACGCCAGCCTCACCGGCTACGGCCTTTGCCAACAGCGTCTTACCTGTTCCCGGAGGACCAACCAACAGGGCACCCTTAGGAATCTTACCACCTAAGTCAGTATATTTCTGCGGATTCTTCAGGAAGTCCACAATCTCCTGCATCTCCTGCTTAGCACCAGCCTGTCCAGCAACGTCCTTGAAGGTAATACCCAGTTCGCCTCCTTTTTCGTACATCTGTGCCTTCGACTTACCCACATTAAAGATGCCTGCACCCATACCAGCGCCAGCACCACCGCCCATACGGCGCATGATGAACATCCACACCATGATGATACCGCCAAAGAACAAGATGTTCATGATGAGCGAGTTGAAGAACTCACTATCCTTAGCATTGTCGTACGAATATTTGCCAGTAAACTTATTGGCCTCGCGAGCCTGATTGACAAAAGCCTCCACTTGTTCGGTCGAACCAAAAGCCACCGACACAGACGGACGCTGACCTGTTTGGTCCACGCCCTTATGGAATACGTCACGGATATGTTCAGGTTTAATATACACTTGTAACGTGTTCGAGTAGTTGTTCACTACAATCTCGTTGGCATAGCCTTTCATTACCAGCGTCTTGAATTCCGAGTATGACGTCTGTGTCGTTACACTTGAACTCTCACGCCCCGTAGTCATATAAAGTGCTATCAACGTAATTATCACGATTCCGTAGATCCAATTCATGTTGAATCTCGGCATATTCATCTGAGGTCCCTTGTTCTGGGGCTGTTTCTTTTGTTGTTCCATTAGTCAATATCTTCTATTTCTGTCAAGTCTGCATCTTCCCACAGATGCTCCAAATCGTAGTAGCTTCTCACATCGGGCAAGAACACATGCACCAACACGTCGCCATAATCCATAGCCACCCATTGTGCATTCTCCAGTCCTGCCACGCGGGCAGGTTTCTCGTCCAACTCCTTGCGGGCCATTTCGCCTATCGACTCCGTAATTGCCTCAACCTGAGCGGGCGACGAACCCTGACAAATCACGAAGTAGCGGGCTATGGCACCATCTATACCTTGCAGGTCAGCCACAACGATGCGCTTACCTTTTTTTTCTTGTATTCCTTTTTTAATTGTCTCTACTAATTGCGTTGTTTGTTCCATTTATATAAATAATGTGTATTTTGGAGCTACAAAGTTACAGTATAATCTTGAAAAAAAGGCAGAAAGCAGAAAAAATTGCGTTTTTTTATAAAAAAGTCCCTAAAAATTTTGCCAGTTTCGAAAAAAGCACTACCTTTGCACCCGCAATTCAAAACAAGCGCGTTTTGAAAACCAAGTTTGGGGTATGGTGTAATGGTAACACTGCAGATTCTGGTCCTGCCTTTCCTGGTTCGAGTCCGGGTACCCCAACAAACAAGGAGTCGCTAAGTTATTGGAAACAATACTTAGCGACTCCTTTGTTCTATTACCCGGCAAATAATATCATTAATAGATATGTTTTCATTTTTGCAAATACATTATAGTCTGCACGTGAGTCCGATCTTGGTTTCAAAGGTATTGGCATGCACCGTACTGTTCTGACGTAGGATAAAGTCTTTGTCATAGTAATAGTTGTAGTGTGTACGACGGGCAAAGTATGAACCAGACAGGGTGATAGACCACTGGCGGGCCAGATGCATCTCAATGACGGGATTGATTACCATCAGTGCCGCATTGCTATTGTCACCCTGCACGTTCAGGTAGTGCAGGTCGGCAGTGCCATCGACGTATGGCTGTAAGTCTTTGTCCTCGTAGCCTTTCCAGGTCCAGAGGCGGAAGTACTTGGCGTTGAGAATGAAGCGTCCATACCTTCCGAATTCGAGCTTTGTGCTCGACTTGATGCTGAATCCGCTGCCCATGTTATAGTCGCGCTCAATGACGTTGAAGTAGTCGCTCTTGGTACCACCCAGCAGAATGCCGCTCACAAAGAAGCGCTGCTCCATCTTCGACAGGTATCCCATCTGTGGCAGTGAGAAGATGAAGCCAGGACCGAAGCCAGCAGCCTCGCTGATGCGGTAAGGTGTAAGGCTAGAACCATCCTCGATAGGCTTGGCATCATAGTAGTTAAAATGCTGGTAGATACCAAACTCGCCAGCCCTTGGGACGCTTGCGTGCTATGTTGAACACGCCAAACTGCGCACCGTTGAGCGAGTCGGCATAGTTAATGGCTCCCCACTGCACGCCACGTTGCATGGCCGACGAGACATTCAGGATACCCGACAATTGCACGCCCTTATCCATGCCAGTCGTGATATTGCTAACACCACCCAGCTGCAGTCCATTGAACTTCTGGGCCGCTGTGTTGGAGAGACCAGACAACTGGACGCCGTGGCCACCATCGGCAGCTACTGACGAAATGACGCCAAACTGCACGCTCTTTACCGAATCTTGTACACTGACAATGCCTACAGGAGAGTTTTGTGCCTGTACGTTTACTACTGCTGCAAAGACAGTTACAGTAACTAAAGTTATTATTTTTTTCATAAACTATGGAATTTTAAACCGATGGCTATCTCCTGCATCGTCATATCCGTGAAACGCAGACGGTGCTCAATAGCTTTCAATGTATAGAACTGTAATATAGGTACTAGGGTACGGCGCCAATATTCTCCGCTTTAAATCCTGTATATCCATGATGTCCATATTTCCATGCTGTTCGTTATTTTCTGTTTTCGGGTGCAAAATTAAACATTAATATTCAATTTAGGGTATAATCAACTTTTTTTAGGATAAGACTATTATTTGTCTATAATTGTTAGTGACGGTGGACAGTCATACATCACTCTGGCATGATTGGTGCGGATGAGTTGGCTTTCGAGACACTGGCCGTTTTGACGATCGATGACGTCACGATACACCTCACCATTGCGATAGACCACGCCGTCCTCACGCGAGAAATATTCGTTCTCGGCATGAATATGGAAGGTGTGGGGCTGTTGCTCTACGGCGCGCAGTTCGCCACACAGATATTCGTCGTCGACCCAAAGGCGGAGCTGATAGGTGTTGGCGGTGTCGTTCCTGACGCGGTAGTCGATATAATTGTATGATATGCTGGTGCCCGTTCCAAAGGGAATCTGACGTCCGAAGTCGGGAAACAAATCCAGCCCGTCGTGGTGGTGATGCTCCGTAATGGTCAATTCACTATGCAGTACCAGCCAATGAACCAGGTTCGACAGCTGGCACATGCCTCCACCGATGCCTTGTGAGGGCTGCCCCTTAGCGATGGTCAACCCCTCTTTGTAACCTTTGCGCTTGGAGGTCCGCCCGATGAGTTTCCATACTGAGAATGTCTCGCCGGTGTGAATCAGCAACCCATCGATATGCTTGACCGCCAAGGCCAGATTCGTTGCTTTGTTCTCCTGCAGCTGCATGTTGACATTGCCCAGTCGACGACGAATGAGGGAATTATGGCGATAGATGAGAACTGGCAAGGACGTCTTAGTCCGCTCCGAGGCAAAATGGGTT
>Ga0310696_10009151_pt1 | contig 11478 bp, 12 predicted proteins | sample AusTroGonzalo_MG_4_FD_203885 | JGI IMG/M metagenome (GOLD analysis project Ga0310696, IMG submission 203885) | Bovine rumen microbial communities from tropical cattle in Woodstock, Queensland, Australia - Gonzalo_02 (v2) (version 2) | ecosystem: Host-associated > Mammals > Digestive system >...
CATTCAAAGCCAATGCTACTCTCGGGGTATTCTTCTCCTCTAAATAAACTCCTGAAATTCCGTTGTCCAACTCAAAATTTAACATACTAATATTTAACCACAAAAACATATTCAGGCAAGTTTTAAATAAAAATCCATATAATTTAAAAAATTCCGATAAAACAAGACACTTTGTATAAATTTTTGTAAAAAATTCGGATAAAAATAGCAAATTTTATTTTTACACGACTTTGCATAAGCATAAAAGTGTGTAGTATTTAAAAATTATGAAAGGAAAAGCAGATGAACATCTCAGCTATCGGCAGCCGTCAGACAATCCCTCAAAATATCAATAGCCAAAAACCGAATTTTAAAGCAAAACTTGACATGGACAAAATGCCAGAATTGCGATTTGACCGCTTATGCAGCAGAAATGAAAATACTAATTCCATGTATTTGTTACAATTGGCAATTGAAAGACTTAAAGCTTTACCGGAAGATCTTGTAATCAAAGGAGAAAAATATAAAAATTGCGATTACTACAAATTTACAAATCCCAAAAACGGATTAACCCATGAAAACATGGATAGACTTTATACGACAAATGAGTTTCTTGACACGTTTATAAGTATGATGGTTCCTAAGGCAGAAGCCGATGCTATCACATCACAGGAAGCATTTTTTAACCTTGATACCGACGGCGGAAAAATAAAAAGCTGCGTTGATATAATCGAAAAAAACAAAAAAGATATATTTGCGTAATTACTCGCATAAAGAATTAAAAACGAAAGACGGATAAAGTATTTTATCCGTCTTTCGTTTTGTGTTTGACATACCATATTGTTTATAGTTAAATGTGGGTACTGAGGGAAACCTCTAGTCTAACAGGAAAGTGAATTTTACACTCTTTGAATAATAAAGAAATACAATTAGCGAAATATGCAGGGTTTTGTTACGGAGTCAAACGTGCCGTTGAAACCGTTAAAAAGCTTAAAATTGATAACCCTGAAAAAGAAATATACATTTTGGGAGAACTTATCCATAATTCTGACGTTATCAAAGAATTAAACGATTTGGGGATAAAAACAATTTACGAAATACCCGAAAAAGGAAACGGAATTTGCGTTATAAGAAGTCACGGAGCATCTCCCGAAATATTTGAAAAACTTAAAAATGCAGGATTTGAAACAGTTGATTTGACTTGTCCCGACGTAAAAAAAGTTCAGCAAAAAGCAATACAAATTGCAAAAGACGGATATTTCCTCATAATTGTAGGCAAATCAGAACACCCTGAAGTTATGGCAATTAAAGCAAATGCGGAACAATGGACTAAAGATATTGCAGTTGCAACTTCCCCCGAACAGCTTGCAGAATATGAAGAAAAAATTATTTCACATAAAAAAGTCGGAGTGGTTGTTCAGACAACACAAAGAATCGATACGTTAGAAAGTATTGTTCAGTATTTAATTCCGAGAGCAAAAGAATTGCTCGTCGCAAACACTATATGCCCGAGTACCGCAATGCGCCAAAAAGAAACAATTGAACTTGCAAAAAACAACGATTTGGTAATAGTTGTAGGATCAAAAAAGAGCGCAAATACTTCTCACTTAGCGGAAATTTTAAAAGGTTTAACAAAAAATATCCACATCGAAAACGATATGGAACTTGATGATTATGCGGATGTAATAAAATCCGCTGAAAGCATCGCTTTAACTGCAGGAGCTTCAACTCCGCAGAATATTATCGAAAAAGTAGTTAATAAAATAAAAGGAGGACTGTAAAAATGGCAAAAACATTAGAAATTGCAGATGATTTCGAACAATTATTAAACGAATCATTCTCAAAAACATTCTCTGTAGCTGATATCGTAGAAGGTACAGTTATCAGACGTGAATCGGAAGGGTATCTTATCAGCATTAAAGGTGCTAAAATGGAAGCATTTTTATCAGATAAAGAATTACCGTCAGACATTACTGAATTAATGATAGGTGACATCAAAGAATTCTTCGTATCAAAAGAAGAAACTGATGACGAACCTATGCAGGTTTCATTAAAGAGAATCGCATTTGCTCAGGCTTGGGCTCAGTTAAATGACGCTAAAGTTCAGGGCGACACAATCTTAGCTAAAGTTGTTTCAACTGTTAAGGGTGGTTTACTCGTTGACGTTGCTGACTTAAAAGGATTTATTCCTTCTTCTCAGTTAAGAACAAACTCACCTATCGAAGAATTAATCGATCAGAAGATTGAAGTTAAAGTTCTTGAAGCAGATCCTAAGAAAAACAAACTTATCCTTTCTCAAAAGCAGGCTGTTGTTGACCAGCGTGATCAGGTTGCTGACGAAGTTCTTTCAACACTTGCAGAAGATATGGTTGTTAAAGGAAACGTCGTAAGAATAACAGATTTCGGTGCTTTCGTTGACATCAACGGTATCGACGGTTTATTACCGATTTCTGAAATTTCTTGGCAGAGAATTAAACACCCGTCAGATATTATCAAATTGGGCGAAACTCTTGAAGTTAAAGTTATCAAGATTGATCCTGAATTAAAGAGAATTTCTTTAAGCTTAAAGAGAATGGGTGAAAATCCATGGCAGCAAATCGAAGGTCAATTCTCAGAAGGGCAGGTTATCAAAGGTACTATTAATAAATTAACATCTTTCGGTGCATTTATTAATATCTTCCCTGGAGTTGAAGCATTATTGCCTGTAGCGGAAATGGAAGGCGAAAATGTAAATCCGTTCAACGTTTACAAGGTTGGTGAAGAAATCGATGTTATGATTAAAAAATTCACTCCTCAGGAACACAGAATCGCTTTAAGCACAAAAGATATTAAAGCAACTGTATAACACAGTATAAATAATACAAGATGGCGGGCTGATTTCATCAGCCCGCCATCTTTAAATTAAGTTTTTATAAAGATATTCCGTTTTACTTGTTTTAAAAATACTTTTATTCTATTATGAAAAACAAAAACGGAGCCGAAATGAAACATTCAAAATATTCAGTAATTATTGTAGGAAGCGGTATCGCAGGACTATATGCAGGATTAAAATTATCGCAACAAAAAAGTTTACCCGACGGAATTTTGATTATTACTAAATCAAAATTAGGTGAAAGCAATTCAAGATACGCACAGGGCGGCATTGTCGGAGTAATGAAAGACAATGTAAACGATTCAGTTGAATCTCATATTTGCGACACTTTAAAAGCAGGTGCAGGCTTGAGCGAATACGATACAGTTAAGTTTATATCAGAAAACTCAAACGATGTTATTGAAGATTTGATTAATATGGGTGTTGATTTTGATAAAGACGAAAACAACAAAATTACATACACTCTCGAAGCGGCTCACAGTATAAACAGAGTTTTGCACTCCGGTGGTGACGCAACAGGCAAAATGATTGAAAAGACTCTTTGCGAAAGAATTAAAGAAAACACAGAAGTCACTATATACGAAGAAAATTTGGCGGTTGAACTTTTAATAAACAGCCAAAATCAATGCAAAGGTTTAATTACATATAATTCAGTTTTGAATGAATACGAAGCGGTATATTCGTCAGCAACAATTCTTGCATGCGGCGGTTTGGGACAGTTATACAAATACACAACAAACCCGTCAGTTGCAACAGGTGACGGAATTGCACTTGCTTACAATGCTGGTGCAAAAGTCAGAGATTTGGAATTTATCCAGTTCCACCCGACAGCACTTGCAATAGATAACGGCGAAAACAGATTTTTGATTTCAGAAGCCGTAAGAGGTGAAGGCGCAAAACTCATAAATTCAAAAGGTGAAGAATTTATGGGCAGATACCACGAAAAGAAAGAACTTGCGCCGAGGGACATTGTTGCTCGTTCAATTTTCTCTGAAATGATGAAGGAAGGAACTGATAACGTGTTTTTAAACACTTCCGTTATCGAAGAAGAACAGTTAAGAAGACGTTTCCCGAACATCTTAAAGATGTGCGAAGAAAATAATATCGATATGATACATTCCGCAATTCCTGTTGCACCGGCTGCACACTATTCAATGGGCGGAATAATGACGGATATTGAAGGCAGAACAACAATTCCCGGACTTTATGCACTGGGTGAAGTTGCATCAACAGGACTTCACGGAGCAAACAGACTCGCAAGCAACTCACTGCTTGAATGTGTAGTTAGTGCCGCAGAATTATCAGATTATTTATCATTCTCAAATCTGATGGTTACAAATCAGATTGACGAAAAAATTAAAAACACACTTGATAAATACTCTGAACAAATCGATGAAACAGTTGATTTTGATACCGTTTCAATAAAAAAAGAAATTAAAGACATAATGTGGAATTATGTAGGAATCAGACGTGACGAAAATTCACTTAAAACTGCATTAAGCCTTATTGAAGGACTTTCAAAAGACTTTACCCGCACTTCAAAATGCAAAAACAAATTTGAATACGAAATAAGAAATATGTTATTAATTTCAAAATTAATAATCACTTCTGCACTTGAAAGAAAAGAATCAAGAGGCGCACACTTCCGTCTGGATTATCCTGAAACTCTTGAAAAAGCGGAACACAGCATTTGTCAAAAAGACATTAAGGAATTGGTTTATGCAGGATAAATTTATTATTCAAAAACACGTCAATATGGCGCTTGAGGAAGATCTTCCTTTCGGCGATATTACAACGGACAGCCTTACCCCTGAAGACGAGGAACTTACATATTATTTGAACACAAGAGTTGACGGTGTTTTTTGTGGTAAAGACGTTTTTGAGACAGTTTTCAAAACACTTGACGAGAAAATAGAAATAAAATTCTTTAAAAAAGACGGTTACAAGATAACAAAAGGCGAAAAAATCGCAGAAATAAAAGGTAATGCAAGAGCAATTTTAAAAGGCGAAAGAACTGCTTTGAACTACGTTCAGAGAATGAGCGGAATTGCAACCGAAACCCGCAAATACGCAGACAAATTAGAAAATTACAAAGCAAGAATTTCTGATACAAGAAAAACAACCCCAAATTTCAGATATTTTGAAAAATATGCAGTACAGGCGGGCGGAGGCACAGTTCACAGATTTAATTTATCGGATTGCGTAATGATTAAAGACAACCACATTATAGCCGCAGGAAGCCTTACAACAGCCGTAGAAAGAGTTAAAAAAGTTATTTCTCACACTCACAAAATTGAAGTTGAATGTGATAATCTTAATCAGGTCAGAGAAGCCGTTAATTGCGGTGTTGATATAATTCTGCTTGATAATATGAATTACGAAACAATGGCAGAAGCCGTAAAAATCATTGATAACAAGGCAATTTCTGAAGCAAGCGGAAACGTAAAATACGAAAATTTGGAAGAAATAGCAAAAACAGGAGTTGATATAATTTCAACAAGCGCAATTGTTGCAGGCGCAAAAACTCTTGATTTGGGCTTGGATATAGATTAGGTTTAAGTATGAAAAGCGGATTTACAGCAATAATTGGCAGACCGAATGTAGGAAAATCTACTTTACTGAATAAAATTCTCGGTCAAAAAATTGTAATTGCAACGGATAAAGCCCAAACTACAAGAAAGAGAATTAAGGGAATTTTAACTGATGACAGAGGTCAGATAGTTTTTGTGGATACCCCGGGAATTCATAAGCCATTGAATAAATTAGGCGAATTTTTACTCGACGAGGCAAAAGTTTCCGTTCCGGATACAGACCTTGTTATTTTTATAACCGATATTAACGATGCACCCGGAAAAGGTGACAAATGGATTGCGGAAAACGTTTTAAAAGAAAATAATACCCCCGTTATTTTGGTTATGAACAAGGCTGACAAGTCAAAAGATACAAAGATGTATTCAAAAAACGAGGAACTTTATAAAGAACTCCTAAACGAATTTGGAAACGGTTATAAAACCGCAATTACAATTTCAGCACAAACGGGCGATAACGTTGAAAAACTTATAGAAACGGTTTTTGAACTTCTTCCTGAGGGCGACAAATTTTATCCCGACGATGTTGTTACCGAAGAATCAATGAGAGATGTCACGGAAGAAATTATCAGAGAAAAAATTCTGAAAAATACAAAAGAAGAAATCCCGCACAGCGTTGCCGTTCAGGTTGAAAACTACTTTGAACAAGAAAAAATCGATAAAATTTATGCAACGATTTATTGCGAAACCCAAAGTCAAAAAGGGATTTTAATAGGTAAAGGCGGAAGCCTCCTAAAAACAATGGGCTCAGAAGCAAGACTTGATTTGGAAAACATAACTGAAAAAAAAGTTTACCTTGAACTTAAAGTAAAAGTTGAAAAAGATTGGCGAAAAAAAGATAAAGCACTTAAAAAATTCGGTTATTTTGATGAGAAATAACTACCGATTTTTGATATAATAAAACTGAGAGGACGAGTTGTGATATCATTTTTCGGCAAATGCATACAATACCTTTGGATATCGATAAAATATCTTTTATCGGGCAAAGCGCATTTTAAATCTGTCATAAATCAGGCACTTGCAATAAGTTATGACTCTCTGCCGATATCTCTGACAATTGCTTTTGTTGCCGCAGCAGTTATTACGGTTCAGGTTTCAAAGCAGTTCCTTATGTCAGGAGCTGAAGCATATATCGGCGGAACTCTTACAATTGTTATGATAAGAGAAATCGCACCGGGGTTTGTTGCTTTGGCAATTGGAGCAAGAGCGGGAACAGCAATTTCCGCAGAAATTGCAAATATGCAGGTTACGGATCAGGTTGACGCAATAAAGACCTTAAAAGTCGATCCTGTCGGATATTATTTCACACCGAGGCTTGTAGCGGGCGCAATTACAGTACCGATGGTTGTTATTATTGCGGAATTCGTCGGAATTGTAGGTGGAATGATTATTTCAATGATGACAATTAATCTTCATCCTGCAAGATACATAAATTCAGCATGGCTTTGGCTTGCAACAAAAGATGTCTATATAAGCCTTTTAAAAGCGTTTATCTTTGGAATACTGATAACTTTAGTCTGCGCAACTCAGGGTTACGAAACAAAGGGCGGTGCAAAAGAAGTCGGTATTTCAACCACCAAAGCTGCAATTAAGTCAACGGTTTATATGCTTATAGCCGATTTCTTAATAAACTTAATTTTTTACCTTTAATACACAACTGTGCTATAATTTAGTAGCAAAGAGGAGATTGAATATGAGATATTTTTTAATAGTTTTGTCATTACTTTTATTTACTAATACATGTTTTGCAGGTCCTTACAGAGCCGATGCAAAAACAAAAAGAATTCCTGCGGGAACAAATTTCACTTTGAAAATAATTGAGCCTGTAAGCACATTTTCAGCTCAGGAAGGTGATTATTTTAGCGGAGTTATACAAAATGAACAATCATCAGGAACAAATGTCGTTATTCCGGCAGGCTCAGTTGTAAGAGGCAGTGTAAGCAAATTAAAAACAAGTAAAAGATTTTCAAGAGGTGCGCAGTTATACTTGGATTTCGACCACTTGGTAACTCCAAACGGCAGACAGTTACCTTTGAGCATGTCTGTTGTAGGTTTTGATTATGTAGGATTTGACGGCGGACTCTATAAAAACTTAGGCTACGGCGAAGCCCTTAAAAATGACTGGAATAAGGCAAAAACTTATACAACACGCTCGGTAAAATACGGGCTTAAAGTAAAAGAAGCATCTCCCGGAATGCAATACATTACCGTTCCTTTCTGTGCTGTAGGCGGCGGAGTTGCAACAGGCGGATATATGATAGGCAGAGCCTTTGCTGACATGTGGACAAAAGGGCAGGAAGTCGAATTTAAACAAGGTGACATAATAAATGTTCTGCTCACTCAACCTATAGATGTCCCTGTAAATTAATCAGCAAATTAAGAAACATTACTGTTTGTAACAATTAGCATGTAGTCAAAAAAAATAATATATGCTATAATACAATTCTGGTTATTAACATAGGATTAATAGATTATGGTCAAAGAAATGTCCGACGGCGATTTCGAGGAATTGCTGAGAGGGTTTGACTATACTTTTAAGAAGGGGGATTTAGTTAAAGGTATAGTATACGGATATGATTCCGATGGTGCTATTGTTGATATTGGTGCAAAGGCAGTTGCCTCAGTCCCTGAAAGAGAAGCAAGCTACGAAGAGAACATAATAATTTCATCAGTATTGGAAAAAGGAAAGGAATACGAATTTCTAATAATTCGCGAAGAAGATGAAGAAGGTAAATTCTTATTATCCAGAAAACGTGTTGATTTGGCTTATGCGTGGAAAGAACTTGAAAAGATTAAAGAAGCCGATGAAATAATCGAAGGAACCATTACACAGTGTGTAAAAGGCGGTTTAATCGTTGATATTATCGGTGTTAAAGGTTTTGTTCCTTCAAGTCAGTTGCGAAACAAAGACATGGAATGTACAGTTGGAGATAAAATTCAGTTAAAAATTCTGACTCTTGACAGTCAGCAGGGTAATTTCATTTTATCAAACAAGAAAGTCTTCAAAGAAACAACCGAAGAAGTTAAAAAAGCCGTATTCTCACAGATTGAAATCGGTCAAATCGTAAAAGGCGAAGTTGTCAGAATTACCGACTTTGGCGCATTTGTTGATATCGGCGGAGTAGATTGTCTGCTTCCGTTATCCCAAATATCATGGCGCTGGGTTGAACACCCGACTGACTTGCTCAAAATCGGTGAAAAAATTGAAGTTGAGGTAATTGACGTTGATCACACAAAACAACGTATCAGTCTGAGTTTGAAAAATGTAAAACCTGATCCGTGGCTTGAAGCAGAAAAAGAAATAAAAGAAGGCGACATAAGAGAAGGTACAATTACAAGAATTAAGAACTTTGGTGCGTTTGTTGAGATTTATCCGGGTGTTGAAGCATTATTGCCGCACAACGAATTAACGGAATATCAAAACAAAAACAATTGCATCTTCAAGATAGGTGATAAAATCAAAGCTTCAATTAACAAATTTAATCCCGCAGACAAGCGAATTTCATTGGGATTGGACGTAAATGAAGCACCGGCTGAAGAGAAAAAACCGAGAGCAAAAAAAGCTAAAAAAGAAGCAGAAGAAACTACAGAAACTCCTGCAGAATAGTTTTTAAGGCTACGGGACAGAGTCCTATAATATTTTCAAGACTACCCGATATACTGTCTATCCAGTTGTCGGGCAATTCTTGTATCCCGTAACTGCCTGCTTTATCAAACGGTTTAAAATCAGCTATATAACTCTTTATCTGCTCGTCTGTGAGGTTATTAAACCTGACAATGCTTGTTACAGCGGTCTGTTTTAATTTTCTTGAAACAGTATCCAAAACACATATTGCGGTGACAACTTTATGCTCGTTACCAGACAATCTTTTGAGCATGGAAAAAGCCTCGTCTTCCGTTTTTGGCTTGTTCATAATCTCACCGTCTAAAACAACCACCGTATCAGCAGAAATTATAATTGCATCATAATTTATTTGTTCTGAAACGTTAAAAACTTTTTGTCTTGCAAGCTCCTCTACTTTTTCATAAGAAAAAGTATTATCATCATGCTTTTCCTTTGCAAGTGACGGAACTATTTCAAAATTTAGCCCCATATCTTTTAAAATTTTTATTCTTCTCGGTGATTTTGATGCCAAAACTATTTTCTTCATAAAACAATTTTATCAAAAAATCTTAAAAGTTTTAACTGTTTTATTTTATTATTGTTACCGCATTTGAAAGCGGAATTCCGCCCTGAACTGCAGGTTTGTTAACAACAACTCCGTCAACATACATAACGGTTGAGCCTCCGCCATCTAAATTCATAGCGTTTACGCAGCCTAACTCTTTCATAAATGAGCCTAATTCGTTCAGCGTTAAGCCTATTGAACTTCCCTCACGACCGTCTGCCGTAACAAGTATAAGGTGATTGTCTTCTGTATATCCAATTGCCGTTCTCGGATTTCTGCCGCCTATTGCCGTTAATTTTTCCTCTGTCATATCAACAAAAACTTCACCGTTTTTAACTAAGTAAGGACCGCCGCTTATTATGTGATTTACACCGTTCCATTCCGGCATAACTTTTAAATTAACATCAATTCTTTGCCCTTGTTTTACCCCCTCAAGTTTTGATGCAGGCGCAACGACAACATAACCGTTTTCAGGAATTTCAAAGCTCTGTGTACCTATTTCTTTGACTCTTTTCTCTTCAATCAGCAACTGTACTGCACCTGAAGGAGAAGGGGGAGAGTATCTCCCCCAGACGGAAGTGTAAATCAGGACATAACTACTCAGCATACGGGGCTGATTAATGTTGTCGATTTTGATTTCGTTATGCCCATACCTCAAAGTACCGTTGAACTGAACCCTTGCCATATCATATTTGTCATTAAAAAGGCCTATAGCGACTCTGTCGTATATAGGCCCTGTATAAAGTTTTTTATCTATCATCAATGTCCCTAAAGGAACTCCTGATTGCGGTTTAAAATATGTACCATTTATTGCTGCAAGTGTTTTGTGCTTATTTGAAATATTTTTTATTTTTGAACGATGCGCTAAAGTTTCTGATGCTAATGTTGGCTTCACTTCTAACTGAGGATTAAGGCTTTTGTCTAATTCAATTATATTTAGCCTTACGGGACGTCCTTTGTAGTTTCTTGTTAGCTTAATATGATATATCCCTATGTCTATCGGCTTTATAACTACATTGTACCCTGCCTTTTTGTATTTGGTATTTATCTCCTCCTCGAAAATTTTTAATTTATCCTTAACAAACAGATTATGCTGAATTTTATCTTTCTCCTTGTCGATAGAATTCAGGACTGGCGGAACGACAATTCCCTGCGCTAATAATTCGTTTGCCGCAAACCCTCTGTTTTGAAAAAATACTATCCCCATCACTGCAACCGTGCTTAAAAAAATCGCTATAACCGTTTTGGTTTTTTTGCATGGCAAATGAGTATCCATTTTTCTGCCCTTTTTGGTTGGTCTTACGGATACCTTTTTTATTAGAGAGTGGTGTGGGGTATAACACTCTTGAGAAAGCTGGGTTTTGACTTATACGTTCCTCTACTATCATTTTAACACAATAAGTGTAAAATTTCAACCCCCTAAAATACAGTTATAGCAATAACTTTACAAAACGAAATAGTGTAAAATACACACATAGTGCGATGTGTAGCAAATACACTTATTTTTTAAGGCGCATTTTTATAACTTTGTTAACCTTTATTACAAAACTGCAACATATTTTACCCCAAAAAGTCAATTTTTTTTGAAGAAAAAACTTTAAATATATAGAGGAAATAATTTTTATTGGAAATATTGAGGAAATAATATGACAGAAGAAGAATTAAATACATTAATGTCAGTCGTAAGTGATCCTATTTGCAACGTATATCATATTGAAAACAGAAAAGATGTTGAAGAAATTCAGCGTATGATTAGGATTTTTAATATTTCAGCTGCTCAAAAGAATAAACACAGATTGTTATCAATAAAGAATTTGGCAACATTCAGACTTATGCTGAGCAACAATTAATCGGAATGTAATGAAGAGAT
>Ga0310696_10009152_pt1 | contig 11478 bp, 10 predicted proteins | sample AusTroGonzalo_MG_4_FD_203885 | JGI IMG/M metagenome (GOLD analysis project Ga0310696, IMG submission 203885) | Bovine rumen microbial communities from tropical cattle in Woodstock, Queensland, Australia - Gonzalo_02 (v2) (version 2) | ecosystem: Host-associated > Mammals > Digestive system >...
GGCAGACACACATAACTCTCGGGCATAATAATCGAAAACACCGATTCTGCTTGAAACACCTCACTGTCACTGAGTCTCAATGCCATATTGGCCGCCAGCTCACGGTTCAGGATTGTCATTGCCTCGCCCATATTGTCGCCACAGGTTGTGAGTGCCCAGCAGAAGTGGCGCTCCGTGGTATCGAGCCGCTGGAAAACAAGTTGGCGGATGAATTCCCTAACGATGCGTGGGGGCTGCCAACCGTGTGTGGGGAAGCAGAAGCCGATACGCTCGCCAGCTTCGAGCTGATAACTGCACCGGCCTTTGCTCAGCTCGTCGGGGATGAAAAGCAGCCTTTCACCGATGGCTTTGGCTATCTCCTCAGCCGCCCATCTTGTATTGCCGGTTCCACTGAAATAGAAAATCATAGCGCTTTTTCATTAAATTTATGCAAAGGTAATGATTTGTAAGTAAAATACCAAAAAATTAAAATAAATTGTCTGAAAATATTTGGTTCGTACGGCACGAATCCCTAACTTTGCAGGCATGAACAGATGGCTGACTATGCTTTTACTGCTCCTATTGGCAGCAGTTTCGACCGAAGGCTACGCCCAACGACACCTGGTGGTTGTCGATGTGGAGACGCTTGTCCCCGTGGCAGGGGCGAATGTCGTCAGCCGCGACGGTACGAATGTTACTGACTCCTTGGGCCTGGTTGTCGTCTCCGATAGTTGCCAGTCGCTATCATTCACCCACGTCAATTACGAGAGCCGCATTATCAACCTTGCGGAGTTGCGACGAGATACGGTATACATGATCTCCAAGCTATTGAATATCAAAGAGGTGGTGGTATTCGGGCAAGGACCACAAAACGAATTGTCGTTTAATATGAAGGAGGAGTTGAAAAAGAAAGCCATCGACGCCCAGTTGGCCGCCGCCAATCCCAATAGCGGTGTCGACGTGCTCGCCATCCTGAAGGCGATTATCCCCAAGAAGTGGCTTGCCAACCTCCGCAAGAATCTCCGCAAGAACTCCAAAGAGGAGCGCCTCAAACGCCTCCAGAAAGTCCTCGACGAATATTAGTCTACCAAGGCGGTGATAACAGTAAAGAATATAGGATATGTTGAAGAAAACACTTTGGACATTGACGATTGTTGCTGCAATTTTTGTGGTCGCCCAGATAGGTGGCAGCTTCTATATGCTTGACTATTCGCTGGCGCCTGATCCGAACAGAATGGATACTGACTCGTGCTTCAGACAGCAGTTTGAAGCTTATCCAGAAAGCAAAGCATGGGTCGACAGTCTGAGGAGCCTCAATGCCCTGCGCGACACATTTCTCACCATGCCTACCGGTGAACGCCATCACGCCTTCTATGTTGACAGAGGCAGCACGCGTACGGCTGTGGTGATTCACGGCTGGCGTGACTGTGCCATCAAGTTCTTCTGGCTGGCTCGGATCTACGAGCATGAACTGGGCTACAACGTAGTGATGCCAGAACTGCATGCTTGTGGTGAGAGCGAGGGCGATGCCATCCAGATGGGCTGGAAAGACAGACTTGACGTGATGCAGTGGGTAAAAGCATTTCAGATGGATACGATGGTAGTGCACGGGGTTTCGATGGGCGCTGCCACTACGATGATGCTATCAGGAGAAACAATGCCTGAGGGTATCAAGGATCTGCGATTTGTAGAGGATTGTGGCTATTCCTGTGTATGGGACGAGTTTGCAGGTCAATTGAAAGAGCAGTTCGGTTTGCCTGCATTCCCACTCATGTACGCCACGAGTCTGTTTTGTAAGTTGCGCTATGGCTGGAGTTTCGGTGAGGCATCGGCTTTAGACCAGGTGAAGCGCTGCCGTTATCCTATGCTTTTCATTCATGGTAGCAGCGACACGTTTGTGCCTACGAATATGGTCTATCCCCTCTATGAGGCAAAACAAGGTGAAAAGGCACTCTGGATAGCCAATGGTGCTGAACACGCGCTGTCGTATCGGGAACACAAGGCTGAATATATTCAGAAAATCAGGGATTTCGTCACAGGCATCACTAATAACAGCATCATTGCCCCTATTGATAAGCACACGGAGACTTATATCCGCCAGCGCATCGATACCATCTATAGTTACGTGAACAGCTCGGCATTGAATCTCGACAGTGCATTCTGCTCACAGCGTTATAACGCGCTTATGGAGCAGACCATTCAACTGCACGAGAAGACGGGATATGTGTGTCTCGACTACGACCATTGGATTATGGGACAGGACTGCTCACCCGAATGGACTTACGAAGCCAAGAAAATAGAAAATATCACAGATTCAACAGCTGAGGTGGAAATGGATATCCGCAATTTCGGAAAACATAACACCATGACGTTGCAAATGAGATATGAACGGGGCGATTGGTTTGTAGACGACTTCGTGAGCTGCGGGGAAAATGACAACGTTGACAAGACTTACTCAGAGGTGGCTCAGATGAAGGACTTCGTCACTGAGATGCTGCAACTGGGCGATAGGGCTAGGACTATGACCGGCTATTGGGGCTGGGTGTATGAAGATACCCCAGAATTGCTGTTGCGCCTGGTGATGACGGATAAAGGCCTCGAATGTACGGAGTGTACCATCTATCGTCTGCACAGTTATCATAACGTAAAGACCTCCTTCGATGGCGAATTTCTCTATTTGGAAGATTTTTCAGAGAAAGAGGGGAAGATACGTCTGAAACTAAAGCTCGACGACATTGGTGACTTGACAGGTGAGGCCTACATAGAACACCGTTACGTCAAGGATGTTTTCGACGGCACCATCACCCTGCGCAAGGACTTCTTCTATTATCGTGATATGCCTCAGAGGAAACCACTCTCTAATTATGCAGAATAGTTTCCACTAACGTCTTTTCTCGGTGATGATACCGTGACGGTAGGCGTAAAGCAACTCTTTAAGGTCGCGCACCTGTGCACGAAGTTCTTCTCCTTTGTCGGTATCTGCCACAAGCATACGGTGTGCCGACATCTCCACAATCTGAATGGTAGACTTGATGTCCGTCTCACGTACGATTGCGTCACGGGCAGAAGTAAACGGCTCGTGCTGCACCAATTGGAAACCGCGTGAGTGATAGACCAGTGTGTAGCCAGCGATACCAGTCTCATTATGATAAGCCTCAGAGAATCCACCATCGATCACCATCAGTCGTCCACCAGCTTTGATGGGATTCTCGCCCTTCGAGGCATGCACGGGCACATGACCGTTGATAATGTGACGATTCTCGCCCTTCACCTCGAAGGCATCGAGGATGCGGTCGCATACAACCTCGTCGAGACGAAGCTTGAAATAATTGCCTTTTTCTTCTTTGTAAGTCTCAGCGTCCTTGAGAAAATAGCGCTCGAAGGTAGCCATCTTCGACTTGTCGAACAGCGGAGAATCCTTGCCACACCAGAGATAGAGGAAATAGTCGCGGGCATACTCTCTCGGATACTCTTCTGGAGCCGTTGCAAGTTCACCACTTGCGCTATTGGTCTGGAAGGCTGCTCGAATCAGCATACCGATATTGTGCATCAGGTCTTTGCCTGAGTATTTCTTGCCTGGATAAATCTCCAATTCCTTCAGCGAACCGTCGTCGTTCAAGGGAATCGAAGCGTGGAAGAGCAGGTTGGAATTATGGATGGCATACATACATCCGTGGGAGAGTATCGTGCGTATATGCTTATGGAGCTTCTCTGAGATGCGGAAAGAGTGGTGGAGCTTCTGCATAAGCAGGGTTTCCTCATCTGTGAGTTTATTCGGCTCTTGGGGGTCAATGGTGGGGAAGTGACAAGACACCATCTCATAGGTCTTGCCATCAAGTTCGCAGAGCCCCTTTTCATAATCCACATGTTCAAATAGACAGCGGTTTTCCATCTGCCACTCGGGACGACGCTTAAAGATCTGTGCTTCTGTCTTGAACTGCAATACTGCGATGGCTTTGTGCATCTTTGCAGTTAATTGGCGTGTCTTTTCATCCATCTCATTGCCAGGAAGTAATCTAGGGATGAATTCCTCACAGGGATCGTCGCCATAGACCTCGAGGGCGAAGGTAGCCAAAGGGACGAGGTTGATGCCGTACTCCTCAATAGTACTCAGGTTGGCGTATCGCAGACAGAGGCGCAGCACATTGCAGATGCAGGCGTCATTACCGGCAGAGGCACCCATCCAGAGAATATCATGATTGCCCCACTGAATGTCCCAAGAGTGATACTGTCTGAGGGTGTCCATAATCTTGTGGGCACCGGGGCCTCGGTCGTAGATATCACCGAGGATATGCAACTGGTCGATAGCCAGACGCTGAATCACATTACAGATAGCGCAGATGAAGTCGTCTGCACGACCTGTGGAAATGATGGTATTCACAATCACAGCCACATAGGCTGCTTTGTCGATATCGTCGGTGCGTTCGTGAAGCAGTTCCTCGATGATATATGAAAAATCCTCAGGCAACGACTTTCGCACCTTCGAACGGGTATATTTTGAAGAGACATCACGACAGACACGCACCAACTGATGGATGGTGATGCGGTACCAGTCGTCGAGATCGGTCTCTTGTGCCTTGATCAATTCAAGTTTCTCTTCAGGATAATAGATAAGCGTGCATAGTTCCTTTTTCTCAGACTCACGGATAGTGTTGCCGAAGAGTTCATTCACTTTACGCTTGATATTTCCCGATGCGTTTTTCAGCACATGCTGAAAGGCTTCACTCTCACCGTGGAGGTCAGCCAGGAAGTGCTCCGTACCCTTGGGCAAGTTCATGATAGCCTCGAGATTAATAATCTCTTTGGCTGCATCAGCGATGGTGGGAAACGATTGCGACAACAGCTGCAAATAGTGCTTGTCTGATTCGTTGTAGTGGTGATTAGATGTCATATTTTCAGGTGGTTAGTAATACTTTCACGGATTTTCCGGGTGCCTCGGTCGTCTATAGGGTCGATGGGCATATAGCCTTCGTCGAGGAGTGTCTGCTCGTGGAGCACTTGCATCAGACGGCTGGCGAACTTCGTCAGTTTCTTCTCTTCGAAAGCCTCCAGCAGCAGATCGTCGTTGACGGTGTCGCGATAGAGTTCGCGCGTCAGTTCAATAAGGTGGAGCAAGCGTGGTTGCTTCTCAATGTAGCGGATCATACGCAGCAGATAGTCGGTCTCATCACCTTTGTATTCGCCAATCAACTTCTTGATGGACTGCGGGCGCTGGTAATCCTCGGGGAAGTAGGCTGGCAGATGCTCGGTATCGAGACTGAGGGCAGAAAGACCGAGGATATTGATGCCGTAGTCCACATAGTTGCGGATGTTCTGGTGTTCAGCGTAGATAAGCAGACGTCGCCAGTCAGGTTGTTGGCTATTGGGTGATGGGTGATAGGTGATGGTGGATGGCAGCCATCTTGCATCGCCTAAAATACCAGTCTTTATTATATGGGCCATCAGTTGTTGCGTGGCATCGTCCATTTGTTCGAGCACATTCGAATCGAGTACCTTCTGATAAACGGTGAAGGTCTGCGAGCACATCTTCTCACGCGTGGTGCTGTTAGTGATGACCGCATTATGGATGACCTCAATGCGGGGATTCCATTTCAACTGTTGCAGATATTGCTGTTCCATCTTGCCAAAGGCGATGACAGCGTAGGCTTTCTCCACAAATGACTTCTGCCAGAGGGCGGTTTTGTGGAGCTTCTCCTGCAGGGGTTTCTCTTCCAACACCCAAGGCTCTAACTGTCCGTGGGGCGAGAGTACAATCCTGGCACCCTGCTTACGGGCGAAATTACCAGCGTTGACGATACTGTACTGCCAACAACCGTGACAATGCACAATGTCGGGCTCAAAACTCTTGCAGATACTCTTGAAATCAGCGAGGTTACTGACCGACTGCACCTCCACACTATGCTGCATGCCCTCCACAAGCATGGTGACGTGCTGCGCCACCATCTCATCGGCTTTCGGATAGACATGCAGAATCTTCATACTTAGAACAGATTATGGAAGAAGATACTCAGACGGATTCCAAGAAGACGCCCCATACCTACATGCTGCTCGAAAAGCTTCAGCAGTTCGTGGGCATGGTCGGTTCTGACCGCAATGAAATCATACTTGCCTCTGAGTTTCCTCAGACGGGTGCCTTTATGACCATCGGCCCGCTGGCGCTCTCCTTTGACAACATAGTTGCTCACCTCCTCAATTCCCCCAAAAGTGTACATCACCAGCTCACCCTTTTTGTTGTAGCGGGCCAGCATGATGTCAGAAGCGCCACTAAGATTATCTGCAATGGTCTGAAGCCAGGTATTGTCTTGGGGAAAGGCTTTGATGTCAGTAAATATAATCCACTCATTTTTAGCTGCTTTCACACCGATGGTTAGAGCAAGCCTTTTACGCACGAGATGGATGTCGGGCTTGGGCAGAAAGGTGGTGTAGAGATGAGGATACTGCTGCTTCATGAGCTTCAGTACATCATCGGTGTCATCAGTCGATGACTCGTCTACGACGATGACCTCATACCCTGGCTCATATTGTTGAGTCAAGTATGCAGGCAGGTTCTCCTCAAGATCCTTACCATTGTCGTAGACAGTCATGATGACAGAGAATTTATTCATCGCTGAGATATCCTTTGGGTAGTTTCCTACAATTATATTGTGAGGCCATGATCTCGCCATAGGCACCTGCACTACGGATGGCCAGCAGGTCACCGCGATGCGTCTTGTTCAGGTCTATCTGCTTGGCGAAGACATCGGTAGACTCACAGATGGGTCCAACCACATCGTATGCCTCTTTAGGCTCTTCGCTGCTGATGTTCTCAATCTTATGATAGGCCTGATAGAGGGCCGGACGAATGAGGTCAGGGAAGCCTGCATCAACGATGGCAAAACGCTTTGTGGCACCTTCTTTAATATATAATGTACGCGTAATGAGCGAACCGCACTGGGCTACGACAGCACGTCCTAACTCAAAGTGCAGCGTCTGACCGTTGCGCAGTTTGAGCTTCTTGGCATAGGTGTCGAAGTAGGCCTTGAAATCAGGAATCGGCAAACGGTTGGGATGCTCGTAGTCAACGCCTAATCCTCCACCCACATTGATATGCTCCACTCGTATACGATGACGCTCCAGCTCGTCCTGCAGTTCGTTCACACGATTGCAGAGGGCCTGGAAGTCACCCATGTCGAGTATCTGTGAACCGATGTGGAAATGCAGTCCTACAAACTTCACATTCGCCATCTTCGAGGCTTCTTCGATCACTTTGAGCATATCGCGCATTGCGATACCGAACTTATTCTCTGCGAGTCCGGTTGTAATGTTTGCGTGTGTATGGGCGCCCACATTGGGGTTCAGACGGAAGGCGACGCGAGCCACCTTGCCTTTCTTCGCAGCCAGATCGTTGATTACCTCCAACTCAGGGATACTCTCCACATTGAAGCAAAAGATATCATTGTCCAGTCCGAGATTGATTTCCCAATCAGCTTTTCCTACACCAGCATAGACAATCTTCGAGGCGGGGAAACCTGCCTTGATCGAGGCTTCTATCTCGCCACCGCTCACACAGTCGGCACCCAGTCCTGCCTCACGGATGATGCGTAGCACCTTGGGATTGGCATTGGCCTTGATGGCATAGTGCACCACGAAACCCTCGTGCTTGCCAGCCTCCTCGTTGATGGTCTTCAGTGTCTGGCGCAGCACCTCGCTATCATAATAGTAGAAAGGTGTCTGGATGTCCTGAAACCTCTCTATCGGAAATTTTCCTTTTCCCATCGTCTAGTCTTTCTTGTCTTTGCCTTACTTGTTGAAGATAGTGTCGCTGAGTTTCTGGAGGGCACGCTTCTTGTCTTCCTCACGGATGAGGAACGAGATGTTGTAGTTAGAGCCTCCATAGCTCACCATACGTACGGGGATATCCTTCAGGGCATCGAGGGCCAAGGTCTCAAAGCCGATGTTCGACCAGTCAAGGTCACCTACAACGCAAATGATACACATACCCGTATCGACAGTTACCGTGCCGTATTTCTTCAGCTCGTCGACGATCTCTCCCAGATGGGCAGAATTATCGATACTCATCGATACGCCTACCTCAGAGGTGCAGACCATATCAATTGGTGTCTGATAACTCTCGAAGATCTCGAACACCTTACGCAGGAAACCCGTTGCCAGAAGCATTCTCGACGATTTGATCTTGATGGCAATGATGTTGTCCTTGGCAGCAATGGCCTTGATCTTACCGTATTCAGTGGCGTTGCTGATGGTTGTGCCTTCTGCATCGGGATCCATCGTGTTCAACAGACGCACGGGGATACCGGCATATTTCGCAGGCTGCACACAGGTGGGGTGCAGGATCTTCGCACCGAAATAAGCCAGCTCAGCAGCCTCCTCGAAGTGCAGCTGATGCACAGGTTCGGTCTTATCCACCACACGTGGGTCGTTGTTGTGCATACCGTCGATATCGGTCCATATCTGAATCTCCTCAGCACCGATAGCAGCACCCACGAGCGAAGCCGTGTAGTCAGAACCACCACGCTGCAGGTTGTCGATCTCACCATAGGCATTCCTACAAATGAAGCCCTGGGTGATATACACCTGAGCGCCCTCATTCTCCTCAAGGATGGCATTCAGCTTTTCTTTGATATACACAGGGTCAGGCTCCGAATTCTTGTCGGTACGCATAAAGTCGAGGGCATTCAGCAGCACAGCGTTGATACCGATCTCCTTCATATAATTCACTACCATATTGGTCGACATCATCTCACCCTGAGCCACGATGTTCTTCTCCTCGAAGCTGGTGAACAGTTCCTTGGTGAACGAGCGCAGGTATTCGAATTCACTTTTCAGGAACTCGCGTGTCTGCTGTTTGGTCTCATCCTTGCTATAGAGTTCCTCTACATGCCTCAGATACTTCTGCTCCAGACGGTTAATCACCTCGTTGGCGCCATCAGGATTCTTCTTGTAGAGATAATCGGAAATCTCTACCAGTGAGTTGGTGGTGCCAGACATCGCTGAGAGCACAACGAAGACAGGTTCTCCAGACTTGGTGACGAGCTGCGTCACCTCTTTCATTCTCTGCGGAGTGCCGACGGACGTACCGCCGAATTTCATTACTTTCATTTGCTTTTATGTTTTTAATTATCTATTATCCGTATATCAAATTATCAATGATTGCCATCTTACCTTCGTCACAACGATACACAATGCCTGGGTATTTGTCGAGCAAGGGCATATTGTGAGTGGTCATAATCACAGCCGTTCCCTTCTGCGAGATATCCCTCAGCAGTTTCACAATGTTATCGGCCGTCTCAGGGTCGAGGTTGCCAGTGGGCTCATCGGCCACAATCATCTTAGGATGATTCAGGATGGCCCTTGCAATGCAGATACGCTGCTGCTCACCACCTGAGAGTTCGTGGGGCATCTTCTCGGCCTTATCGTCCATTTCCACATCGTGGAGCACCTCACGGATACGTTCGTCGATTTCCTGCTTGTCCTTCCAGCCTGTCGACTTGAGCACGAAACGCAGGTTCTTATACACGTTTCGGTCGGTGAGCAACTGGAAGTCCTGGAAGATGATACCCATCTGTTTTCTCAGAGCGGGAATCTCCTTACGACGGATTTCCAACAGATTATTACCGAGCACTTCGGCTTTCTGAGCCTCGTCGATGTCGAGTTCGCAGTAGATGGACTTCAGCAGACTGCTCTTTCCTGAGCCCACACGCCCAATGAGATAGATGAAGTCGCCTTCGTTTACGCTGAAATCAACGCCCTCGAGCACAGTCTCGCCCTCTACCTGACAGATGTTCGCTTTCTTAAATTCAACCAGCATCGTATTATTTACAATTTGACAATTTACAATGTACAATTTTATTCCATTTCTCCTTTTGCCTTGGCCTCACGACGCTTCTTGTCCCAATCGGGATCATGGCGCTTACGGAGTTCAGCAGCGATATCCTCAATGCGCAACCCCTTGCTGGTGAGCAGCACGATGAGGTGATAGATCATATCCGATGCCTCATACACCAACTTCTCCTTACTGCCGTTGGTAGCTTCGATCACGGCTTCCAGCGCCTCTTCACCCACCTTCTGGGCGATACGGTTGATGCCGTCCTTAAAGAGCGAGGTGGTATAACTCCCCTCAGGCATCTCCTTATGACGCTTATCGATGAAATCCTGCAGCTCCTCGAGGAAGAGTAGGGGACTGCTTTCATTCTCTTCGCCCCAGCAGGTGTCGGTACCCTTGTGACAGGTAGGTCCGTCGGGGATGGCCTTCACGAGTAATGTGTCATTATCGCAGTCAATGGCCATACTGACGAGGTTAAGGAAATTCCCGCTGGTCTCGCCCTTCGTCCAGAGACAGTTGCGCGAGCGACTCCAGAAGGTCACCTTCTTCGTCGCCATCGTCTTGTCATAGGCTTCTTTGTTCATATAGCCGAGCATCAACACGTTCTTGGTGTTGGCATCCTGAATGATGGCGGGCACCAGGCCGCCGCTTTTCTCAAAATCTATCTTCATATCTAAACTATAAACTCAAAACTATAAACTCTAAACTTTAAACTTTAAACTATAAACTCTAAACTCTCACATTAATTCCCTCCGCCTTCAGATAGGCCTTCAGTTCTGGAATTGGGATTTCGCCAAAATGGAACACGCTGGCTGCGAGGGCGGCATCTGAATGACCTTCGATAAAGGTATCGCGGAAATGCTCCTTACAGCCTGCACCACCGCTGGCGATGATGGGAATCGAGAGGTTGTCAGCCAACTGGCGCAGGGCTTCGTTGGCATAACCTTCCTTCACACCATCGTGATTCATCGAAGTGAAGAGTATCTCACCAGCACCGCGCTCCTGAGCCTCATGGGCCCACTCAAAGAGACCTCGCTCCGTGCGCTCACGCCCACCTTTCAGATAACAATGCCATCCATCCTCATCCAATCGGGCGTCGATGGCGCAGACACAGACCTGCGAACCGAAACGACTTGTTATCTCGTCAATCAGTTCCGGCCTGCGGATGGCAGCAGAGTTCACACTCACCTTGTCGGCACCGGCATAGAGCAGGCGCTCCACATCTGCCAGTTCGTTAATGCCACCACCCACGGTGAAGGGGATATTAATCTCCTGCGCCACGCGCGTCACCATCTCCGTAAAGGTCTTGCGCCCCTCGAAGCTGGCGGTGATATCGAGGAAACAGAGTTCGTCGGCTCCCTGCTCACTGTAGGCCTTGCCCAGTGCCACAGGGTCACCCGCACTCCGCAGGTTCACGAAGTTCGTGCCCTTAACGGTCTCACCGTCCTTGACATCCAAACAGGGTATGATTCGTTTTGCCAGTCCCATCTCTAAACTCTAAACTATAAACTCTAAACTATAAACTTTCAACTAATTCCCTGAGGTCGATGCGACCTTCATAGATGGCCTTTCCGAAGACAACGGCGGGGATGCCAGCTGCCTCAAGGGCCTTGATATCGTCGAGTGAGGATACCCCACCACTGGCGATGAGATGCAGCTGCGGATATTCGGCCATC
>Ga0310696_10009155_pt1 | contig 11477 bp, 6 predicted proteins | sample AusTroGonzalo_MG_4_FD_203885 | JGI IMG/M metagenome (GOLD analysis project Ga0310696, IMG submission 203885) | Bovine rumen microbial communities from tropical cattle in Woodstock, Queensland, Australia - Gonzalo_02 (v2) (version 2) | ecosystem: Host-associated > Mammals > Digestive system >...
TACCTTTGTTGATTCCGACGGGACACTTGCCCCGATTACAACGGACAATGAGTAAATTTATATCATTTTGACGACTTTGCCAATGCCCCAGACGGTTTTTCACTGATTTTTTCCAGCCAGACTCCCGATTCCTGAAGCCAAAACGGGAATTTCACGCGGTTTCTGCTGATTTTTGAACTCCAAAATTTGATTTTTCCCAAAAACGCATTAATTTATTTTAAGTGACTTTTTCAGACATCACAGGAGAGGTGGCTGAGTGGTCGAAAGTAGCGGTTTGCTAAACCGTCGTAGGTGTAACAACCTACCGGGGGTTCGAATCCCCCCCTCTCCGCCATTTTTGTAATTTCCATAAACGTCGTCCTTTTTTCCGATGACGTTTTATTTTTTAATTTGATTTTTCCGATAGGAAGTATATTTTAATATGTATTACCACCCCAATCCTTCGGGAAAGGGCACGGGGGCGGACTTCCAGTTCGCCCCTTGTTTTTTTCAGTGCAACTATGACAAAAGCAGCCAGAACAATCGTTTACGTGGATGGCTTCAACCTGTATTATCGCTGCTTGAAGGGCACTCCGTTCAAATGGCTTGACCTGAAATGCATGGCCGCTTGCCTTCTTCCCTCTGCGCAGCATGATATCGTTGGTGTGAAATATTTCACATCGAGAGTATCGGCAACGCCTAACGATCCTGGAGTTGCGACAAGACAGGACGCATATCTAAACGCATTGAAGTTTTGTCTAGGAAAAGATAATATTATTGAAGGGCGTTTTATGACCCATGTCGAATCCCGACCATTGGCTCCACCTAATAATGGAATTGTAAAGGTCTTGGATACAAAGGAAAAAGGAACGGATGTAAATCTGGCTGTGCACATGTTGAACGATGCGTGGCTTGACAGGTATGACTGCGCCGTTTTGGTGTCGAACGACAGCGATCTTGCCGAAAGCGTGAGGCTTGTCCGTGAAAGAGGGAAGTTCGTTGGCTGGTTTATGACGGATAGCCAAAAGCCTTCAAAGGAATTGGACAAAGTTGTTACTTTTAAGAAGCCCCTCCGAAAAGGCATTCTGGCAAATTCTCAATTACCTGACGAAATTCCAGGGACAAATATACACAAGCCATCTGTTTGGTGAAGATGGTATTCTCTCATGAGAAAAGGAAGCCAATACTGTGTTGCCGGAAGAATTAGCAAGAGTAAAAATCGACAAACAGTTGAGCAATGCTGGTTGGAATATCGTCTCAAGAGACGAGTACATACCAGGAAGCGCGTCTGCCGTTAAAGAAGCTTTGATGCAGGGAAACACCGAGAGCGACTACCTGCTTTTCGTGGACGATAAGGCCATTGCTGTCGTCGAGGCGAAGCGTGAAGAAAATCAGCTCGGCGAAGATGTTCAGGCCCAGGCCGAGGCCTACGCCTGCAATCCGCAAAACTGGTATGGTGTGTGGTTCCCGAATCAGATTCCTTTGGTCTATCTCGCCAACGGGAAAAAGATTTACTTCAAGAATATGTTGCAGCCGGACAGCAACTATTTGGAGCTGACGGAAATGCACTCGCCTAAAAAGATGCTGCAGTTGATCGGACAGGGTTCCGAGTTTGGTGCTCTGCCGCGTCTCGACAGGCGTGGGCTCCGTGACTGCCAGTATAGGGCGGAAACCGAATTTGAGAAGACCATAAAATCTGGAAACAGGAAAAGTCTTGCCGTTCTGGCAACAGGCTCTGGCAAAACATACCTTGCTTGCCTTGCCAGTTATAGGCTTTTAAACTACACTCCTGCCAAAAGAATACTGTTTCTTGTAGACAGAAACAATCTGGCATACCAGACGGAAAGTGAGTTCAGTACCTTTGACCGTACTGAAGGTCAGCAGGAAATGAGCTCGCTGTACGAGATCAAGAAACTAAAAAATGACAAGGACATCAAAGCAGACATCGTGATCTCCACGATTCAGAAGCTGTTTGCCGTTCTGACAGGCACCCCCCTTCCAGCCGATGACGATGAAGATGCAGAGGACGAGAAAAACGCAATCGACGAGGAAAAGGATGACAAGAACGTCATTCAGCTCGGGGACGATTTGAAATTGCCGCCAGACTACTTCCAGCTCATCATCGTTGACGAATGCCACCGCTCAATTTACGGCAAGTGGCGTGCTGTGCTGGATTATTTCTCCAGCGCATACGTGCTTGGACTTACCGCCACTCCCACGCCCGAGGCATACGCTTTTTTCAATAACAACGTCATCGAAAAATACACCTACGACGATTCTGTCGTGGACGGCGTCAATGTCCCGTCCCGCGTTTACAGGATCAAGACAAAAGTCACCGAGCATGGAGGTGCACTTCAGGAAGGCACGATGGCCATGGAATCATCGCGGCAGACAGAAGAGGAAGTACTCTTCCTGATTGATGAGCGCATTGACTATGATGCAACCTCCCTTGACCGTTCCGTCATCAATCAGGATCAGATCAGAAAGGTCCTGGAAGCCTACAAGAAATCCATCTACGAAGATCTCTATCCCGACCGCGAAAAGAAGTGGGAATATGTTCCGAAAACGCTCATCTTCGCCAAGGACGACAACCACGCCACGCAGATCGTCGAGATTGCCAAGCAGGTGTTCGGCGAAGAGTTCGAGGATGGCGTAGTTCCAGAGCACTTTGTCCAGAAGATCACCTATACGGCAGAGGATTCCAACGGCCTTATCCGTGATTTACGGACAGAAAAGGATTTTCGCCTCGCGGTCACTGTGACGCTGGTGGCAACGGGTACCGATGTGAAACCGCTGGAAGTCGTGTTGTTCATGAAGGATGTCCATTCCGATGTGCTCTACACGCAGATGAAGGGGCGCGGCTGCCGCGTCATCGAGGATGACCGTCTGCGCGAAGTTACGCCCAACGCCAACACCAAAGATTGTTATTACATTGTGGATGCAGTCGGCGTGACAGAGCACGAAAAATTCATTCCGCATCCTACGGTTAATTCTGGACCAGGATTAAGGGTATTGACGCTTGAAAATTTGTTGGAGCATCTCGCCCACAATGAACTGAGCGATGATAATCTGTGGCTCCTCCGCGACTACTGCTCGACGATCAACCGCCGGTACGAAAACAACCATCTGTTCGGCAGGCATCTTGATTCCTTTATCGCCGAGTTCGGCTTTATGCCGAAGGCGATCGCGTTCAATATTCAGGATGCCTTCGATAACGGGGCGCTGCCTTTATACAACAGCCCCTCGGAACCGAACGCGGAGCGCATGGCGTTGATTGCGAATCTGATCGACAATATTCCGGCCCGCCGCAAACTACTGGAGATGCAGCGTGGCTATGTCGTGCGGACTGACTGCGACCCGGACAAACTCATTTATGCGGGATTCTCCAAGGAGACGGCCAGGACGTTCATTGAGAACTTCGAACGGTATCTGGAGGAAAATAAAGATAACATCGAAGCACTGCGAATTACCTACAATTCCGAGGAGACCGTGATTACGCATAGTATGTTGGTCGAACTGCGCGACCGCCTGCTCGCTGCAGACCGCCAGTACGGTGTCTACCAGATATGGAAGAATTACAAGGCACTGGACGAAACAGGCGATGTTGATGACTTGGATGTCAAGATGAACATCAACGCCCTCACCAATCTGATTCAGATCGTGCGTTTCGCTTTTGGGAAAAACCGGAAACTCACCAGCCTGATCAAGGGATATGCACAGCGCTTCAACTTGTACTGCGGTCAAGTACAACGCGAACTTACAAACGAGCAGAAAGTTATAATGCAGCAGATTGCCGACTATGTCGTCAATGACGGCGCTCTCTATGTGGAGGAATTGAACGAAATCGACACCGATCTCTGGCGCAGGGGCGTGATCAGCCTGACCGCTGCCGTACTTGCGGAAGAGATGCAATCTATGGCAAAATTCTTGCTGAAAACGGCGTAAAAGGCACACACGATGGCAGCAACGCAGAAAACCGAATCCGCCCTTCTGAAGAAGGTTTGGGACATCGCCAACGTCCTGTCGGCGGCAGGCGTCGGCTTCACCGACTACATCACGCAGCTGACGTACGTCCTCTTCCTGAAGATGGCCGACGAAAAGGAGGCCATGGGGCTTCCCAACCATCTGCCGGAGGGTTGCGCATGGAAAGATCTCGTCGGCCTCGGCGGCACTGATCTCGTCGAAAAGTACGAGGACATCCTGAAGGAGCTCTCGCAGTGCGACGGCCTCATCGGCACCATCTTCACGAAGGCCACCAACAAGATCTACCGCCCCGTCATGCTCAAGAAGGTCATTGACATGGTGGCCGAGGACAATTGGTACATGATGGAAGGCGACCTCAAGGGCGCCATCTACGAGAAGATTCTCGAGAAGAACGGTCAGGACAAAAAGAGCGGTGCTGGCCAGTACTTCACGCCCCGCGCCCTGATCTCCGCCATCGTTGATGTGGTCGATCCGAAGATCACCGAGACGGTCGGAGATCCCTGCTGCGGCACGGCAGGCTTCCTTCTCGCCGCCTACGAGCACATGCGTACGCAGAGCCGCGATGTGGAAAAGCAGAAGTTCCTCAAAAACAACGCCCTCTTCGGCGCGGACAATACTGATCTCGTTGTCACCCTCGCATCGATGAACCTGTACCTGCACGACATCGGTGTGAGCAAAAGCCCGATCGTCTATCAGGATTCCCTGATCGACACCTCCGACCGCATGTTCCAGGTGGTCATGACCAATCCGCCCTTCGGCACCCGCCCGCAGGGCAGTGTTGATGTTTCCGCGAACCGCCCGGAATTCATCAAGACCTCAGACAACCAGGTCAATTTCCTCCAGCACATCATGTCCATCGTCAAGACTGGCGGCAGAGTCGGCGTCGTCCTGCCCGACAGCATCCTGACCGACGGCGACGCCACGAAAAAGGTCAGGGACAAGCTCCTCAAGGACTGCAACCTCCACACGATTCTGCGTCTGCCTACCGGCATCTTCTATGCCCCTGGCGTGAAGACAAACGTGCTCTTCTTCCAAAAGGGCGAACCCACGAAGGACATCTGGGTCTACGACTACCGCACAGGCGTCAAGCACACAATGGCGCAAAAGCCCATGACCAGAGAACATCTGCAGGAATTCGTGGATTGCTATTGCTCTGGCCATACGGAAGACCGCAGAGAAACCTACGACGCGGAAACGAACCCCAACGGACGGTGGCGTCGTTTCTCCGAAGCCGAAGTCAAAGCCCGAGATGACTTGAACTTCAAAAAATGGCTCGACTTCACCGAAGAGGACGACCGCTCCATCGCCGACATCCTCGACGAAATGCAGGAAGAGGCCGACGGCATCAACGCCGCCGTCGCCCGCCTCAAGGAACTGCTGGGAGGGGTCGAGCTGTGATTGACACGCAGGCCATACGAAGCAAAATCCTCGACCTTGCCATGCGCGGACAGTTGACCGAACAACTGCCGGACGATGGCACGGCAGAGGAACTCTATCGGCAGATTCAGGCGGAAAAGCAGAAACTCATCAAAGCGGGGAAGATCAAGAGAGAGAAACCGTTGCCCGATATTCCCGAAGAAGAGAAGCCGTTTCCAATTCCGGCAAGTTGGAGGTGGGTATACTTAGGAGAGGTGTTTCAGCACAATACAGGAAAGGCACTCAATTCAAGTGACACCCAGGGGCAGCAACTTGCGTATATTACAACATCGAACCTTTACTGGAATCGGTTTGAGCTGGATAGCCTTAAAACAATGCCCTTTACGGATAGCGAACTTGAAAAGTGCACGGTCAGAAAAGGCGACCTCCTCGTCTGCGAGGGAGGTGACATTGGTCGATCAGCTGTATGGCCATATGATTATGATATACGGATACAAAACCACATCCATAGACTTCGACGATATAGCGCAAACATCTGCACCGAATTCTACTATTACCTTCTCTGGTTCTACAAAAAAACGGGCAGGATCGATGGAATCGGCATTGGGTTGCAGGGCTTCTCCTCAAATCGAGTACACTCTTTGATTGTGCCCCTTGCCCCATATGATGAAGCTGTACGCGTTGTTGAAGTCATCAAGCAGGCGTTTTCCGCCCTCGACACCATCGACGCGTTGCAGGCGAAGTACGCCGACAACCTCACCGTGCTGAAAAGCAAGCTGATTGATGCCGCCATCCAGGGCAAACTGACCGAGCAGTTGCCGGAAGACGGCACGGCCGACGAACTCTATCGGCAGATTCAGGCGGAAAAGCAAGCCCTCATCAAAGCGGGCAAGATCAAAAAGGAAAAGCCGCTGCCAGAAATTTCAGCCGATGAGATTCCTTTTGAAATACCGGAAAATTGGAAGTGGGTTAGGACAGGAGATATCTTTAGCGTTGGGACTGGACTAACCCCTTTGACAACGGAAAAAAGGTTTTACGAGAATGGCTGTATTCCTTGGGTGACATCTTCGCTTACATCTAACAGGTATATTCAAGATGCAACAACCCATCTTTCTGAATATGCGTTAGAAGCCACATCATTAAGACTACATCCTGAGCACACTTTAGTTATTGCGATGTATGGCGAGGGGAAAACCCGAGGTCAAATAGCGGAACTGCTCATACCGGCAACGACAAATCAGGCGTGCGCAACGCTGGACAATATAGTTTATAATCAAGCGACTGTAGATTACGTATTCTTCTTTTTCAAACATAATTATGTTCAATTACGAAGTCAGGCAGGTGGATCAAACCAACCGAATTTGAATTTGAACAAGATTAAGGAAACACTCATACCATTGCCCCCTCTCGCCGAACAAAAGCGCATTGTTAAGCGTCTCTCGGAACTCCTTGCCGCATGCGACGAATTGAAATGCATTAAACCTCATTTTAAAGGAGAGTCAAGCTATGAGTAATGAAAACTACGCAAATTTCAAGGTTGATCGGCGTTTGTCGACAATCCTTATGGCTGGATATCCGTCCTGCGAGCGGGCTCTGCGGGAATTGGTAGATAACGCTTGGGATGCAGACGCTGCGCATGTTCGCATTCAGTTACCAGATATCTTAACGGACAATCCTATTGTTATTGAAGATGATGGGCATGGGATGGTTGAGAAAGAATTACGGTCGGAATATCTGAACATTGCAAACTCCCGAAAGGCCCGGAAAGGAGAACGGACGCCCATGTTTAGGCGTCTCGTGAAAGGTCAACGAGGAATCGGTAAGTTCGCTGGACTCGTCATTGCCGAAACAATGGAGGTGAGAACCTGTGCAAGAGGAGTTGAGACTGTTCTGACCATCCTCAAGAAGGATTTGCAGGATGGTGAAATCGACATAGAAAAAATCCCATTGCATATTTCCACTGCTTCATGCGCCCCCGAAAGGCATGGTACCTGCGTGACGCTTCGGGATTTGAAACCGAAATATCCTTATCCGGCGGTGGACCGCCTAAAGGAAATCCTAGCTTATGATTATGGCAAGGAATCAGACATCGAGATCTTCATCAATGGAAACAAAGTCTGCAATTTCGACATTTCTGGGAAGAAATTCGTTTGCGACATTCCTCTTGCGAACGGAGAAATGGGTCATTTGGAATACACAGTTTCAGATCGCCCCGTTTCCTGCCGGAAATCGGGCATCATTCTGCGCGAGGGAAACAAAGCCATTGGAAAACCATCGTTGTGGGGGCTGGAAAATGACGAATCGCTATCCCCTAATTTGAGAAATCGAATTGTTGGAGAGCTCGTCGTTCCTCAGGGATGCATCGAAACCACGGCAAACGGCGTCGATTTTTTGGAAGGCGACAAAATCATAGAAGATATTTCCAGAAAAGTTCAGGCGGAGACGAAACGTGGGTTGAAAGAGGTATGTACTGTTGAGTTTAAAATGGCCGAAGCAAGATTTCAGAGGATGTTGAAGAAGCGCCTTGAATCGGTTCCGGAATATCGACGAGGAATCGTGAAAGAGCGTTTGGAGCGGTTGATTCAACGCAGTTATCAAGCAGGCGAAACGGAGGAGAGAATCGAGACTTTGGTCAACCTTGTTCTCGATGCGCTGGAAAGAGACGAGTATTGGCATGTTTGCAACACCATAGAGAAATCGGACAGGGCCGATGTCTTCCATTTTTCGGAAGCATTGCACAGTTTCGGCTTGGCGGACATGGCGTTTATGGTCAAGCAGGCCAACCGACGCATAAAATTCTTGGAGGGCTTGTATGCTTTGGCCCAGAACCCTGCTACGCTGGAAAAGCAGATGCACGAAGCGATCGAGGGAAATCTTTGGATTTTCGGGCCTGAGTATTCGCTCATGTTCAGCAACCAACAACTGAAGACAATCGTGGAGCAGTTCCTTGGTCGTACCTATTCGGAACCCGATGCGGACAAACGACCCGATTTGCTGCTGTCGTCCTCCCAAGACCACCGACGGTTGTTGATTGAGTTCAAGCGGCCGTCTATCGCCGTTGGACGCGAAGCGGAAAGTCAGGCTAAGATGTATGCAGACAAGCTAACCGCGGAGTTGAACGCCCCCCTTGACATCTTGGTTATTGGTGGAAAGGTCGACGATTCATTGCGAGACGAATACAAGAGCCAGAACTTACGCTTTCGGTCATACAATGGTGTCATTACAGATGCTCACGATCAACTGGAGTGGCTGATTCGTGAACTTGGTTCCAAGTCTGCGACTTGCACCCTGCCATAGACAGAAGAAAGAGATACGTATTTTGCTGTTTAATCGTGCATTAGATGCGAACGTCTGTCTGTAGGACGAAGCATATGACCTGGATTCCCGCACACACATAACGAGAATCACGTCTTACTCTCCTGTTTACCCTGAAAAACCTCAAAAAAATAGTTTCATTTGAGCAATTTCATCGTTATGTGTTGCGATGAACGCATAACTATGAAATCACAGAATCTAAACGATAGTTTTTAGTGTTTTGAGGTCAGAATGAATGACAAAAACAAGTTTCTCGTTATGCGTTTATGGGAATCCAGGATATGAGCTATGACTATCGAAACATAAGCCCCGTTGAGTTCGAACGGCCATGTGCTGATCTCGTCTCATTGAAGGGTAGATTGATACAGTAGCAAGGCGGAGAGCCGAGACAATGAATGAGCGGGATGTGGTATAGTCTCACTACGAACTGAAGGAGCGGATATGCCAACGGGAGAGATTGCGTCAAAGCGAGCAGAAGAAGCAATCCTCCCTCGTTCTGATGAGTTGCGGAGGACATGAAGAAGGAAGACCAGAACACGGAATTCAAGCAGTCATTGCACGACGAATATCTGAAGTGAATATGCGGGTTTTCCATAGCTCAGGGCGGCACGCTGGTCATCGGCTTTGACGATAATGGTAACGCCGTCGGCGTGATGAACGCCAAAAGGGTTTGGACAATGCAACTAGGGCCCCATATTAACTATGGACAGGACAATAGTATATTCTGTTGTTGCTAGGTAGAGTATCATTAAGATGTCTTGATATAACTATTTTTCAATTCTGCAGTCAAGTTACGTGAGGTGTTTGATTTGAAAATGGATTCCCACGCACTATATTCTAGGGTGGGACTGAAAATGAAAACCGTTGCTTTGTAGCATGATAATACGCAAGCGCATAGAATATATGGCAAAACACCAGCCTGAAAGAGCGAGAATGAGTATTTGGAAATTGACACGCTCATTCCTCTTTGGCATCGTATTTGTGGTGGCTTTGTTTTTGCCGCATGAGGCCGAGTGTGCAAAAAAAGACAAACATCGTGATAAATCAAAAGAAAATACCGCTAAAACGGTTGACATCAAAGGGGAAAAAACACCAACGCCACAACCAAGGCAATGGTATCCTCCCGGATATGAACCAGTTTCTGAGGAAAAATTAACACCCGCAGAGCTTAAAAAGAAAATTGCCACCTTTCGGAGACATATCAGTGCTAAAAATTCAAGTGATGAAAAAATGTTGTTGGAGGCGTTTGATGATTTATCCCATACACAAATCGGACGTCATTTACTTGAGCGAATGCACCCTGATTTGCGCATTGTCGGAAAAGAAGGCACCGGTGCAGCTGCTTTATATTCTTATGTAAAAAAAGCGATTTATGTTGATACTCTTTGTTTTCAAGAAATAAATAAAGCAAAGAATGAAGACTTAAAAACTATATATAAAGTTTATTTAGCAGAGACCATCGGGCATGAAATGGCACATGCTGAACAGGATCGTTTTCCATATAGGTCTCCCAAAGGTTCACCAAAACCTTCCGTTTCTGAAGTTTTTACAACACAAAAAATGACGGAACTCCATGCTTTGTTGATAGAGGCAGTTGTGGGAAATCAGGTGTTTGATTTGCCAAAATATAGGGGAAAAATTGACTATGATCAAGTGCCTGAGATGGATATTTTCTTCTATAAGCTTAAAAAAGCAAAAATGAAGGAAGGTGCAGATGAAAAAACGGCAGATCGGTTTGCGCGTTCAACCTTTGTTGAGACATTTTGGTCGAACAATCCTTCCAAACCGATTTATGTCGGAAAGTATAAAATCATGCCGCCGGCTGAGCGTATGATGCCCTGGAGTCACACTTATAACGATTTGTTCTTCGGTACCGTTAGAAAATATGCAGATGTTGCGGCTAAAGAAGATAGTGGAGATGATGGTGAAGTCAATTATTTTACAAAATTGATGCAAATTGATACGCCAGCTTCTTTTTTTAGAGATCCGGAAACGCGTGGCTTTAAGTTTGTTTCAAAGACACGGTTTCAGCAGTATACAGATGGAATTGTATCTCTAGAATTGGATTTGCTTGATGTAGGTAGAGTGGTTAAAAAGTATGAAAATGGTGGCATTCGGGGTATCTTTTTTAAGGCATATCGCAAGCCTGAATTAAGTAAGCTTGACCATGTTGAAAGGTTTGACTCTGGAAAAGTACGTGCAAAATACACATGCGCTATGGGTGGTGTACATGGTACGTATACTGAATTTGATGAACATGGTAACAAAATTATGGAAATACCAGTGACTAAGAATGTCGTGGAAGGAGAAGGATGGGTTCTTGAAGACGGAAAGCGCGTGAAAAAACAATTTTATGGCGGATACACAGCCGCACGCAAGGCTCCGCGTAAACGTAAGAAATAATGTCTTTCTCTTTTTTTATTGTCGCCATTTGTTTGTGAGTTTTCCCATTATTTCTAATCGAAATAGCCATTAGGCTGGATTCAAGCACGAAAAAACAGAAAATTGCTTGAATCCAGTTTGTTTTTTGCTTTATAGCGATTATATTTCTAATCGTTATTCAATTTCACACGCAAAGGAGCAAGCACAGATGCCACGCACCGTCAATCCAGCCACCGCCTACCGTTTTGTCGCCCACACCGTCGCCGGGAAGGACGGAAAGAACGTCCGCCGCCACAGGCACTATGGAGTGCTTGACGGGAACAAGTTCACGCCATGGGCCGAGTTCCTGGCCCTGCCGGGGGAGGAGCGCGCGAAGTTCGTCTTCCCCCCCGACTGGGACCTGAGCCTTCTGGACAGGCTGTCCGACAGGCGCGGACAGG
>Ga0310696_10009156_pt1 | contig 11477 bp, 16 predicted proteins | sample AusTroGonzalo_MG_4_FD_203885 | JGI IMG/M metagenome (GOLD analysis project Ga0310696, IMG submission 203885) | Bovine rumen microbial communities from tropical cattle in Woodstock, Queensland, Australia - Gonzalo_02 (v2) (version 2) | ecosystem: Host-associated > Mammals > Digestive system >...
GGTGGCCGCCGCAGGGGCCATGCCTACGCCATGGGAGATAGGCGCTAAGTATTACACCAGTCAGATCAAGCAGACCGCCGAGGCCGTCAATGTAGAGGTGAGCGGCAAGATACCATCCATCAACCTCATGTCGCTTCTGAACTGGAAGACGGGCAACAGCGGCACCACGGCGCTCTCCAACGGCGATGTGAAGACAGGTCTCATTGGCTATGGCAACCCGCTGTTCTCACCCATGATGTATCTGGACGCAGGCACCTACACCTTCAGTGCCTATATGGACAATGCGCAAGTGTATGTCGAGGAGAGGGCTTCCGAGACGGCCATTGCCTCCCTCCAGGAGATCACGATGACCTCTTCAAGTGAGACCTACAAGTCGAAGACACGCCGCTATGGCTCGTTCACGCTGGCAAATGCCGCCTATGTGCGCATCAAGACAACTGTCAATGCACAGACCAACACCTACATTTATCGACCACAACTGGAGATAGGCTCTTCGATGCGCTCCTATGTGCCTTCCGTCGATGCCAACGGCACCACAGGTTATATTGATGTGAAGGCCAACGAGGTGAACCTGGGCATTCGCAACGGCCTGCTCAATACAGGTATCAATATCACATCGGGCGAGGTGTCCGTGCATGGTGGCGACTTCACCATGCAGGATGAAAATGGCAACGACACCTTCGTGCTCGACCCCGACGGCAATCTGCAGTCGCAGGGCGATGCCTCGTTTGGTGGCACCATCAAGGCCAACAATTTCTATCATCGTGTGGCACTGGCCAGCGGTGCGTCACTTAATATTGGCCACGAGTCCGTTGTCATCAACGACGCTGGCGTTGGTCAGCGCTGGATGGGATTCATCAATACCGTCACCGAGAGCGGCTACACCTTCGAGGCTGGCAAGTATTACAACTCCGGCAACTATCCTTCAAGTGTCATCAGCGCCCTCATTTCCAACCATCCCTATGATTGGAGATGGTGTACGGCCTATGCCGACGAGATTATCATCGTCGATGACTCGAGTACCAGTGGATCCGTCAATCCCGTGGTGGTCATCCCTCGCTGTCAGGACGTGCCAGGAAAGATGCTCGTCATCCGCCACACCTCCAGCCACATCTCGTCCGATGCTACCATTCAGCAGATAGACAGAGGTTTGGTGACATACACCACCAACCCCTTCAGCGATGGTGTCTATGTGTCGGGCGGCGAGGTGCATCTATCCACCAATCCCACACCCTATGTGCCTCTCCGTTCTGGCTATGATATGTATCTGCAGTCCATCGGCACTGCCTGGATAGTTCTCAGCAGGAAATAATGTCACACAGATAGAAGTAATGTCACACAGAAGGTTTAGCTCGACGGCCCGAAGGGGAAAGTCAAATCACAGAAAGCACGGAAAGGGTTGTCGCCAGCGACAAGTAATGTCACACAGAAAGCACAGAAATCACAGAAATTATTGAGCCTGAAGGCTCGTGCAGTAGTGAACAAATCTTTTCGTAAGAAAAGACCTTTCTGTGATTTCTGTGTTTTCTGTGTGACCTCACCTTTTCGTTAGAAAAGAACTTTCTGTGATTTCCGTGATTTCCGTGTGACCTCGCCTTTTCGCAAGAAAAGAACTTTCTGTGATATCTGTGATTTCTGTGTGACACTACCTCTTCGACCATGCCGCTGGCCTGTCGAACAGCTCCGCCACGTCGCACCCCAGCACCTCCGCGATGCGCACCATCGTGTCATACGTCGGGTTGCCGTTGATCATCTCCGAGAGCGTGGGCAACTTCACCCCCATTTTCTTCGCCACCCAAGTCGGCGTCTTTCCCCGCAAATAGATGGCTGCCTTGATGTTAAGTCCCATAATCTTTCAGTTTTTGTGTTTGTGTTTGATATCTTCATGTTGATGCAAAAATACACATTTCCCCCAAAATGCTTGGTACATTTAGGAAAAAAGCGTATCTTTGCCCTGTGAATAACAAAAAAACCACGAATGATGACAAACAAAACATTTTTCCCTTTCCTCCTCACCCTGCTGCTCTGCCTCTGCTCCTGCAGCCCCGACGATGCCGACCAAGACCAGCGCCCACAGTCGCCCATCATCGGCACCTGGCTGGCCTACGAGTATCGCAAGGAATACGACGTCGAGTTCAAGTCTATGGCCGTCTTTGGCTACAAGGGCATGAGCAACGAGCTGGTCATCCATCCCAACGGCACCTTCCGCTGTGGCGCTTATCCCTTTCAGCCCGAGACCGAGGGTTACTACAAGATAGACGATGCCATCGTCCGTTTCTACACCGACGACCAGATGCTCTCGCCCGCCTTCAGGTGCAATTTCCTCGACATCAAGAACGACACCGCCTTGGTGCGCTTCCTGCCCCCGAGCAGCAAAGACTATTTCTACGAGGTCAGGTTCGCCCGCCAGCGCTGACCCCGCCCAACCCCTCACACATTAGAACCCCGATGGAAGCAATAACCACCGGGGTTCTTCGTTGATGCGTAACACATCCTATCTAAAAACCGCAAATCCTTACTCAATCGTGATTCTCACCTCATGGCCGCAGTGCGGACAGTCATACGAGAATCTAAGCACCTGTTCCGATGTGGCTTTCTCCGATGCTTGCTCCTTTGGCTGGCCGCCTTCTGGACGCGAGAACGGCAGCTCGTCGTGCTGCTCTTCTGCCAACGATGCCTCCTCCTTTTCCTGCGGCTGTGGCGCAGGCCCTGCCGTGAGGTGATAGCCCGCGGCCTCTATCTCGTCCTTGAAAAACTCCCAGCGGCTGCAGCCTATCCACCGCGCCAGCTCGTCCAGTTTGTCCACCGTGGGGTTGCCCTCCGTCAGTCTGATCACCGTCGAGGCATACACCCCCATCTTCTTCGCCAGCGACGTGGGCGAGTAGCCGTAGCGCTGCATAGTTTCCTTGATTTGCATTACCTTGCCTCCTATTTTTGCATTAAATGAGTATTTTTTTTGATGGCAAAGATAGTGTTTTTTGCCATTTCTTGCAAGTTATTTGCCCATTTTTTGCAATTTCTTGCGAAAAAAAAACCATTTTCTTGCATTTCTCTGCCAAAAATGCGGGTTTCTGCATCGTTTCACACGTTTTCCTGCACTATTCCGCAATTCCCGACACGTTTTGTGCATCATCTTGCACTCCGACCCCCTATTTTCTGTACCTACCATATTGATGAAAAGCACTACCTTTGCCCATGTCACCCTTCAAAAGTTGTCCCAACTATGTCGGACACATTTTGTAATTGAACGAAACGAGTATTATGACGAATGAACTCCAGAAGAAAGTTGAACGCGCCGTGCGCCTCCTGCAGTCGGTAGCCCGTGGCTACGACGGCGAGATAGAGGTGGCCTACTCTGGCGGCAAGGACAGCGACGTGATTCTTGAACTGGCTCGCATGTCGGGGATCAAGTACCGCGCCATCTACCACAACACGACTATCGACCCACCAGGCACGATAGCCCACGTCCGAGAAGTGGGGGGGTACAAATCGTGCGTCCCGAAAGATCGTTCTTCCAACTCATCGAGCAGATGGGGATGCCAAACCGATTCCAACGCTTCTGCTGTCGCTATCTGAAGGAGTGGAAGACGCTCGACAAGTGCATCATGGGCATCCGCAAGGCCGAGAGCACCAAGCGCGACCTCTCCTACGAAGAGCCGACGGAGTGCAAGTTCTACGGAGCCAAGCGCGAGGAGAACCACGTCGAAGCCATCTACCCCATCCTCGACTGGACCGACGACGACGTGGTGCAGTTCATCGAGGCCCGACACATTCAGCTGCATCCTTTATATTATCGCGAGGACGGCACGATAGACCCCAAGCGGCGGCTCGGCTGCATGTGCTGCCCGCTACAATACTACAAGAAGCGCATCCAGTCCTTCCGTCAGTACCCCGGCATGGTTCGCGCCTATTGCCGTGCAGCCCAGCAGTACCGCACCGAGCATCCCGACGTTGAGACCGTGCAGAAGTACGACGATGTTTACGAGTGGTTCACTCGCGAGCTATTCTACGAGCGTCAGGAGAAGTGGGAGTACGACAAAGCCCATCAGCTCTTTGGCCGACCCGACTACAAGCAGGACTTGCAGGACTTTTTCCACGTCAAACTCTGAAAATCGGCTTAGATGCAGTCCTAATTTTCCAAAAACGGAATAATCTAAGTCAATTCCCCTGTCTGAAACCCCTATTTATCAGCAAGTTACAAGCGGAGGTCTAAAACCTACCACCGAACCAAAATCGTAACTTGCTGATAATTAAGTGTTCCTATTTCCGAAAAACAACCTGACCGCCACCAGTCGCAACGGAGACCGCCGCCACACTGGGCGGGCACCGGATGAACCCACGACCAGGAACGCCGCCCAATATGCCCCCGCCCTCACGGCTACCCCCGCCCAACGAAGAACCGCCACCAACCAACCACCACCACACCCCGACACCCTCCGAAGACGTGGGCGCAATTTCTCCCCCATGATGGAAGAACACCGCCCACCCCTCGCCACCCATCAGCACCCAACCAACCACCCCACGCAGCACCCCCACGAAGACACCCCAAATGGCAACCCCACCCCCGAGGATCTCAGCACCACCACCCCGAAAAATCGCCCCTTTGCCGTTGCAACATGATGCAAAGATATTGCGCCAAATATTGCGCTTTTCTGCAAATATTTGTAAATTATTTGCCGTTTATTGCAAACAATGCTTAAAATATTGCATTTTATTGCCATTATCTTTGCATCATATTGCAATTTTTCACTACCTTTGCATCGTGTTCATAACACGCACGTTAATACATTATTAATAATAACAATTAAACAACAAAGATTATGAGAACCCCCCGCACCTTTGCCGAGCGTACCGAACAATTAGGGCGCATCGCCTTTTTAGAGTTAGAACTCACGAAGCGCAACAACCCCCGCACGTGGCGCAAGCCATTGCCACAACCCCGCACCAATGGCGCAAAGCGCATACTTTGGCAGTACCTAACAAATGTATTTGGATTCGTCCCAAATGCCGAAGAACTCCACTTTAACAAGGAGTTAAAAAGCCGCTACGAGTGCGAGAAGTTCACAACCGCCCAATTTAATGGCATGAAATAGATTCCAGAAATAACCCTTTATACATTATAGGAACATTCACTAATTATAGAACCCTCAAAAATTACCCGCATTATGGAAAACAAAAGCATTTACCGCGAATTTGGCCCCCTTTCTGGCCTGTTTGCATGGATTGACCGCAACCCCCGCACCTCTTCGGCCCTCTTGTGGATCATGGCTGCCGCCCTGGTTTGGGTTGTATTTACTTACGACTTCACAACCCGCATTTAATTACCCCCTATTTATACACTATCAGCGAAATTAAGCATTTTAAAAACATTAAAACCCGAAAAAGATATGAAAACGAATAATAACAACAACAGCAACAACGAGACCAAGAAGGGCAACAACCGCGCCCAGGTGTTCAACTATAACGGCCAACAGTTCACAATGTCGGCAACGTTCAAGGGCAACAAGTACGGCGTATTTGGCGACAATATGACCCACCCCGCCTTTGTCGTTACCATCAAGACCGACAACGACTGCACCCGCTTTAATTTCTACGCAAGCCATAACGACTTTTGCAACGGCGTTACGAGCTTAGACCGCGACGGCCTGCGAAACGCCTTGGACTGCTTTTTGTCGGACGGCCTTTGTTATGACAACGCCCGCGACTTCTCGGACTTCTGCGCCGATATGGGGTATAACGATATAGGCCAATACAAGAAAGCCCTCGCCGCTTGGAACGGCTGCAAGCGTCACCACGCCACCGCCGCCCGCTTGTTTGGCTCAAACTATGCCGAGATAATAAACGAGATCAACGAAGAATAACAGCAACCCCAGAGAGGGGGACACCCGCGCCCCCTTCTGGCTTATCAGAGACAAAACCGCATAATATAACAACCCCAAAAAAATACAAGATTATGGCACAAAAGAATATTAAAGTAACTGCAAAAGTTATCGGCACATCGTACAAAAGTACGTCGTATTATGGGAACCCGAGTTATTGGGTAAGTTTCGAGACCACCGACGGCGAGACCGTCCACGCCTACACCGCCACAGACGCGGCATGCGGCTACGGCTGCACCAACTTCAACGGGAAAGACTGCGCAATTACTTACCATTACACCCGCAACGGCAACGCCATTATAACAGATATGAGCAAGCCAGAAACGAAGTAATAACCAACCAGGACGGGCGACACCATCACGCCGCCCGCCCATCATCAGAGATCATGCAACCCTATTTTATAACCTCGTTTAAATTTTACAACATTATGAAACAGACAACCGCCCCGCGCATCCGCTTCGACCGCCCCGCGCACACCTACACCGCCGACGACGTTCGCGCCGCTGCCTGGTCGTTATACGCCCGACTCGTTCACGCCGTTTGTCATCACGTCGCAAACTGCGCCCCTAACTTCTCGGACATCGATCGCCGTTATAACTTCAATCGTGAGACGCTGGCAGAGTTTCGCCGCATCTACAACCCCGCCCGCCTGAGTGCTGACCGCGACACCGTGCGCGACCGCCGCAAGGGTGCCAACTGGCCACGCATGGAGCGTGAAGGCGTGAACGTGTTACAATCGCCAATCGTTCGCGACTACTACGAGCACCGCGACCAACTGCGAGCCGTGCAACCTTATTGCCTCGACTTCTACGGGCGCAACCATTGGGCAAAGAACGACAGCGACGTTAAAGCCTTGCAGATACTCGCCCGCAACTTTGCCCGCTACCAGGAGAGCCGCAAGAGCTGACCAAGTTACCCGTATTATAGAACCTGTAAATATTTGAGGATATGAACCAGAACGAGACCAACGCCCGCAACACCCAGAACGCCGCCGCATTTCGCGTTATGGTAGTAATAACCCACGACGACAACGACCGCAACCGCATCGGCTTTGTTTATCAGGTTTGGGCAACTGTGCGCCCCGTCACGATCACGCCCACGGGACAAGCCACGGGCAAACGAATTTACAACCTATTCAAAACCAACTAACAGCGAAACGACATGCACACCACCACGACCACCAGGGAGGCACGCCCGCCGCAAGGGCTGAGCCTGAGAGAGACTGCCGACGGGCTGGCAGTCATCGGACACCCCCACCGCACATATAAAGCCCGCCACGAGCTGCGACAGCACGGCGCACGATGGAACCGAGAGCGCCGACAGTGGGAGGCCACCACGCCCCACGACTGCGACACGCTGCGCCGCTGGCTCAACTGCCTAGAACCCACCACGGCCACCGCTGCGCCCTCACGTTATAAAACATTATATATATTATAGACCTTTAAAATATTTGAGAATATGAAGTACAAAGATTTTTCAATTACTTTTGCCAACATCGACGCAAATAGAATGTACCGCACCGAGTGCGCCACCGTTGGCACCTACTGGCCCACGTTTACCGCTGCCGCCCGCTACGTGCTGACCTGCATCAGGGCAAGCAGTCAGGAAGATATTAATTTCACGGAGGTTAATTGCGATTTTCGCCGCCTCCTTCGCGAGCACGACGGCGACGAGGTAATAAATAACCCCGAGCACCAGGAAGACGCCGCAAAGGCTTTCGATCTGGCGGACGAATACTGCGCCCAACTTGCCGCAACCATTTACAACGCTTGGGACGACCTTTGCAAGCTCTACAATAATATTAAAACATCGTGTAATTGGTTTTTTGGCGCATCAATGGAAGAAGCCGCAAGCGATCCCGAGTCAAACCCGTGGGATGTTTACGTGGCCCCAAATGACGTCTTTTGACTATCTCTATATTATACACCCTTTATACAATCACTTTTTATTCACTGACAATTTAAACCCCATAAGATTATGAAGACGAACAATAACGGCGAGACCGCCGCAAAGGTCAACGAGAGAGAGAACCGCACACAGTGTGACGTGGTGGAAACATTGATCCGCATCGAGTTTGAGCACGACGGACGGATGACACCCGACGATGCACGCGAGTACGTCAGAGGCCGCGTAATGCGTTACGCCTACCATACGCACACCATCGACGAGGGCACCCGCATTTGTAACGTTCTGGACTTGGGAGAGCCATCCCAGAACCGCCCCACATTCGCCGAGGTAGCCCGCGACGAGGTGGAAAGCCGAGACAACAACGGCGACACGACATTTACTGCCGCCGTAGCCATCGCCGAAGCCATCAGCAAGGCAGTGGCAGCCACCCACGGCAAGGGCAACGCCGCCCGCTACATGCTGGACACAATAGCGCACTACGTGCAGGGACATTGCAACCCTATATTGAACGATTAGCCCCCTATTTATACACCCTTTATACAATCACTTTTTATTCACTGACAATTAAACAAATAAAGATATGGGAACAAGAGGATTTATTTTCGTTAAGACGAGAAAGAACGATATGGGCAGGAGCCTGGAGTTTAACACAAAGAAACTGGCCGACGGCGTGAAGGTGCTGGACGATCAGAAGTGGACGGGCAACGGCTGGGAGGAACTGACCGCCGACATATTCCGCAAGACGGAAAAAGTGTATATGCCATTTCTGGGTATCTACTGCCAGAACGATAGTTACCCAACGTGCTTAGGCCGTGCGCTGGTTGATAACTTCGACAGTTACGACAAGGCTATGAACCTTATGGCCGGTGGTATGGTGGAGTGCATCGCCCCCGAAAAGTTACTCTACAACGAGAGCCGCCGCAAGTGGCATTTCGACCACCCAGAGCAACAGGCACCTGGAGACCCCGATTTTGGCTACTGGCCTTATCAGCGTCGTTTGCCCGATATGTGCGAGGACTATCAGTATTTATTCTTTGAAGGCCGCTGGTACGTGCGCACCTATCAAAGTTATTGGTATGACGTGCGGGATCTGCTGGAGTTCTGCAAGACCATCGACAACCCCGACTATGACATTAAACTATACATGCTGCCTATGGAGGAGTTCTTAGATCCCGCTTGCAGTGGCTACATGCCCGACCGCGAGGACAAGGCCGCCCGCCGAGAGTGGGACAAGGCGTATCGCTATGCTAGTTGGCGCTGGGAGGTATCATGGCCCAACAAGCCGGAGAATATCGCACACCCAGACATCGAAAAGAAGAACCCGAAAGCGTACTAAATCACTACTATACGTTATAGAATTATTCACAGATCACAAACAATTAAACACCGAAAGATTATGAAGACAAAGATTTATATCGTTGCATCTACGAAAATCGAGAGCACGAAAGCATTTACAAACCCATTGTTTGCCCAAGACTACCGCGACGAGCTGACGGAGAAGGGCGAGGCCGTGACCATGAAGGAGCAAGAAATAGATGTGCCCTACGCAACCGACCGCACTAAGTACGGCATGACCCTGAAGGAGATACGCGACGAGATAGCCGCCTTCACGGGCGACAAGAAGGGCGAGGCCATGAGGAAAGCCAAGATCTTCGCCCACCATATCAGTATTAGCCACGTCTGCCGCCTGCGTATGCGCTTTGGCATTTGCAAGCGTCAGGACGGCACGGAGTACGAAAACCGCGACTGGCTGGAAATCCAATGGACTGACCGCGACGGAGACCGCGACACATGGAGCCTTATTGAGTAAGCAACACTATACGTTATACAAGACATCAGAAATTAAGAACCAATTTAAAAAGCAAAGATTATGAATACCCAGAATATCAACAACAGCAATAACGAGAGTAAGAACGGCATGAGCCAAGTAATTAACATCCTGACAGGCGAGACAAAGAAAATACGCTGCCACTATCTGAGCAAGCGCACTGATAAGCCAGTGAGCCGCGTGCTGACGCTGGAGCGACTGAACCACCCCGCACTGACCGCCGCAGGCGTGACGGCATGGGCAGAGCGTTTCAACGACGGCGTGAACCGCTTCGACTGGATAAGGGTATCTATCCAACTGACCGACAATCTTTGCTACACGCCCAACTGCGCCAACCATGATCTTCCGTCCATCGAGCATTACAACGACTACGACGAAGTGAACCGCCGGAATGTTGACAACTTCTTTCAGAGCATCGCCGCGAAACCCGCCAAGATGATGACGGGCGAGGACTGGCCGAACATGGCCGTTATTGCTGCATATCGCGCCGCTGGACGCGACAAGGAGGCCGAGACGCTGACAGCAGCACGCGACACCTACAACGCCCGCAGAGAGGCCGACAAAGAGGCATGGAACAAGAAGTATGCAGCACAGCAGACCTACTACAACAGCCCCAAGCCTAAGAACTTTGACGATATGACGGAACTGGATAAGGCACGGTTTATGATGCAGACAGCCCAGGAGTGCGCCAAGGAACACCCCGAATTGGATTGGAGCGACGTGCTGGAGAGGGCTGCAAACAGGTTAGAGAAGGCCAGGCAAGAGGCAGAGCGACAGGAGCGTTACGAAGCACGCTGCAAGGAGTTGGAGGCCGAGGCACTGGCACAAATGCCCTACAAGGTAGGCGACACCGTAACAAGCCGTTACGGAGATACAGGCCGCGTTATAGAAATGCACCCCGAAATCACGGGCGACACTGACAGCCCGCATCTGGTCTATGAGTACGACGGCAAGCCGACCGTGAACGTCGTTATACTCGACACCAACGGCAAGCGTCGCTGCGCCCACTGGTCCGTATATACGTTAGAGCCTGCACCTGAAATTAAGGCTATCGACGTGCTTCAGGTTGGCACAATGGTAACAATGCCTGGCGTTATCGGAGGGCTGAGAGTGGAAGAGATAGACCGCAAGGGCGACCGCGTAATCTGTGTGGACGGCTGCAAGGAGCGTCACACGTACAAAGGTCTGGACTACTTCACGGCGACCGCCGAGGAAATCCGCATACCTGAATGGCTGCGCATCTGCCAGTATTTCTACATCGGTCCCAAGGGTGTGAAGACGAACCGCGTGCTTTGTATCGACATTATCCCATGCAGCGACCAGGAAAAGCCCGTTGTCATCGTGTATAGCGACCACGAGGGCAAGGAGCGCAAAATCTTCTTGTCGCCAGGACTGGACAGCGTGAACCGTACCGACCGCGAGCGACTGACGGCAAAGTACCGCGAGCAGATTGTGAACAACATGCAGCTGGGCTGCGGGTGCATGGTGGGCGACGGCTACGAGGGCCGCAAGGATAGCAAGTGGGTGAAGGTGCGCAAGGCATACACCAACGACAGTCTGAGCCCCCGCGACTGGACGTACTGCGTGAGCTGGTACGACGTGGAACCGACAGACGGCGACGGCTACCGCGAGACGCTGCGCGAGTGTGAGAACGGCGTGACGCTGGAGCAGGCGGCACGGGCTATGGCAATTTTCGAGCAGGAGAACAAGCCTTTCTTTATAGCGGGCAGGAAATATCGCTGCATCCGCGACGTGAAGATGAAGAAGGGCGGCGAAGTGACCTTCAAGGCTGGCAAGGTGTATGAGCAATCGTGCGAGCCCTCGCGCTGGTGCGGTTGGTTAGAAAACGAGCAGGGAGAGCG
>Ga0310696_10009157_pt1 | contig 11477 bp, 10 predicted proteins | sample AusTroGonzalo_MG_4_FD_203885 | JGI IMG/M metagenome (GOLD analysis project Ga0310696, IMG submission 203885) | Bovine rumen microbial communities from tropical cattle in Woodstock, Queensland, Australia - Gonzalo_02 (v2) (version 2) | ecosystem: Host-associated > Mammals > Digestive system >...
ATAGCCAGACGTGGTTCGGCTTTCAATTGTGGATAGTCTAGTGCAACGCTATCGTCTGTCAAAGCCATGGCAGCTGTACGGAAGCCCAATTCGTGTAAAGACGCTACGGGGCCGTCAAGCCACGTCCAAGGCACGAGGAATACCGTCCCCATGGAAACGCGGACAGCCCGTCGGTTCAAGGGGTCGCACGAGTCGCGGGTGAGCAGAACAGCATCGATGCCGAGTGCTGCTGCCGAACGGAAGATGGCCCCAATGTTGGTGGTGTCGACAACACCTTGGATTACGACGATGCGTCGTGCATCCTTACAGATGTCTGCTGCTGAGCGCTCTGGCTTACGCTGCATGGCACACAGCACACCACGTGTCAGGATATAGCCGGTCAGTTGAGCCAGCAGTACGCGACTGCCCGTATAAATTGGGATGTCAGGACATTGTGCGATGATGTCTTTGGCATCGCCTTCGATATGACGACGCTCGCAGAGCAGAGCCATTGGTTCGTAGCCTGCTTGCAGCGCTACGCGGATGACTTTCGGACTTTCTGCAATAAAGATGCCCCGCTGCAGATCCAAGCGATTACGCAGCTGGGCTTCTGTTAGTGTGCTGAACACCTCTACACCGGGTTGTTCGAGCGATGTAATCTCAATAATTCTCACTTCTCACCTTCTCATTCTAACAGAATAACTTTTGCTTCAGCATTGTTCATGTCGGGCATGGTATTGCCAACGGACGCACCAATATAGGTGGGGTCGCATACCATGAAACGCTTGCCGTTAACCATGATATAATCACCCTTCATGTCGCCAGGGATGGCAACAGCCGATGCCAAATGGCCTGGATAGTAGACCAATACACACTTGAAGCCTAACAGGTCGCGCACCAAGCGGGTGAACAGAATAGAACGGTCTTCACAGTCGCAGTAAGGATAGTACAGTGTCTCGTCAGGGAAAAAGGCACGGTCGGCTCCCCACACCTCTTCATCGTACTTATAGACGAAGGCTGTCTGTACCCAGTTGAGCAGCTTTTCGACACACATCAGCTCTGAGATGCCAGTGAGTCCTTTCTTCAGCTGCGGATACAGTTCCTTCTTAGCCTGTTCGCAGATAGGTGTGTTGGCATACATGGCCCAGCGCGTCATGAAGTTGCCACCTACCTCACTGGTGGGATACGACTCGTAGAAGGGCATCTGGTTCTTGTTGACACTCACCTTTACAGACATGTCTGAATAGCGTCTTGAGGTGAGTGACCGTAAAGGAGAAGCCTGATAGTCAGCGTATGGTGATTTGGGAACCCACAGCGACAACGACTGTTCCTTAGGATACTTAGCCTCATTGATGCGCAGGTTTGTAATCTTATCGTTCAATGGATAGAACTTATCACCATCCAGCGTAAAATAGCGCTTGTTGTAGACGATATGCTGACTGGCGTAAAGCATCTGCAACTTACCGTCGCCCTCGCCCAAACGGATCTTGTAGCCCGACTGCGAATAGAGGAATGCCATGAGCAAGGTCGCCTCATTCGTACCTTTGCCCAAGAGTGTCTGACTGAGTGCCTGCAGCATCATGAGATATTCCCAGTCGCAAAGCTGATTCTGTGAGCGCAACTTCAGACAGTCGACAACGAGATTGTTGTAGGCAGGCTGGCAGAGTTTCTCCCAAGCATCAGCAACGGCATTCTCGCTGATGCCAGCCAAACGGACTGGCGAAGCTTCAGGTGTGCGTACTTTCCATGCTGTACCAAGATACTGGAACGTCATTTGCTTGCTGGGCTCTTCCGGCACTTCCTCGACAGGTGCAACAGGTTGTGGACGTGGTGCAGGCTTGACAGGTTTCACAACATCCTTAATTTTGATGAGTCTGTCTTCCTTCTTCTTGCGGGCCTCGTCATCGTTCATCTTGATAGGAGGTGCAGGCTTCACGTCTTTGTCTGGCACAGGCAGAGGTTGCGAGACTCTGAAGGCGTTCCACTTCTCACGTGTCTTGCTGATGTATTCAGCATTGATCTTCTGACGATACTCGTTGAAGTTGCTGACACGATTCTGATTGAAAGCCGAATTATTGCCTCCAAAACCGCCACGGGCCGAACCAAACGGGTTGTTGTTCTGCGCAAAAATGATTGCCTGATACCCGAGGAACGCTATAGAGAGTGCAAAACACCTTTTGTTCATAAGCTGTTATTTTTTACCTCCCGTCAGAAGATTCGTGAGACTATTAACTAAATCATTGGTAGCTTTTTGCTGTTGAGCTTGTTGCTGGGCAATATTTGCTTCACGTTGTACATTCTTAGTCGTAGCAGTGCGTAGGGCAACACCATACTCTTCTAACTTGCTGCTAAAAGTATTCTTTGATGTTGCAACCTGACCTCTGACTTTCCTGGCTCTGACTTTTGTCGGGTCGTCATCTGCCACATTAGTGTTGTTAATGTACTTTTCCAAATAAATCATAGATGATGTGTACATTCCCGAGATGGTTCCAGCATCAAAGTGATACTTGTCTGGATTCTTAATAGGAAGCCAATATTCATTGTTACTTTTCAGGGTCTTGATGCAATTATTCATCTTAGTTTGTTCGGCATCGGCAATATGCTTGGCTGCCAAGCCCATGTAAAGGTCTCCCCATGGTTTTCCGTAGCCCTCTCCCTCATAGAATGTAATTACATCCTTGTACATACCTCTGTCAAAGAGACGTTCTCCGTTATCCTTGAATGACAGTGTATAAGAAGTCCCTGGATCATAAACCTGATAGTCTTCGTCACGATGTATTTTTATCTTGATATTCTTTTCTGTCTTATTATAAGTAACGTCATTAAAAATGGCTGGTACTTCGACAGTAGAAATACTTGAATCTAACATTTTTCCACCATATAACTTCAAACCGTCAGACTCCGACTTAATACAATTTGCCATGCCAGATGATTCGATGAAGAAACCATAGTACTGTTGTGGGAAAATGATATTACCATCATTTGTCAACAAAGCCTTATCGTTGGCATTGGTTGCGCTTTTATCGGGTTTTAATTTCCAGTAGGCACCTTTGTACTCTTCTATCTTTCCATCGTATTCATGAATTGCCCTCGTGCCGTCGGCAGAATAGAAGACGGTATGCGAAGGAGCACCATTATGGGCATAAACGGTAGTAGCCCAAACCTCCTCGCTGGCAGGGCGCCAATAATTGCTGGAGGAGTTTGTGTATGTACCAGCTTCGCATGCTAAACGATGAGAGATATAGTGAAAACGCATTGGAAGGATTTGTGATCCTTTCAAATTGACGACACCATATTGAATGAGGTTTGATGCCGTTTCTTTGATACCAATAAAGAAATATCCTCCAGAGATAGATTGATACTTATCAATAAACCCATCATGAAGCGGAGCACCACTTTCATCACGCAACATAAACCGCGACACTTTATTATCTTTTTTTGTCAACACAATATAAAAATAACCGTCTTTGGTCATGTTGACTTCTGGTTTTGCCTGAAAATCCTTTTTTAACTGCTTCAACAAATCTTTGTTTTGTTTCTCGAAAGCGTTAATTTCTTCTTTTTGGCAAAATGCTGTTGTACATACGGCTAAAAGCAGTACGATAAGAATATTTTTTAAGATAGTCATAGTAATATAGCTTTTGTTGTCATTCTTCTGTTTGAACACCGTTAATAATGTTCTGATTAATCGTGATGTCAGGCTGGTTCTCGGCATAGGATTCGCCTATAGCACGAGCAGCCTCAATGCGCATCTTTTCCAGTTCCACCTGACTGCGAGCCATCTCCTTGCCAAACTCCTTCAAGTCCTTGGCCCACTCCCATTCCTCGCCAATACGCTCACGAATCTCGTCGGCCAGTTCCATGGCATCGTCATAACACTGTGCAGCAGGATTAATGGCAGCCAAATAGGCACCGGCAATTTTTGCACCCTCGCGATCCTGTGAAGCATTCCAGGCATGACGAGCCTTATTGATTTTGCCAGTACAGTCTTGATTCACGTAGGTTTGGAAGGTAGACAGTATAGCAGCCTCTACGGCATCATAGTTATTAATACAGGTAGGGATGGAGGTGAGCAGATACATGGCCTGTTCGAAGTCCTGCTTCGTACTCAACGACTTTGCCTGACGGATCATATTATTAGTCTGACTGTCGTAGTAGGTCATGATCTTCTTCTTCGTAGCCTTCATGAAACTCTGTAATGCCGTATTTTGTGGATTCAGAGCACTGATAGAAGCCATGTGTGCCAGCTTTTCATTCTGGCCGGCTCCACTAAGATTGAGGTACGTACTGCCAAACTTGTCGCCAGTACGTGTATTAGCGACATAAAGTTCCAGCCCCATGGTAACAGTTACCAAAGGACGTAGTCCACTGGTCAGATTCTTCGATGTTTCTACGAGATTGGCCACGATGCAGAAGTTAGAGAAGCGTGCGCCACCAGCCATGCCGTTCTGTGTCACAGCCTGACGTAATTTGGATGTCAGCTGTGACTTAGCCATAGGAGATAGCTCGACAGTCTGGTCAGGTATGACAATTGTCAACGCAAACTCACATTGCTCTTGCGCATGAATGCCTAATGTCGAGAGCGCCAACAGCGCCCATGTCAATACTGTCTTTTTCATAATTCTTACCTCTTACTTCTAACTTCTTACCTCTTACTTAATATATATGTTCACCTTGCCCAGTCCACGAACTTTGAATTCGGCAGTAACGCCCTTATTGCCAAGTTCGTTGATCAGCTTTTGAGCGACATCCTTGGCACCCTGCTTGCGCTGACGGCCACGGATAGTTGAGATGAGAGGGATATACACACCCTGATACTGCATGAAAGTAGCACCGCTCTTGACACGCTCTGTACCGTTACCTTCAACAGAGTTATCAAACATGAAGTCCTCGATGAACTCACGCAGTGTGATGTCACCAACCTTGCTGTTCATGCTGATACCTGCTGACTCCGTAACCTTGATGTCGAAAGCCACCATACGGCCTTTAGTTACCATACCTTGGTAGTACTGGAGCACCTTGGCCAAGAAAGCGTCCATGTTCTGGTAGACAGCCTCGCGCAACAGAACGACGGGATTGGCCGACGTGCTGGGAGCACCCATACCCTCGATAGGGGCAAACATACGGTTTGTATAAGCGTCTGTACCAGTAATGGTGTACGACACCTGATACTGGGGACCGTTCTTCAGCAGGTCGTACTGTACCTTAATCAGGATGTCGGCCTCTGAATTGCGGATAATGGCTTCCTCCATACTCTCATATTGTTCACCAGAATTGGCTAAAGCCATTTGAGCATCTTCGTTAGCCATCTTGATGGCTTCCAGAAGATCGACAATCACGATGTCCGGATTGCGGTCGCTGATGAGCTGGGCCACCTGAACAAGTACGCTGTGCAGTGTGGGATCCTCGGTCATCGCCTTCGCATAGTCTGGAGCTTCCATACCTCCTTGGTTAGACACATAACCATGTGCCTTGCAATAAATCATATCAGGCACAACCATCACATGTGGTGGTGTCATTGCCTTCTGTGCCCATACGCTGCCAGTGATGGCCAACAGGGCAATTGCAATAGTCAGTATACGTTTCATAATCTTAAATTCTTATATTAGTTATTCAATGATCTTGTCTTTCTGCATACGCTTTTTCAGGGCGTTGCGGTCAATCTGTACCACGATACCCCACGTTTGCGTGCCAGCACCCTGAAAACTGTTGCGCAGGTCTTTGTCAACCTCGTCAACATACTTCTTGAAGTTGCCGCTGTCCTTAAAGAACTTGTTGAAATATTCCTCATATTTCTGACGGGCATTCGGTGCGTCAACAATGGGATAGGCACTGCACTCTGTGTCGCCGGCAGAGATACCCTTGAAAAGCACTTCCTCAATGGCTTTCTTCTTAGCTTCGCGCACAGCATCGGCACGATCAACGCCTTTGGCCCATACTTTCAGCAATTGTGTACCATCAGCCTGCTTACCCAAACATTCTGTTGTCTGGTTGAAATACGATGCAGTCTGAACCGCAGGTTTCTTACTACCGCAACTTGTCAGCACTAGTGCTGCTGTTGCCATCAGGATACATATCTTTTTCATCGTTCGTCTTCTAACTTCCTAACTTCTCTAACTTCCTTAACTTCTCTAGATTACCAAAGATTTGAGAATCCTTTTAGGATATGAGCTTCTTCCAAATAGTGTTGCAGAGCCTCCTTGTCGACCATCACGACAGCAGAGGTCTCAATCATCTTGGTCTTCTTGTTTTTCATTGATGTCAGCGAAGAGTTGACGATAGAGGCATAGTTACGATACTTGCCTTCATTGTCGAATGCCTGGAAGAAGTCTGCCTTGGTCTGCTCGATGTTCGGATCGGTAATGAGGGGCTTCTGCTCGCCATAGCCGTCAGAAGCCATCAGTCCGCGGAACATCACACCTTTGACAGCATATTTCATCACCAAATCCTCAGCTGTTGAGGGTAACTTCTTCTTAACATTAACGGTAACAGACACCAGATAACGGCCACCTTGGCCCTGTCCGGCACTCTTAACATAATACTCCTGTGCAGAAACCATGATGCAACATATCAAGAGTACGAATGATAATAATACTTTCTTCATAGTCTTATTACTTTAGAGTTTTAATTTTTTAATTTTTCAATTTTTCAATGTATTTACATTTCCCTAAGTTGCAGACCCGGATTGTGCAGGTCTACAGACGAATGGCTAGGGGTAAACATGGTGCCCTTAGCGGCTGTGTCAAAATATTGGTCAAAACGGACTGTATAGTTGTCCCAAGGGGTGCTAGCAGTCGCTTTGGCTACGCGCTTATAGCAAATCTGTCCGTTTTTATCCTTGTAAGGCTCTAGGATTTCATACTCTTTTCCATAGGTCACATCCTCCTTGCGGCCAATATGTGAATACATAGAGCCTCCTTCAAAATAGAAAGGAGCACGGGGACGGAAGACGGGGAAGGTCTTTGCCAACTCGCGCATACCTTTTTGTACACAACGATGGCAGACATCCAAGATAACTTCGTCTTCGTTCTTCCAGCTCTTTAAGATAGTTTTGGTACTTGATTCCTTATATTCACCAACATATTCCAATCCAAAAATCTTGCCTGCACCATCAAATTTGGCCTTGCGGGCCTGCGCTTCGGCAAGTTCGGTTGTGGTGTCAGCCCAATAGTCACTGTACATGGCTTGGGTCATACTGTCATCCCATTTCAGTTTATAGAGATAGGCATGCATTTTTACGCGGAAACCACCAATATCGGCCACAATCTGGGCACCAGCCATACCTAGATTGCTGGCTGCCTTCCACTCATTAGCTGCCTCCTTGTTACCTTTCTGACGGTTTACTTCACCAGCCACACCGGCAGCAGCACTGGCTACAGCCATGATGCCAGCAAAAACAGACGAGCCTTTCGACTGGTCGATATAGTCCATATCGCATACCAAAACAAAAGTGCTTTGCAGCAACTCAATACCTTCATCACGCAACAAGGCCGTTCCGCGAACGGTATTCTGTGAACGCTGATAGTCGGAATACGACGCACCATATCCGCCACGCTCATGAATCAAGTCCATATTCATCAGGCCGGAGGCATCACGGTTGAACCAGCGTCCCACCACTTTCTGTGCAATCTCGTTGCTGTTGACCAGCTTGTCAATGTCCTTTCTCTCTTGCTTCCCGTTGACGGAGATAACGCGCAAATCACTGATGTTATGCTCGTTATAGCGTAATGGAAGGGGGAAACTACGGAACACACGTTCCATTTCTGTTGCGTATTTCTTTCCACGATGGGTCAGCATGATAATACACAGTGAACTGCGACGATAGCGTTCTTTATCTGACACACCAGTCCCTTGATAGCGGTTCACTGCTGGCTGACTATTCGCATCTGCTTGAGCACCAGTAGCTACGGCAGTTTCGACTAATTTTGCTCCTTCTGGTAATACAAGTTGTTTGCCGGCATAGACAGCACTGACAGAAGGATTGGCTTTCTTTATGGCTTCAGTGCTAGTGCCATATTTCTGTGCAATGCTCTCTAGTGTTTCACCACGTTGTACGACGTATTTAGTCTGTGCCTGCATATTTGAAATGAGGCACAGACTGATAATAAAGAATGAGATTAGTCGTTTCATCCTTCAAATATTAATTGTCAATTTGAATGATCACGAAATCGGAGACACCCCAGAACTTTTCTGGATTGACGACAGAGAGAACCTGCGACTTGTGAACCTGATCAATGCGGTAGGAGTCTTCGGGCTGTGGCGTCATCACCGTAGCCTTCTTGGTGGTAGGAATTTCAATCTTGTCGCCCTTGTTGACGGCCTTGAAGAGCGACTTGTCAATCTTTGTAAAGTCAACTTTGGTCTTCTTCAGGAATCCGCCAGAGAGCAGACCCAGTTTCTTCAGTTCCTTCTTGGTGCCAATCTTGACATAGGCGGTATTGATAGCGGCGTCTTGCGAGCTGATGGTTTCTGCCTGACTTGCAATCAGACCAGCCTGCATCTCGTTGCGCTGCTGCAGCTGCTGAACATTCTCCTTCAGTTTGGTAATGTCCACGTTCTTGTCGTCCACCAGACGGCGCAGGTTGGCAATCTCTTCGTCCTTCTGAGCCAGCTGCTGTTTCATGGTGGCAATAATGCTTCTCAGGTGGGCAGAATATTTCTGGCTGGTCTGCAGCTTCTTCTCCATGACGTTAATACGCTCACGCTGGTTTTGCAGCGTCTTGCTGTAGGTATCCAGATTTTGCTTCAGTTGCTCACGGCTTAATGTGGGAGTCTCGTCCGATCTCAGAATCTGTCCTTCCTGCAGGGCAATGCTGTCCAGTCCGGTGGCAATCACACCCAGATATTCATTCAACTCGTTATAATCGGCATTACGCTGCTCATAAGCTGTCTGCAGTGAGTCGAGTTGTTCTTTCATAGAGGCACTGCCTCCGTTGCACGATGTTGCCATCACGATGACGGTGGCAGCAATGACTAAATAAGCAATTTTTTTCATATTTACATCTATTATAAGTTATTTTTATCGGGGCAAAGATACAAAAAAAAATATAAAGTCATCATTTTTTACGAGAAAAAACGTACCTTTGCACCATCTTTAAGGCAAAAAAGGCTGAAAAATGGCTATTCGCTATACACATCGTGAGGAATTATGGAACTCTTGGAGCCATGCTGGCGGCATCGTCATGGGTGTCGTCTTTGGGGTGGTATTCCTGTGGATGGCGTTCCGTGGCGACGACCCTTGGTCGCGTCTGGGTGTGTGTCTTTATTTGTTTGGCATGCTGGGCTCTTATGTGGCTTCTACTGTTTATCATGCTTTGCCTCGTCGCTCCCTTTGGAAGGAACGCTTGCGTCACTGGGACCATGCCGCTATCTATTGGCATATAGCCGGCTCGTATTCTCCGCTGACGCTTATCGCCCTGCGAAACGCGGCAGCTAATTATTCACTTTTCACTCTTCACTTTTCACTTAACTGGGGCTGGATACTCTTTATCTTCGTCTGGCTCTGTGCCATTGCTGGGACGATAGTCAGTTTTGTCCGTTTGAAGGAGCATTCTAATCTTGAAACATTTTGTTTCATAGGCATGGGACTCAGTGTGTTGGTTGCCTTTAAACCACTGCTCGACAACGTTTCTACAGCAGCTATCGTGTGGATTATAGCAGAAGGTGTTTGTTATATTACTGGTGCACTCTTCTATTCGCTGCACAAGAAACGATATATGCATTCCGTCTTCCATTTCTTTGTACTCGCAGGTTCCGTCTGTCATATTGTGGCTGTCTGGGACGTATTGATGGAATATCTTTAAAGGTAAAAAGGTAAAAAGATAAGAGGGGAAAAAGGCAAAAAGTGTTGTCTTTAACTCCTTTTAACTCCTTTAGCTTCTTTAACTCCCCAAAAACTTGTAATTTTGCACGCAAAATTTGTAAATTGTAAATCGTCAAATCGTAAATTGAAATGGCTTATACACGTATGACTGCCGCAGAGGCTGCGGCGCTGATTAAGAATGGCGACCATATCGCCATGAGTGGCTTTACACCTGCTGGTGTGGCCAAGGCAACAACCAAAGAGTTAGCAAAGCTTGCTGTGGCTGAGCACGAGGCTGGCCGCGAGTTCAAGGTTGCTATCTTCACTGGTGCATCAACAGGACAGAGCACAGACGGTGACCTGGCTAACGCTCAGGCTATCCTCTATCGTGCTCCTTACACTACGAACCCCGATTTCCGCAAGCATGTAAACGCAGGTGAGATTCCCTACAACGACCTGCATCTGAGCCACATGGCACAGGAGCTGCGCTATGGTTTCTATGGTGATGTGGACTGGGCTATCCTTGAGGTATGCGACATCGAAGAAGTCGGCAACGACTATCATGTCTATCTGACCGCTGCCGGTGGTATCTCTCCGACTGCTGCCCGTCTGGCCAAGAAGGTCATTCTCGAGCTTAACAGTTTCCACAATCCCAATGCTAAGTTCATCCACGACGTGTATGAGCCTCTGGATCCTCCTTACCGCAAGCCCATCCCCATCTTCAACGTCAGCGACCGTATCGGCGTGCCATACGTGTCGATTCCCAAGGAAAAGGTGGTTGGTGTTGTCGAGTGTAACATCCCCGACGAGGCACGTGCCTTCAAGGACAACGACCCCGTGACCGACAAGATTGGCTTCCTGACAGCAGAATTCCTAGTCGACGAGCTGCACAAAGGACGTATTCCCAAGGAGTTCTTGCCTCTGCAGAGCGGTGTAGGTTCTACGGCTAACGCTATCCTCGGTGCATTGGGTGAGGACAAGCACGTACCCGATTTCAACATCTATACAGAGGTTATCCAGAATGCTGTGATTGAGATGATGCTCAATGGTCGTGTCAAGGATGCATCGGCTTGCTCGCTGACTGTATCGAACGACTGTCTGATGCAGGTCTATGATAATATGGACTATATGAAGAACCACCTGACGCTGCGTCAGAGCGAGATTTCCAATCACCCCGCTGTCATCCGTCGCTTGGGTGTTATTGCCATCAATACCGCTATCGAGGTCGATATCTATGGTAATGCTAACTCAACCCACATCAGCGGTACGAAGATGATGAATGGTATCGGCGGATCGGGTGACTTCATCCGTAACGCGTACCTCTCTATCTTTACCTGTCCTTCTGTGGCCAAAGGTGGGCTGATTAGTTCAGTGGTGCCCTTCGTCACCCACCAGGATTCGTCGGAGCACGATGTCAACATCATCGTCACAGAGCAGGGTGTTGCCGACCTGCGCGGCAAGAGCCCCATGCAGCGTGCACAGACCATCATCGAGAACTGTGCTCACCCCGACTACAAGCAGTTGCTGTGGGATTACCTGAAGCTGGGAACCGGCGGTCATACCCGCCACTGCCTCACCGCAGCCTTCGCCATGCACGACACGCTGGCACGCAAGGGCGACATGAGGTTAACCGACTTCTCGGAATACATCAAATAAAATTAATTAGCGCTCCCACATTGAGGAGCGCTAATTAATT
>Ga0310696_10009160_pt1 | contig 11476 bp, 5 predicted proteins | sample AusTroGonzalo_MG_4_FD_203885 | JGI IMG/M metagenome (GOLD analysis project Ga0310696, IMG submission 203885) | Bovine rumen microbial communities from tropical cattle in Woodstock, Queensland, Australia - Gonzalo_02 (v2) (version 2) | ecosystem: Host-associated > Mammals > Digestive system >...
TCCTGGCCGGGCTGGTTGAGCTCAGACGGCTTGAAGTCTTCCTTGATCACGAAGTTGTCCATCTTCGGGTCGAAGCCCTTGACGGCGAGGTAGGCCTGCTTGGGCTTGTAGTTCTCGTCGAAGAGGAGCGGGTAGTTGCGGACACCCAGCCAGGAATCCTTGTCGCAGACATTCCAGAAGGTGACGCAGTCGATCACGTCCTTGTGCTTGCGGAGGACCTTGAAGAGCTGGACGTACTGGTCCTGCTGGAGGGTCTTCTCCCAGTCGGCGACCGTGGCCTGGCCCTGGTTGAAGCGGAGACCGCCGCCCATGTCCTCGTTGATGCGGATATCCAGCTCGGTGAGGTGGATGTGCTTCACAACGGTGGAGTAGAGGTTGATGGCGTCGTCGACTTCCTTCATGGACGGGCCGTACACGTTGTAGTGGGCCTGCATGCCGATACCGTCGATAGGAACGCCGGCATCCTTCATGCGCTTGACGAGGTTGAAGATGCGCTGGCTCTTGGCGGGCTCGGCGTCATTGTAGTCGTTGTAGAAGAGGAGGGCGTTCGGGTCGGCCTCGTGGGCATACTCGAAAGCCTTGTAGATGAACTCCTCGCCGGCGATCTTGTACATCGGGGAGTCGCGGAGCTCGGGACGGCCGGGGTAGACGGGGCTGTCGGCGACGGCCTCATTGACCACGTCCCAGCAGTACACGACATCCTTGTAGCGCTCCACGATGGCCTGGATGTGATGCTTCATGTTGGCGTAGAACTCCTCCTTGGACAGGAGGTTGCCCTTCTCGTCCTGATACATCCAGGAGCCGATCTGGCTGTGCCACATCAGGGTGTGGCCACGCATCTTGATGCCGTTGGCGCGGCAGAAGTCGGCGATCTTGTCGGCGTCCTCCCAGTGGAACTCACCCTTCTTGGGCTCGGTCGGCTGGAGCTTCATCGCGTTCTCGGCGGTGATGCTGTTGAACTCACGCAGGATGACCTTGATCTGGTCGGGATCCTGAACGTTGCGGTTGTTGACGGCGACACCGATCTTGAAGTAATCCTTGTAGGCATCCTTCAGACCGTCGGTCGGCTCGGGAATCTGGCGGGGACCCCACTGGGCCCCGGCGGGGATGGCGCCCATCATGAGGGCGCACAATCCGGCAATGAGAATTCTCTTCATATAAACAAAGAAATTGGATTGGTTCCGGTTTTGTGTAACCACGAATATAGGAAATTTCGCGCGAGAAACAAAACGCTCCCGCGGCCGAACGCGCGCGGGGCGCGGGTTAGACCGAAAATTGATAAAAAATGAAGTAAAGGCTAAAGCCGAAAACGTCAAAGGATCACCTTGACCCGGAAACCCAGGGAGGTGGGCTCCTGGATGATCTCCTGGCTATGGCCCTGGATCATGGAGAAGGAGATCGGATCCGGCTCCTCCACCTCGAACGGGGACTTGTCCAGCCCCTTGATCATGAAGGCGAGGGCGGTCTCGCCGGTCATGTCGCTGTGGCTGAGGACGATGTGGAGCGGACGGAAGTTCTTCAGGAGGACCTGGACCATCTCGTCGGTCACGTAGGAGACCGCCTTCATCTTCTCCGGGATGGAGTACTTGATGCAGAACTGGTTCATCTGCGAGAGCATGCCGGGATAGTCGAAGCCGTCGTCTTCCATGTCAAAGGGAAGCTTGTTGATCCGCATCACGAAGGCGCGGGTGGCGCTGTGGATCGGATGGTTGAAGATCTGGTCGGGCGTTCCGTCCTCGAAGATGATGCCTTCGTTCATGAAGAAGATGCGGGTGCTCACGTCGCGGGCGAACTTCATTTCGTGCGTGACGATGATCATGGTCATCTTCTGGCGGGCCAGCTGGCGCATCACGCTGAGCACCTCACCCACCATGGTGGGGTCGAGGGCGGACGTGGGCTCGTCGAAGAGGATCACCTCCGGCTTCATCGCGAGGGCGCGGGCGATGGCCACACGCTGCTTCTGGCCGCCGGACAGCTGGGAAGGGTAGACGTTGGCCTTCTCGACCAGGCCGACGGTGCGCAGCAGTTCCAGGCCTTCCTCGCGGGCTTTGGCCGGGTCCGCCTTCAGCAGGCGGACGGGGGCGTAGGTGACGTTGTCGAGCACCGTCATGTGCTCGAAGAGGTTGAAGTTCTGGAACACCATGCCCATCTTGCGGCGCATCAGGTCCAGCCTGTACCGCTTGTCCAGGATGTTCTTTCCCTCAAAGAGGATTTCGCCGCCGGTGGGCGGCTCCAGCATGTTCAGCGCACGCAGGAAGGTGCTCTTTCCCGTGCCGGAGGGACCGATGATGCTGATCACCTCGCCCGGCTCAATGGTGCAGTTGACATCCTTCAGGACTGTGATGACGGATCCGTCCGGATTGCGGAAACTCTTGCTGAGATGGTTGACGGTGATCATTAGCGACGGGCTTTAAGGGTAAGGAAATTCAGGAGCAGGCCGATGAGCCAGGCCAGCACGAAATAAATGATGGTAACCGCGAGCAGCGGCATGAAAGCGTCGAAGGTGCGGCTGCGGACCAGGTCACTGGCGCGCGTGACGTCAATGACGGCGATGTAGCCGACGATGGAGGTGCCTTTCAGCAGGGAGATGCATTCGCTCTTGTAGAGCGGCAGGCCCTTGCGGACGGCCTGAGGCAGCACGATGTTGAGGAAGGTGCGCATCTTGGTGAAGCCCAGCGCGAGGCCGGCTTCCGTCTGCCCGTGCGGCACGGACTCCACGGAGGTCTTGAAGACGCCGCCGGCGGCCGATGCGAAATTGAGTGCGAAGGCCACGATGGCGATGGTCCGGGCGTCCCAGCCGGTGCGGGCCAGCACCACGTAGAACATGATGAGGAGCAGCACCAGCATGGGGATGCCGTGCATGAAGCCGTCGTACAGGCCCACGAAGGAACGCAGCCCCTTCCGGCGGCTCAGGGCCATCATGCAGAGCAGGATGCCCAGCAGGGAGCCGAGAATGATGGACCAGAAGGTGATGAGGAGGGTGGTCGCGAGACCGTCGGTGATCATCCGCCAGCGGTTCTCCACGATGAAGTTCTGCCGGACGGCATTCACCACGCTCACGTGCAGGGGCTCTTTTTTGGCCCTGGCTGCCTGGACGTCCTTGATGAAGTAGGCGGGGTGCACGTTATAATAAGGGTCTCCGAAGGTGACCTGCTGCTGCCGCTCTTCCGTGATGAAGATCGAGCCGCCGATCATGTCGGTCTTGCCGAGCTGCAGACCCACGATCATGGAGGAGAACTCGAACAGGTCTATCTGGAGCGGGCGCTTCAGGAAGGCGGCGAAGCGCCGGGCCAGGTCAATTTCAAAGCCGTTCCATTTCCCGCCCGCGAGGAAGGCGATGGGGGCGATGGTTTCGCAGTTGGCGTAGCGGAGCGGCTCGCCGGTCGTGTATTCTTCCACCTGCGGGAAGTCTTCGGGGCGCAGCTCTTCCGACTCGAACCAGTATTCCATCATCTGGTCCAGCGTGCCCGATTCCTTGAGCTCGTGGAGGAACTGGTTGAAGGAGTCGGCCAGGGCCGAATCTTCTTTCCTGAACGCGAAGGCGGTCGGGAAGGATTCATCCTGCCGGAACGCCTTCTTGAGGCCCGTCTGCTTCAGGCTCGCTTTCGAGAAGGCCACCTCGTCCATGAGGATGGCGTCGACCTTGCCGGCCTTGACGGCCTCCGCGAGGTCGGAGACGGTGCTGAAAAGGGAAAGCTTGATGTCTTTGCGGGGGCTCAGCTGGATGTCATAGCAGGACCCCGCGATGGTGCCGATCCTGTGGCCGGCGACGTCGGCTTCGCCGTGGATGGCCACTTCTTCCTGCCTGCCGGCGCACGCGCTGAGCGCCAGGGCGGCCAGGATTAAGAGGTATTTGAGCTTGGTCATCGTGTTCTAGTGAGTTTGAAACAAAGATAGTAAAAAATTTTGAGCAGGAGCCCGATGAGCCAGGCCAGGATGAAATAGATGACCGTCACCGCCAGCAGCGGGAGGAAGGCGTCGAAGGTGCGGGCGCGGATCAGGTCGCAGGCGCGTGTGATGTCGATGACGGCGATGTAGCCGACGATGGAGGTCCCCTTCAGGAGCGAGATGCATTCTCCCTGGAACAGCGGCAACCCGTTGCGGACGGCCTGGGGCAGGACGATGTTCAGAAATGTGTGTAACTTACTGAAACCCAGCGCGAGGCTGGCTTCCGTCTGGCCGCGGGGGACGGACTTGATGGAGGTCTGGAACACGTCGCTGGCGGCGGACGCGAAGTTGAGGCTGAGGGCGGCGATGGCGATGGCCTTCGCGTCCCAGCCGCTCCCGGCCAGCACCACGTAGAAGAGGACGAGCAGGAGCACCAGCGGGGGAATGCCGTGCATGAAGGCGTCATAGCCTTTGGCGAAAGCCTGCAGGGGCTTGCTGCGGCCCATGGCCATCCAGCACAGCAGGATGCCCAGCAGGGAGCCGAACAGGATGGACCACAGCGTGAGCTGGAGGGTGGTGCGCAGGCCGTCGGTGATCATCTTCCAGCGCTGCTCCACGAAGAAATTCTGCTTGACGGCGCTCTTGACCTGCGTCCGCAGGCCGCCCCGGAACAGTAGGGCCTCGTCGTCCACGACAAAGCAGCCCGGGCGCATGTGGAAATAGGGGTCGCCGAAGTCGACCTTCATGCTCCGCTCGTCGGTGACGAAGATGCAGCCGCCGACCATGTCGGCCTTGCCCATCTGCAGGTTGAGCAGGCGGGAGGACATCTCGAAGAAGCGGATCTCGCAGGGACGCTTCAGGTAGGCCGCAAAGCGCTGGATGAGCTCGATTTCGAGGCCCCGCCACTGGCCGCGGGCGAAGAAGGCCAGCGGGGGCTGCGTCTCGGTGTTGGCGTAGCGGAGGGGTTCCCCTTCGGTGTAGGCTTCGACGACGGGATAGCCGGCCGGGTCCGGATCGTCCGGACCGAACCAGTAGGCGAGCATGCGGTCGTATTCGCCGGAGGCCTGGAGCTCCCGGAAGAAATCGTTGTAGGCGTTCACCAGGGTGGAGTCGCCCTTGCGGAAGGCGAACGCGGTGGGGTAGGCCGTCTGCAGGGTGAAGGATTTGCGTATCCTGAGGCGTCTGAGTTCGGATTCGGAGAAGGCGGTTTCGTCCGCGATGAGGGCGTCTATCTTGCCGGTTTTGAGTGCGTTGGCGCCGTCCGCCAGGCTGCCGTAGATGGAGGCTTCGAGATCCGTGCGCTCGTCCAGCTGGATCTCGTAGATGGTGCCGGTCAGGGTGCCGAGCCGGTGGCCGGCGAAGTCCGCTTCGCTTTCGATGGCGGCGCGCTCGCCGACCGCCGTGCAGGCTGAGAGAGCCAGCGCGGAGGCCGCAAGGATGCAGAGCCATCTATATAGGGAAGCCATAAGTGAACACAAAGATAGAAAATTTTCGGGGAGGCGCTTGCAGATTCCCAAAATATATCTATCTTTGCATCCGCATTCGAACAACGAAAGCACAATGGTGTGGTAGTTCAGTTTGGTTAGAATGCCGGCCTGTCACGCCGGAGGTCGCGAGTTCGAGCCTCGTCCGCACCGCTGAAAGGGAGCAAAAGCCTATTGGCTTTCGCTCCCTTTCTCTGTTTGTACGGGGCTCGAACTTGCGACCGGTTGCTCCCCTGTAATAGGGGAGCTGGCCGACCTGGAGGGAGGCCTGAGGGGTCATGGATGGCGCGAATTGCCCGCCGCCAGGCGGGCTCGAGCCTCGTCCGCACCGCTCTTCTGGGTTTTTGGCTGTCCGTTCCCTGGCGTACATTCTTGTTTCTGCGTGTATTTTTCATTATCTTTGTATGTTTATATACTAGTAACGCGAAACTGAAAGAATCCCGTATATGAGAAAAATCGCTTTGATCGCAGCCGTACTGCTTTGCTCCGCGTCCCTCGCTTCCTACGCGCAGATGTCGGACGAGCAGGTGATTGAGTATGTCAAGACCGCCTCCGCCGCAGGCAAGAGCCAGGAGGATATCACCAAGGAGCTGCTGCTGCGCGGCGTCACGCAGGAACAGGCCGAGCGCATCAAGGCGCGCGTCCAGTCCGGCCAGGTGACCGGCAATGAGAACGCCTTCGGGGAGGACGACGGCTACAGCCGCAGCTCCGGCGCGAACGGCCGCCGCACCCAGACGGGCACCCGCTCCCGGAGCGGCGTCCTGCAGGGTACGACCTATGAGGACGAGTACTTCGAGAACCAGCGCAACGTCAAGCCGCAGAAGAAATCGCGCCGCAACGTCAAGACCGAAAAGAACCGCGACCTGAGCAGCTTCGACCTGCAGAAGGAGCAGCTCGAGAAGGAACGGGATAAGAACAGGAATACGGAAGCCTTCTCCGACATGCTCAAGAGCCTGGCGCCGGAAAATGAATTTGAAGAGATTCCCGACAGCCTGCTGATCTTCGGCCACGACATGTTCAACGGCGAAGAGCTCTCCTTCGAGCCGAACGAGAACCTGGCCACGCCCGAGACCTACCAGCTCGGCCCCGGCGACCAGCTGCTCATCGAGATCTACGGCTACAGCGAAGGCTCCTACAGCAAGACCATTTCCCCGGAGGGGACCATCAATATCAGCCAGATCGGCCAGCTGCAGCTCGGCGGCCTCACGATCAAGGAGGCCAAGGAGAAGCTGCGCCGCGCCCTGGTGGCCAAGTACGCCAGCGTGGGCGGCAGCAATCCGAATTCCACCGTCAGCATCACCCTGCGCAACATCCGCACCATCCAGGTGAACGTCATGGGTGAGGTGGAGATGCCCGGCACCTTCCGGCTATCGCCGTTCGCGACGGTCTTCACCGCCCTGTACAACGCCGGCGGCGTGAAGGAAGAAGGCTCGCTGCGCGCCATCAAGGTGGTCCGCGCCGGTGAGCAGATCGCCACCGTGGACGTCTACGGCTACCTCTTCGACGGGCGTTCCGACAGCGACATCACCCTCAAGGAGGGCGACGTCATCATCGTCCCGCCCTACGTCAACCTCGTGCTCGCGACGGGCAGCGTGAAGCGCCCGATGTTCTACGAGCTGGCGGAAGGGGAGGCGCTCTCCGACCTGATCCGCTACGCGGGCGGCTTCTCCAGCAAGGCTTATCAGGACGACGTCCGCGTGATCCGTCAGCAGGGCGTCGAGCGCCAGATCTATACGGTCCGCAAGGACGCCGCCGACACGTTCGCGATGAAAGACGGCGACGAAGTCTTCGTGGGTGAGACCCTGAAGCGCTTCTCCAACAAGGTGGAGGTCAAGGGTGCCGTGTTCCGTCCCGGCATGTTCGAGCTGGGCGGCGACATCGCCACGGTCCGTCAGCTGGTCCGCGCCGCGGGCGGCCTGACGGAAGATGCCTTCACCGGCCGCGCCGTGATCGTCCGCGAGAAGGACGACCTGACCTTTGAATCCCTGAGCATCGACCTCGCGGGCGTCCTGTCCGGCGCGGCGACGGATGTGGTGCTCCGCAAGAATGATATCCTGACCATCTCCAGCCAGAAGGAGCTGAACGATCCGGGCACGCTGACCATCAACGGCATGGTCAAGAACCCGGGCGTCTTCCCCTTCAGCGCCAACACGACGGTGGAAGACCTGATCCTGCTGGCCGGCGGCCTGCTCGACGGCGCCTCGACGGCGCGCGTGGACGTGGCCCGCCGCATCGTGGATCCGGCCAGCATGATGCCGACGGAAGAGATCGGCGAGACCTTCGCCTTCCCGCTCCAGGACGGCCTGGCGCTGGACGGCGGCGACCGTTTCGTCCTGCAGCCTTACGACATCGTTTCCATCCGCCAGAGTCCGGGCTTCAAGCCCCAGCAGTTCGTGAAGATCGAAGGCGAGGTGGCCTTCCCGGGCGAATATGTGCTCCTCAGCGAAGGCGAGCGCGTCTCGTCGCTGGTGAAGCGCGCCGGCGGCTCCACGGGCCAGGCCTTCCTGCACGGCGCCACGCTCACGCGTGAGACCACCGAGGAGGAGCGCAAGATCGAGGAGGCCAAGCAGCGGATGGCCCAGGGCGGCTCTTCCCGCGATTCCCTCCGCGTGCAGCTGCAGAAAACCCAGCTGGGAGCCACCTATACGGTCGGCATCGAGCTGGACAAGGCCGTGAAGCATCCGGGTTCGGAGTATGACCTGATCCTGCGCGAGGGCGACCGCATCTACGTGCCGGAGCAGCTCAGCACCGTCCGTATCAGCGGCAACGTCATGTATCCGAACACGGTCGTGTACGTGCCCGGCAAGTCGCTGGACTACTACATCCAGGCCGCGGGCGGCTACGGCATGCGCGCCCAGCGCAACAAGGTGCACGTCGTCTACATGAACGGCAGCTCCGCCGTGAAGAAACTGGGCGGCCTGAAGATCGAGCCGGGCTGCGAGATCATCGTCCCGACCAAGCCGGACCGCAAGGGCTTGAGCGCCGGCGAAATCATCTCCCTGAGCTCCTCCACGGCCTCTCTGGCCATGGTGGTCGTATCGTTGATTAACACGTTGAAGAAATAACATGGAAGAGAAGAAATATATCGAACCCCTCTACGAGGAGGAAGAGTACGACGAAATCGACATCATGGAGCTGCTCCGCAAGCTCTTCAGCGAGTGGAGGCTGATCCTGAAGTGGTGCGGCATCGCCGCCGTCGTGGGCCTCGTGATCGGATTCAGCATTCCGAAGGAGTACACCGTCGAGTCCAAGATGGCGCCCGAGAGCGTGGCCAAGGGGGCCGGCGGCAGCCTGGGTTCCCTGGCGAGCCTGGCCGGCATCAGCCTGGGCTCGATGAGCTCGGACGACGCCGTCTATCCCGACCTCTATCCGGACATCATGAAGTCCACGCCCTTCATCGTGGAGCTCTTCCCGGTGCAGGTGGACTTCAAGCACAAGAAGGAGCTGATGTCCGCCGACTACTACACCTACCTGAAGGAGTACACCCGCAGCCCCTGGTGGAGCGGCGTGATCAGCGCCCCGTTCAAGGCGCTGGGCTGGTTCATGGGCCTCTTCCGTGAGAAGACGGAGCCGGTGGAAGGCTACGCCGACCTGAATCCCAAGGAGCTGACTGAGGAGCAGGAGGAGATCGCGAAGTCCATCCGCAAGAGCATCGCGCTGTCGGTGGACAAGAAGACCTCCGTGCTCGTGCTGACCGTCACGGCCCAGGATCCGAAGGTCGCCGCCAAGATCTCCGAGGAGGCGATCGTCCGCCTGCAGACCTACGTGACCAATTACCGGACGGAGAAGTCCCGTCAGGATCTGGAATATTACGAAACCCTCTACGAAGAGGCCAAGGCGGCCTACTTCACCTCGCAGCAGAACTACGCCAGCTACGTGGACCGCAACCAGGGCGTGATCCTCCAGCGCGTCAAGACCGAGCAGGAGCGTCTGCAGAACGAGATGAATCTCAACTACCAGCTCTATAACGCCTGCGCCCAGCAGGTCCAGACCGCCCGGGCCAAAGTGCAGCAGGAGACGCCCGTCTTCACGATCATCAACCCGCCGCAGGTGCCGCTCAAGCGTTCCAAGCCTTCCAAGGTGACGATCCTGATCGCCTGCATGTTCCTCGGCGCCATGGCCGGCGCCGTCTGGGTGCTCTGGGGTCGCGACATCCGCGCGAACGTCAAGAAGAAGGACGAGGAATAAGTGGAAGAATACATCGAAATCAAGGGTGCCAGGGTCAACAATCTCAAGAATTTGACCCTGCGGATTCCCCGCGGGAAGTTCGTGGTCGTCACGGGCATTTCCGGCTCGGGGAAGTCCTCGCTGGCCTTTGATACGCTCTACGCCGAAGGGCAGCGCCGCTTCTCCGAGAGCCTTTCGTCCTACGCGCGGCAGTTCCTCGGCCGCATGACCAAGCCGGACGTGGACAGCATCGACGGCATCCCGCCGGCCATCGCCATCGAGCAGAAGGTCAGTACGCGCAACCCCCGTTCGACCGTGGCCACGACCACGGAGATCTACGATTTCCTGCGGCTCGTCTTCGCCCGCATCGGGCGTACCTATTCCCCCGTGTCGGGGAAGGAAGTGCACCGCGACTCCGTGGCGGACGTGATGGCCTGGCTGGCCGCCGTCAAGGGGACCTATTATATCCTCGCCGATCTGGGCTGGGACGCCCGCAAGGACCGCGTGGAGCTGCTCCTGCAGCTCAAGGAGGACGGCTACAACCGCCTCCTGGCGGGCGGGAAGCCGCTCAAGATCGACGACGCCCTGCAGCAGGGGCCCGACAGCCTCGAGGACGCCTGGCTGCTGGTGGACCGTGTCCGGATGGCCGGCGCGCCGGACGAGGACACGCGCACGCGTCTGCTTTCCTCGGTCTCGGACGCCTTCTCCCGCGGGGACGGGCGGATGGCCGTGCAGTCGGAGGACGGCGCGCGGAAGCCCTTCAACAACCGCTTCGAGCTGGACGGCATCAGCTTCCGCACGCCGGACGAATACCTGTTCAGCTTCAATTCGCCGCTGGGCGCCTGCCCGACCTGCGGCGGCCTCGGCAAGATCATCGGCATCAGCGAGGACCTGGTGGTCCCCGACAAGACCAAGAGCATCTACGACGGCGCCATCGCCTGCTGGCGGGGCGAGAAGATGGGCTGGTTCCGCGACCACCTGATCGAGGTCGCGGACCGCTACGGCATCCCCATCTTCGAGCCGTACTGCAACCTCTCCCGCGATGTGAAGGACCTGATCTGGAACACGAAATACGTGGAGGGGGACGACAGCACCTTCGTGGGCATCAACGACTTCTTCGCCTGGGTGGAGACTCAGCGCTACAAGATCCAGTACAAATACATGCTCAGCCGCTTCAGCGGCCGGGCCACCTGCACCGCCTGCGGGGGTAGCCGCCTGCGCCGCGAGGCCCTCTGGGTGAAGGTCTGCGGCCGGAACATCCACGACATCCTGCAGATGACGGCCGAGCAGGCGCTGGACTTCTTCTCCACGGTCCAGCTGACGGAGACGGAGCGGAGCATCGTGGCGGAGCCCGTGTCCGAGATCGTCTCCCGCCTGCAGTGCATTGTGGACGTGGGTCTGGGCTACCTGACGCTGGACCGCGCCTGCAACACCCTGTCGGGCGGCGAGAGCCAGCGCATCAACCTCGTGACCGCGCTGGGCTCGAGCCTCGTGGGCTCGATGTACATCCTCGACGAGCCGAGCATCGGCCTGCACCCGCGCGACACCGAGCGCCTGATCGGCGTGCTGCGGCGCCTGCGCGACATCGGCAACACCGTGATCGTCGTGGAGCACGACGAGGAGATCATCCGCGCAGCGGACCTGCTCATCGACATGGGCCCGCTGGCGGGCGTGAACGGTGGGCAGATTATATTTTCCGGGAAGGCCGGAGAGGCCGGACCGGAAGACATCTCCAAGTCGCTGACGCTCCAGTACCTGAACGGGCAGAAGCTGCGCTACGCGCGCGAAAAGCGCCCCTGGCAGTACAGCATCAACGTGGACGGCGCCATGGAGCACAACCTCAAGGACATCAACGTCCGCTTCCCGCTGGGCGTGCTGACGGTCGTGACCGGCGTGTCCGGCTCCGGCAAGTCCACGCTGGTGGGGGACATCTTATA
>Ga0310696_10009162_pt1 | contig 11474 bp, 5 predicted proteins | sample AusTroGonzalo_MG_4_FD_203885 | JGI IMG/M metagenome (GOLD analysis project Ga0310696, IMG submission 203885) | Bovine rumen microbial communities from tropical cattle in Woodstock, Queensland, Australia - Gonzalo_02 (v2) (version 2) | ecosystem: Host-associated > Mammals > Digestive system >...
CGGATGGTTGGCTCTCATATACGCGATCGTCTGGTCAAACATTTCCCGACTGATATTCACCACCATGAGTTTGCCCTTTTGCGCAGCAAAGTAAAACTCCTTGCCCGCGAGGCAGATTTGGAAGAGACCTTCATACTGGCCTTCATCCGTCGTAAAAAGATACCCCCAACCGACGCTCAGACCTTTGAGTTCCTCCTCCGTGATCAGATTGTTCTGGATCAACACACCCAATGCCGTATTGGCAAAGTACTCTTTCACTTCCCTGTTGTAAATCTGATTGATTTCCATTTTACCCCTCTCCTTTCAGTCGTTATACACTCTGCTTGCGGCACCGGAAGAAAATGAAATCGGGCTTGTGGATGATGCCGCCGAACTTGTCAGGATGCGCCTTGAGGATTTCCTCGGGCAGGTCCGCCTCCTGACACTCCTCAATGATGAACCCCGCCGCCACAATCTCGTTGATCAGCGTGGAAATCTTCCGGTGATACACCTCGTAATCCTCAACCACCCACCGGACATGACGCACGCCCTCGATGTTGTAATTGCGGAGGTTCGCGTACAGCCGCTCCCCGTCCGCCGTTCTGGTATACCGGTCGTACACACCATCCCATGCCGTGGCAAGCGGATGTGACATGGAGAAGACGCAGTATCCGGAATCCTTCAGAAGCGCGTAGATCTTCTTCATCAACCCGCCGAAATCCTGTGCGTAATCGAACGCCAGCGAGCTGGTGATCACATCGAACCGCTCCGTGACCTGCTCCAGATCCTCGAAGGCGAGCCTTAGGTAGGTGATATTTTCCGCGGAATTATTCTCCCGTGCGAACGCAAGCATCTTCTCGGAAATATCGGTTCCCAATACGGAAAATGCCCCCATCCTCGAGTACTGCAGCGCATGCTGTCCCATCCCGCATCCGATGTCCAACACCTTCTTCCCGGTCAGATCCGGCAGCATTGCGGTGATGATCGGCGTCTCGATGGTGTCGTTGAAATTCAGTTCCTCACTGCGGTCGCTTTTGAATTTGCCGAAAAATGTTTCGTCGTCATAAATATTCTGTTTTGCCATGGATTCCCCCCTATCTTCTCCAAAAAATTACTACCTAAACATTATCATTGTTTAGGTAGTAAATCAATGCGTTATTTGATTCTGATAGATTTAGTTCGCTTGTGCCTTCTTGCGGTACGCGGTAACGCCGGCTGCACCTGCAATAGCGATAAGCATCACGACCGCAATCGGAAGCACGGGGAATCCGTCTCCGGTCTTCGGCGCCTGGGGAGCATCCGGGATCGGAATCGGGGTCGGGCTCGGTTCCGGTTCTTCCTCGACAGGCTCCTTGATGACCAGTTTCACTTCACTAAGCGCATCGGCAAATACAACCATAATCGTGTGTTCCCCTGCGCTGAGCGCCTTCAGTGTCGCCTCATCGATGGTGATCACAGTGCTTCCTGCCTTAGCCGAAACCTTCACAGGGTTTTTGTCAATCTGCGTCTCACGGTAGTTTCCGAAGCAAAGCTCATCCTGCTCACTGCGCTTAAACGTAAGTGTGATATCTCCGCTCTCCCACTCAATGGTATCGCCTCCGACCGGAATGTACGAAATCACATCTCCTTCCATGATCCCGCAGATTTCACAGGTCTTCGGTGCATCACCGGTGGCAGCCTTCCAGACATGACCTTTGGCAGTGATTGTCTTACCCGTGATCGTATCTCCGCAAAGGGTACATTTCCGGTCTGTCTCCTTACCGTTATCCGTACAGGTCGCTTCTTTTGCAGTGTTTGCAACCTCCTGATAATCATGATCAAGGGGACTGCCGGACTCAAAGGTTTCCGTGCCTTTTTCGCCGCAGGCGCTGCAGGACTTGTAGTAGACAGCCGGTTTCGTACAGGTTGCGGCAGTCTTTGAGTATTTTGCATCGGCAAGTTCCTGATCAAAACTATGACCGGACGCCGAGATCTCCTTGCCAGTAATCACGGTATTGCAACGGCTACACTTTTGGTCCGCTTCCTTGCCGGCCTTCGTGCAGGTCGGTGCAACCGCAGAACCATCCACGGCCTTATAGTCGTGATCCAATGCTTCACCGTAGGAAAATACATCTTTCTCTTCGGTGCTCTTCTCGCCGCACACGCTGCAGGATTTGTAATACACTGCTGCCTCGGTGCAGGTGGCTTCCGTCTTCAGAGTATCCTTGTTGGCATCTTCTTTATCAAACTTATGGCCGAGGGCATCATCAAACCCGAAAGTTTCCGTGCTCTTCTCGCCACATTTGCAGGACTTATAGTAAACCGACCCTTGCGTACATGACGGTCCGGTGACGAGGCAGCCAGCATCGACAATGTCCTCGTAAACATGCTCCGACCACTGTACATGGAGCGTTGTGTCCGCAGAGAATGCTGCCCTTGCTTTGTCTTTAAACGAATCTCCTGAGTCTTTCTCTTCGGTAGTCCACTCAACGAAGCTGTGACCGGTCTTAGCATAAAGATTCTCAGGAAGCACCTTCGGCAGGTTCAGAGTCACAACAACCGGTTCCATCGTCCCTTCGCCACTGTTGGCGTCAAATGTGATGGTCGCGCAATTTACTCTTTGTGCATTCCCTTCTTCAATCTCCTCCACAGTAGTACCCGCAGCATAATAAATTATGTCACCGGTAAATGATTCATCGATTATCTCATCAATAGGGATTTCACTACCCGGATTACTTTTTTCTCCTCCGCTTCCGATGCCACTCCCCATGAGCCAAATATTCTTGGCTCCGCCGGATACTATAACAACCGCATCATTTTGAATCTTGATATTGGTCGCTTCTCCGTTAACACCGCCGCCGATTCCCGCTCCTTCATAAGTTGCGATTGCAGTTACTGTTCCGCCGGATATGCTAATGTCGAAGCCGTCCGAATAGAAACCGCCTCCGATTCCGGCTCCTCCTACCATTCCCTTTGCGATAACCGTTCCATCCGAAATAGAAATATCATGTCCCGAACCATAATAACCGCCGCCGATTCCCGCTGCATCATTTCCTGCTTCGGCTAGTACTGTTCCCCCTGAAATTTTGATATTAAACCCCGAACCATACGAGCCACCACCAATCCCGGCTCCCTTATTGCCTCCTCTCGCGGTAACATTTCCACCGGTTATCGTAATATCGTAACCGTCACAATTTTCTTCGTTCGTGCCGCCTCCGCTACCGATTCCGGCTCCATCAGATTCACTTTCTGCAATCACTGTTCCACCAATGATGGTAATACCAAAGCCATGCCTTCCTCCTCCGCCGCCGATTCCGGCTCCACCGCCGAAATAACAATGAGGATTCTCCTGTTCAAATGAACCTCCTCCTATAGCCTGCAAAGTCCCGCTTAAATCCTCCGAAGTAATTGTAAGGACTTCTTTATTTTCCTTCTGCACTCCGGCGCACCCCTTTCCACTTGCGACAATGTTTGAGCTCTCCAATTGAATAACGACGGCGCCGTCGCCGGAGGTCAGGACCGCCGGCTTGCCACAAGTATCACTTTGACTCGGATTCCCGTCTTTATCAATAGCAGACACATCAATTCCCAGATCGCGGAACACCACGGTGACAGTCTCATTTTCCGCAGCCGTTATTATCACGGAATACTGTATTGTCTTTCCCGTAACCACCACTGTCTTGCCATTTCCGGTGGAAGCATCGATCACTTCATCGAACAAGGCTTTGGACATATCGATAATATATTCATTTCCCTTAACCGATACTGCGGGATCCACAATATTCAATTTCCCTGCCTTAGTCGTCAACTTATAATCCTGGGTAACATTTATTGAATCACGACAGACAGAAAATGAAGAATTGTTGTATTGGCCGTTTTCATACACTCCCACCTCTCGTCCGCTGGATGGCGTATAGTTTATTGTACCGATATCGCCAGGAGCCAAGCCGTAAAAGAGTTCCTTGTCTATATCTGACCTGCTCCATCCATAGAGCAGCTCACCCGAGTAATCAATTGTCCTGTCTTCCATTTTGATTGTCAGACTCGCCGGGCTGATACTCAAAGAGCCAAATGATGTTGTCACATCATAATCAACCTCATTTTCCAAAGACCACGTAAAACTGTTCTCTTTGGGACCGTCCCACACATGAGTAACTGCAGCAGAATCGTCAGGCAGTATCGTCACCTTATCGCCGGTAGGCAGAGTAAATTCAGTCTGACCTTCGTATCCTTCATCTGTATTCTCTCCATACGTAACGGTATACTTCTTTTTGGTATGTTTTTGCCCGTCATAGTCCCAATTACCGGATTCAGAAATAATCTGAAGACGCTGTTTACCCTCTGCAGCCTTCGCATTCCTTTCCATCACGGAAAGCATGCCGATGATCATCGCCATGCTAAACAGCATTCCCAGACAAATTGCCGTTATCTTTTTCCAATACCGTTTCATGTCAACCCCTCCGTAAGCCAATAAATTCGAAAATATTTTACCATACCTTCTTCGCCGTGTATATCCCATACAGCTTCGGTTATCCTTACAATTTTGCAAGTGAACCCATGATTATTCTATACTCTTCAGCGACTCCGCCATGTCGATATTCTCGAGGCGGCGGTACATGATCAGGTCCACTACGACTGCGAACAGGAAGGTGTACACGAAGCTCATCAGGTAACTCGTCCACTCGACGCGAACGCGGAAGGAAACTAAATCGACCTGGATTTTGGACATGACAAAGGTCAACAGTAACCGTCCCAGAGGAACGCCGACCAGGGTGCCGATGGCCGTGAGCATCAGGTTCTCGCGGAAGACATAGAGCGAGGTTTCAAGGCTGCGGAAGCCGAGCACCTTGATGGTGGCGATTTCCCGGAGACGCTCCGTGATGGTGATGTTGGTAAGGTTGTATAAGACGATGCCCGCAAGCGCTGCCGCGCATACGATGACGAGCACGACGATGAGGTCGAGGCTGCCGAGCATATTGAAGATCCGGCTCTCGAACTCGGCGATGACGCTGACGGACTGTACCCCTTCGGTCTTCTGCAGCTTGGCGCCGACTTCGTACACATCAGTGCCGTCCGCACGAACCGCAATGCAGGTATCACATGCCGGCGTCTGCCCCATCAGATCCTGATAGGTCTCCCGAGTCATGTACAGGCAATTGCCGACATAATTCAGGCAAATGTTACCGACCTTCACAGTGATGTCCCGATAGCCTTCACGGCGGATGGTGATCGTGTCGCCGACCTCGATGTCAAGCTGTCTCGCAAACTTGTCATTGACGAAGCACTCTCCACGGTCCGGCATGCCGATCTCGTGCTTCTTTACATCAGTGAGGGTCACGAGTTCGCCATAGGCCGCGGTGTCCTCCGGCACATAGAGATAACTGTCCTTTGAGGAATCCTCGGTGACCACCGTGATCGCGGCGTACTCAAGCCACGCCGTCTTTGAGAGAAGCCCTGAGGTATCCGAAAGGAAGGAGGCTTTTGCATTTTCCGAAAGGCGGACCGAATAGTCATACCGCTCGATCGTGCCGTACTGCTCCTGGGTAATCGTCGTGATGGAATCGCGGATGCCGTGTCCGGCAATCAGCAACGCCATGCAGCCCGCAATGCCGATGACCATCATAAAGAACCGGCGGCGGTAACGCACCACGTTGCGGACGGAAACCTTCGAGAGGAACGTCAGACGGTTCCAAAGAAAACCGACGCGCTCGAGAAGGATTCGGCGACCGGTCTTAGGCGCTCTCGGCCGGATCAGCTCCGCAGGCACTTCCCGCATCGCCCGGGCAATGCTTAAGACGGTCACGCCGACGGGACACAGGATGGCGACGGCCATGCAGAATGCAAAAAGCTTCGGATTCCACACAAACACCAGCTTGTCGGTGAATCCATACATGATGTCATAGACCTTCCAGATGACCGACGGAAACGCGCGACATCCTGCAAAATACCCGAGGACTCCGCCGAGCACTGCCGCCGCACCCGCATAGATGATGTACTTCATGGCGATCGCAGGGCCGGTGTACCCGAGGGCTTTCATCACGCCGATCTGGGTGCGCTGCTCCTCGATCATCCGGCTCATGGTGGTCATGCACACAAGTGCAGCGACCAATATGAAAAATGCGGGAAATACAGTGGCGATTCCCTCGACGATATGAGCGTCGTTGTCAAAGCAGACATAGCCGATATTCGTATTCCGGTCCAGACAGTATTGGGAGTACAGAATGTTGACGGCGGGCAGATTTTTCGCGTAATCCTCCGGCGTGCCGGGCAGACCGTACTCGGCAATCTTCGCTGCTGCCGCCTCGTAGTACTCCCTAAGGATATCGTCTTTGATCTCGTCCGCACGAAGCTTCGTCAGCTGCTCGCAGAGAGCCTTCATGGCGTCGGAAGTATCGTCGAACATGGCCTCGTACTCGTCGCTGTAGATCTTCTCGCCGTGGTTTGTCACCGCATAGAGGGACGTGTACACCTCCGAGGCAAAGCCCTCCTTCGGGATGTACATATAGCTGTTCACGGTACCGTCCAAAAGCTCCGTGGTGCCGCGCTCATAATTCAGGTACAATGGAGAGTACACCAGACCGACAACGCGGTATTCTTTGTACGCAAGGTTGATCTCTCCCATGCGCTCCATGGCGCTTTGCTCGATGTCGGCGAAGAGGTCGCCGGTCTTGCCGTCGGCCGTGCCATTGGCTGCGGAGGTATCTCCTTCCGTTTCCTCCGCGGGCGCCACAAAAGCGTCCTCCACCACGACGAGCGTATCCAGCCGGTCGGGGCCGAAGTTCCGCGCGTCCACGACACACTCGTTGGGCGCCTGCGGCATTCTGCCGTCCGTAAGTTTGAGCTCATTCACGCCGGTCGTCAGCGAATGCACCGCCATAACGCGGTCGTCCCCGTACAGACTGTCACGGAAAATGACGTTCTTTTGAATCTCTCCATCTGCCGTGACCACGCGGGAATCCCTGCGGAGCTCCTCAAGCTCCTGCTCGGCAAATCCGATGTTTGAAACGAACCGGTAGTCAAACATCTTAAGATCCGTCAGATACTCATCGGTGGTCGCGATCATATTCTCCGTGGTAATGCGAAGTCCCGCAAAAAAGCCCACGCCCAGGGCTATGATGGCGGCAATCGCCAGAAAGCGCCCGATGCTTGAGCGGATTTCGCGTACTGTGGTTTTTCGCATTCCTCTTGTCATCGTATATCACCACTCGATCTGTTCAATCGGTGTAACCTTTTCATTCTTGTACATGTTCTTGATCCTGCCGCTTCCGACCTCGATCACGCGGTCCGCCATCTTCGCGATGGCCTGGTTGTGCGTGATAATTACTACTGTCATATCATACTTGCGCGCCGTCTCCGCCAGGAGGGCAAGGATGGCCTTGCCGGTCTTGTAGTCCAAGGCACCCGTAGGCTCGTCGCACAGAAGAAGCTTCGGTTTCTTCGCTAAAGCCCTTGCGATCGCCACGCGCTGCTGTTCCCCGCCCGAGAGCTGGGCCGGAAAATTCTGCATTCTCTCCTCAAGTCCCACCGCTGTCAGCACCTCCGCGGCGTTGAGGCTGTCCCGGCAAATCTGCGACGCCAGCTCCACATTTTCCAACGCGGTAAGATTCTGCACCAGGTTGTAGAACTGGAACACGAATCCGATATCCGCGCGGCGGTACTCCGTGAGCTGCTTGCGGTTGAAGGAGGACACCTCCGTCCCGTCCAGAAGCACCTTGCCGTCGGTGGCGGAGTCCATTCCGCCGAGGATGTTGAGGATCGTTGTCTTGCCGGCACCCGAGGCGCCGACAACCACGCAGATCTCCCCTTTTTCAATCGTAAAATCAACCCCGTTCAGGGCAGGTATCGTTACCTCCCCGACGCGGTAAATCTTGGTCACATTTTGGAATTCGACATAGCTCATGATTCTCTCCTAACGATAGTACGAATCCACCACATAGAACTGGTTCCGAAGCGTGTCATGATCCTGCTTGGTCTTGGCGTACTCGGTCCATTTGGTGACGTAGGCCTCCAGCTTTCCGAGGTACTCCTGCTCCGATGTCGTGCCCTCCGCCACCTGTGTGAGACCCTTCTCCCAGCTAGCGGTAAGCTCGGGGTTTAAGAGTGAACGGATGGACACGTATACGACGTAAAATACCATCTCCCCGAGTTTCTTCGGCGTGATCACCTGGGTCTTCTTATTGAGGTTTAAGTAGTCGATCTTGATCAACTTATTCAGGATCTCGGCGCGGGTTGCACTGGTGCCGATGCCGCTTCCCTTGATTTGGGCACGAAGCTCCTCATCCTCGATGAGCTGTCCCGCATTTTCCATCGCAAGGATCAAGGAACCGGATGTATAGCGCTTCGGAGGCTTTGTCTCGCCCTCCCGGAGCTCATATCCCGCAATATCGATCTTTGCACCCTTCTTCAGGGCCTTGATGCGGTCAAAGAGCGCTGTGTCAAGAACCTCCTCCGGCTCCTCCTCGGGCTTGTTGTCTTCCTTGCCGTCCTCGTTAGCCTTATCCTTCTTAGCAGGTTTCGCTGCCTCATCCGCGCCGGCCTGCTTCGCCTCGTCCGTGCCGTACAGGGCAAGGTAGCCGGGGTTCTCCAGCACTTTGAAGCTGCTGAAGAAATGCTCTCCGCGAAGCTCCAGCTCCATGGAAATCTTCTGATACTCCGCAGGCGGATAGAAAATCGCAAGGAATCGCCTCACGATCCGGTCATATACTTTGCGAGCCAGTTCACCGACAGAAGCAAGTTCAGACTGCCCGTCACCGGTGGGAATGATGGCGTAATGGTCCGTAATCTGCTTGTCGTTGACATACTTCGTCTTGGCGATGGTCGCGTACAGTCCGTACTCCTTCACCTGACGCGTGTACGGCAGATATTCACTGTTTTTGGAAAGCCCCGCAAGATTCTTTGTAATCTCCTTCGCAACTGCTGTGGAGAGCACTCGGGCATCGGTTCTGGGATATGTCACAAGCTTGCGCTCGTAGAGCATCTGCACGATCTTCAGCGTCTCGTCCGGGCTGATCTTGAACAACCTGGAGCACTCGTTCTGAAGCTCCGCCAGGTTGAACAGAAGCGGCGGGTTTTTCTTCTCTTTCTTCTTCTCGATATTCGCAAGAGTCGCCTGTTGACACTCCGGGTCGGAGCTGTCGACAAGGTAATGGTTACTCGGTTCCTGCTCCTGCATTGGCACAATCCTCGCCGCAATGCCTTCATTCTCTATAAATTCGCTTCCGGCATTTCCTTCCGATGCGCTGTTCTCCGTGACCTCCGCGGGCGCCTTCACGCCGCCGAGCATCGCGATCAAAGCCTCCGCGTCCTCGCGCTTGCGGAAGCCATTTTCCTTATAGAGAAGCGGGGATTCAAAGTACTTCGAGCCCTTCACGGCACGCCATTCGCCGTGGAACTGCTCGCCGTCCAAGGAGTACGCGCCCATCACGCGGTAAAACGGCGTCTTCATGAAATTGCGGATGTCCTGCTCCCTGCGCACAACCATGCCCAGAACGCAGGTCATCACGCGGCCGACGGAGATCGCACCGAGCCGGTCCATATGCAGATGGCTTCGAAGAAGCGTCCCGTAGTTGATGGTGAGGGCTCTCGAGAAATTGATGCCCATCAGATAGTCTTCCTTCGCCCGCAGATATGCGGCGTCGGACAGATTGTCATAGGCGGACAGCGGCTTGGCCTCGCGGATCCCGCGTAAAATCTCCTCCTCAGTCTGGGAGTCGATCCAGACGCGGCGCTTATCCTTCGTGTCAGGCACCTTCGCCATCTGGTCCACCAAACGATATATGTACTCTCCCTCTCGCCCCGAGTCGGTGCACACATAGATGCGTTCCACGTCGTCGCGGTTGAGAAGGCCTTTGACCGTATCAAACTGCTTTTTCACATTGCCGATGACCTCATACTTCCATGTCTTCGGCAGAAACGGAAGCGTCTCGGCCTTCCACTGCTTCAGGGCCGGGTCGTAAACTTCCGGGTAACTCATCGTAACCAGGTGACCCACGCACCATGTCACCACGCTGTTACCGCTCTCCAGATATCCGTCTTTGCGCGAAAAATCCTCGTGCAGAGCCTTGGCAAACTCCTGTGCAACGCTTGGTTTTTCCGCAATGTACAACTGCTTCATGCTGTCGTCCTTTCTCTTTCCCCGAGTGCTCTTATTGTACCACAGCGGAGGGTGCAAAGCAAACAAAAGAGGGGATTTTATCCGCCGCATAAGGCAGAAAGGCCGCTCCCCGAAAGGAGCGGCCGCATTTCCGTATTATCTTTATTTACTCGTACAGCGGGTACTTGTCGGTCAGGGACTTCACGATCGCGTAAGCCTCTGCCTTCTTCGTCTCGTCGCCCGGGTTCTTGATGACAAGGGCGATCGCCTCGGCAATCTTGTCGCAATCGTCCTCGTTCATACCGCGGGACGTAATTGCTGCGGTTCCCAAACGGATACCGCTGGTTACGAACGGCGATGCCGGATCGTTCGGGATCGTGTTCTTGTTGCAGGTGATGTGCACCTCGTCGAGAAGCTTCTCAGCATCCTTACCGGTGATGTTCATGTTGATGAGGTCAACAAGCATCAAGTGGTTATCCGTACCGTCGGATACGATCTTGAAGCCGCGGCTCTGCAATCCCTTGCAGAGAGCCTGTGCGTTCTTCACGATGTTGCCTGCGTACTCCTTGAAGGAAGGCTCCAGCGCTTCCTTGAAGCAGACAGCCTTGGCAGCGATGACATGCATCAGAGGGCCGCCCTGGATTCCCGGGAACACAGCCTTGTTGAGCTTGTGCTCATCGGCAAATGCCTGGCTCGAAAGGATCATACCGCCTCTCGGTCCGCGGAGCGTCTTGTGGGTCGTCGTGGTAACAACATGAGCGTAAGGGATCGGGCTCTCATGGTAACCGCCGGCTACAAGGCCAGCGATGTGCGCCATGTCTACCATCAGGTAAGCACCCACCTCGTCCGCAATCTCGCGGAAACGCTTGAAATCAATCTTGCGGGCATAAGCGCTGGCACCGGCGATGATCAGCTTCGGCTGGCACTCCTTTGCAATGCGCTCCACCTCGTCATAGTCAATGAAACCGTTGTCATTCACACCGTAAGGCACGATGTTGAAGTAGGTTCCGGAGAAGTTCACCGGGCTGCCGTGGGTCAGGTGACCGCCGTGTGCAAGGTTCATACCCATCACGGTGTCGCCGGGCTTCAGGAGTGCGAACTGCACTGCCATGTTCGCCTGTGCACCGGAGTGCGGCTGTACGTTGACATACTCGCAGCCGAAGAGCTTCTTCGCGCGCTCTATGGCAAGATTTTCCGCAATATCCACGCACTGGCATCCGCCGTAGTATCTCTTTCCGGGATATCCTTCCGCGTACTTGTTGGTGAGCACGCTGCCCATCGCTGCCATAACAGCCTTGCTGACAAGGTTCTCGGAAGCGATCAGCTCAATGTTCTCTCTCTGGCGGCCGAGCTCGAGTTCAATACTCTCCGCAAGTTCCGGATCAACCGTCTTCACATCGTCAAATGAATACATAGCGATTTC
>Ga0310696_10009165_pt1 | contig 11473 bp, 8 predicted proteins | sample AusTroGonzalo_MG_4_FD_203885 | JGI IMG/M metagenome (GOLD analysis project Ga0310696, IMG submission 203885) | Bovine rumen microbial communities from tropical cattle in Woodstock, Queensland, Australia - Gonzalo_02 (v2) (version 2) | ecosystem: Host-associated > Mammals > Digestive system >...
CAATGGTATGTGGCAGCAGTCTCTGAATCTAGGCGAAGAGGCACTGATACCCGAGTATAAACTTTTCGACTTTGGCGCATACGCCACGGTCAGCAAGTCGCTCGACAATCTGACGCTGAATGGCGGACTGCGTTTTGATCACCGTCACCTCGACTTCCACTCGCGTCATTTCAGTGGTGTGACGGGTAGTATAGGAGCCGTTTGGAACGCCAGCGAACACCTGAACCTCCGTCTGAACTTGGCACGAGGATTCCGCGCACCTAACATGAGTGAATTGGGCAGCGACGGCGTACACGAGGGAACCCTGCGTTACGAGATAGGTAATCCCGACCTGAAATCAGAATATAGCTGGCAGGCTGATCTCGGTCTCGACTTTACATCTCAGTACGTTTCAGCACAAGTAGCTCTGTTTGCCAACCGAATTGAGAATTATATCTTTGCTCAGCGCATTGACAAAGTAATGGAGGAAGACTTCCGTACCTATGAATACACGCAGGGCGATGCCCGATTACTGGGTTTCGAGGCTGGCGTCGATTTCCACCCCATCCATAGCCTGCATTTCGAGAATACCTTTTCGTATGTCGATGCCCAGCAACTGCATGTCGATGAAGATGCCAAGTATCTGCCCATGACCCCTGCCCCACGCTGGACTTCAGAGTTGAAGTACGAACTGTCACACCATGGTCACAAGACGCTGAACAATGCCTATGTGGCCGTAGGACTGGAGTGCAATCTGGCACAAAATCATTACTACAAGGTGGATGATACCGAAACCCGTACACCAAGTTATACTCTTTTGAGCCTATCGGCTGGTACCGACCTGAATATCCATAAAAAGAAAGTGGCAGAGATTTATGTCACTGTCGATAACTTGTTCAATAAGGCCTACCAGAACCACCTAAGCCGCCTGAAGTATTGCGATATGAACAATGCCACAGGTCGCCAAGGTGTTTATAATATGGGTCGCAATATCGTCTTCAAGGTCATCGTGCCCATCACGTTGATTTGTCACAGATTGTCGAGATAATAAAGACGCATCATTCTTCTTTAATGATCATTGATGGCGGACAATCATACATCACTCTGGCATGGTTGGTGCGGATGAGTTGACTTTCGAGACGCTGGCCAGTTTCGCGATTGATGATATCACGATAAACCTCACCATTACGATAGACCACACCATCCTTGCGAGAGAAGTATTCGTTCTCGGCATGAATATGGAAGGTGTGGGGTTGTTGATCTTTAGCACGCAACTCACCACACAGATATTCGTCATCCACCCATAGTCGTAGCTGATAGGTATTGGCGGTGTCGTTTTTCACACGATAATCGATGTAGTTGTACGATATACTGGTACCTGTTCCGAAGGGGATCTGGCGACCAAAGTCGGGAAACAGGTCCAGACCGTCGTGGTGATGATGCTCCGTAATAGTCAGTTCACTGTGCAATACAAGCCAATGTATCAGGTTTGACAGCTGACACATGCCTCCACCGATGCCCTGTGAGGGTTGTCCTTTGGCAATGGTCAGTCCCTCTTTGTAACCTTTTCGCTTGGTGGTTCGCCCGATGAGTTTCCATACAGAGAATGTCTCGCCTGGATGAATCAGCAGTCCATCGATATGTTTTACTGCCAGAGCCAGGTTTGTGGCTTTGTTCTCCTGCAACTGCATGTTGACATTACCAAGTCGGCGACGAATAAGGGAGTTATGGCGATAGATGATGACGGGTAAGGAAGTCTCAGTGCGCTTCAAGGCGAAATGAGTCTTACGAAACAAGTCCTGAAGATGGCGCTTCAGGATTTCCTTCTCCATCGACAATCGATAGGTGAAAGGCGATATCTCGCAGAATAGTTTTCGTTTCATTTGCAAATTTTATTTGCAAAGATAGTGATAATTTCGGAATTATCATTAAATTTGCACCAAGAATTAGCATTGTTTATCAAGAACCCAACATAAAATAGAATTATGAAACAGAAAATTTTAGTTTCAATCCTTGCACTCATGCTGTTGCCGATTATCTCAAAGGCACAGCTTCAACAGTATCAGCAAGTGAACGACATCCCCTACTCTGAGTCTGCCGACGCATACGCTCAGGAGCGCTGCAAACTCGATGTCTATTACCCTACAAATCAAAAGGATGCGCCCGTGGTGGTATGGTTCCACGGGGGCGGTATCGAAGGTGGCAACAAGCACATCGACGAGCAGTTGAAGAACAGCGGTTTGGTGGTGGTTGCTGCCAACTACCGTTTGCTGCCAAAAGCCCCAATCGATGATATTCTCGATGATGCTGCAGCTGCCGTGGCTTGGACTTACAAGAATATAGAGAAATACGGCGGCAGTCATCGCAAGATCTTCGTTGCCGGGCACTCGGCTGGAGGCTATCTGCTTGACATGATCGGACTCGACAAAAAATGGCTCGCCAAATATGGTGTTGATGCCGACTCGCTGGCTGCCCTCGTGCCCTTCAGTGGACAGTGCGTGACGCACTACAACATCCGTAAGCAGCAGGGTATTCCTCCCCTGCAGGCCACCATCGACCAGTACGCCCCGCTTACTTTCGTCCGTCCTGACGCCCCACCTATTATCATCATTTCAGGTGACAGGGAACTGGAGCTCTATGGCCGCTATGAAGAGCAGGCCTATTTCTGGCGTATGCTGAAACTCGTAGGTCATAAGGACGTGACGCTCTACGAGATGCAGGGCTACGACCACGGCAGCATGCCACAACCGGCTTACAAGATTCTTAAAGACCATATCCGAAGACTGACCGCCAAGATGACCTCGGCCCTGCCTGTACCGACGATCAAGACTGAACAGCAGGCTGAATACCGATTTGCCTGGCAGCCCGAATACCTGCGTCGGACGGCCAACATAGACGAGACGAACCCAACCATTCTCCACTTGGGAACGAATAACGGTTACTACGACCTCACGACCGAGACTGGCGCTCTCATCAGTCAATTTCGCGATTTCACTGTTTCCATCCATTTCAAGGTCAGTTCCGAGAACCAACTCGACGGCTATGGCCACTTCCTTTTTGCCTTCTCCAAATTGACAGAAAACAGCGCTCACGAAGGTCCTTACATGGCGATGAGACTGAACGAGCAGCGTTTTGAGACCTCTACCGGCGGCTATGAACACGAACAGATCATCATGCAGGGCGGCAAGCCTAAACGCGACGTATGGATTCATGCACTCTACCGTCAGCAGGGCCACAAAGGCGAGCTATTCCTTGACGGCAAACTTATCGGACAAAACGACAACATGCCCATCCTTGCAGAGATATTCCGCGATGCCCCCGCCAACTGTTGGATAGGCCGCGCTCCCTTCCGTGGTGACAAATACCTGACACAGACTGACGTGGCCGACTTACGCATCTACAACTACGCCGTCAGCAACCAGGAACTCCGACAGTTGAGAAAAATGGAAGGAAAGTGACAGAATAAAGACTGAAAAATATAATATGAGACTAAAGACCTTCCTTATCTTATTATGCTGGGGCTGTTGTATGCAGGCACAGGAAAAAGTGATGATGCTCGTCGGCACCTATACCGATGGCGGCAGCAAGGGCATCTATTCCTATTATTTCAATCAAAAGACAGGGGAGGCGGAGGCTTTGAACTCATTGGCATTGAAGAATCCATCGTATCTGACCATTTCTCATGATGGTAGACTGATATATGCCATCAGTGAAACGAACGATGAGCAGGCATCACTTAACACCATCCGTCTGAACCCTAAGACCGGCGATATGCAACTGCTCAATTCAACGGCTGTGATGGGCGGCGATCCCTGTTACGTGACTACCAACGAAAAGACTGTGCTAACAGCCAACTACTCTGGCGGCTCGATGAGTGTGTTCAGTTTGAACCACCATGGAACAAAGCCGGAACTCGTTACCCGTTTCCTCGGAACAACGGGCGGCCCAGACCTGACGCGTCAGGATATACCCCATGTGCATTGTGCCTGTTTCACGCCCGATGGGAGGTATGCGTTGGCAACGGATTTCAGTGCAGACAGAATATTGTCATATCAATTGATAGGTCAAAAGGTGGTAGCCAATGGTGTAGCGGCCAGCGTCAGTGCCGACTCAGGGCCGCGTCATCTGGTGTTTAGTAAGAATGGCCGTTACGCCTATCTGATGAGCGAACTTTCGGGTAAGGTTACAGTGTTCAGCTATAAAGAAGGACGGCTGGAAAGGCTTCAGGAGATTGTTTCCGACAGCGTAGGAGCACGAGGCGGAGCAGACATCCATCTGAGTCCAGACGGCAGATTCCTCTATTCCAGCAATCGCCTAAAAGCCGAGGGCATCGCCATCTTTGCTGTTGACACTCAGACCGGGCTTCTTTCTCACATCGGCTACCAACCTACTGCTGCCCATCCCCGCCAGTTCAACATCACACCCAACGGGCAATACCTGCTCTGTTGCTGCCGCGACAATGATAAAATCCAAGTATTCCGACGTGATATTCAAACGGGATTGCTGACCGATACACACAAAGACATCCCTGTCGGCAAGGCTGTTTGTGTACAGTTTGTAACCAACCAAAAGTAAGCTATATGAAAGTAATAATTCTTAATGGCAGCCCAAAAGCCAATGGCAATACGGCGACAGCCCTACACGAAGTGGAACGCACGCTGCAACAGCAGGGCATCGAGACCGAGTGGATTCATGTAGGCCATCTGCAGATTCACGGGTGCATCGCATGCAACAAGTGCTGGGATACTGGCATCTGTGCATTCGGCGATATCGTGAACGAGATTTCTGTGAAGATGTGCGAGGCCGACGGCCTTCTCATAGGCTCGCCTGTCTATTTCGCTTCACCCAACGGCACCTTACTGTCCCTACTCGACCGTCTGTTCTATTCCAACCTACACACCGACTGGAGCATGAAGGTGGGTGCAGCCGTGAGCATTGCCCGTCGCGGAGGAGCTACTGCTACAATGGACGTGCTGAACAAGTATTTTCTGAAGACTAACATGCCCGTCGTGCCGTCACAGTACTGGAGCATCGCCCACGGTACCGATCCTGGCGAGGTGATGCAAGATGAGGAAGGCATGCAAACCATGCGCCAGCTCGGCCTGAACATGGCGTTCCTCATCAAGTCTATCCGTCTCGGCCTACAGCAGTTCGGTTCGCCGAAGATTCAGGAAGAGTTAGTTGAAACGCATTACATCAGATAGTAATCCAGCCTGTTTGACTTTCCTTTTTTCGTCTTTTTATCACTTTACCCCATGGACAAGCATTTTCAGGGTGTAAACAGATTTTGATGCGGTAATAAATAGGATATTACGCTCTTTTCCGCCAAAACAAACGTTTGCTGTCCAGTCCTCAGGAATGGGGAAATGGGCTATCTTGTGGCCATTCTTGTCGAATATGGTCACACCATCGCCTGTAAGATAGATGTTTCCTCTGTCGTCAATCGTCATCCCGTCCGACCCCATATCGGCAAACACCTGTCGGTTCGTCAGGTTGCCGTCTGGCAGAATGTCATATCTTAGGATTCTGTTTGCCTTTGCCTCCGCCACATACAGATGTTTTCCGTCGGGCGTTCCCACAAGACCATTAGGCTGGTTAAGCGTAGAGTCAAGCATGGTGAGTTGCTTACCTCCCGGAGCAAGATAATACAAGCCTTCTACAGACTGCTGGCGCTCTGGACTGCGTGTCCAATAGTCTCTTTTAAAATAAGGGTCAGTCAGATAATAACCTCCATCCTTTGAGATCCATACATCGTTAGGACCGTTCAGCAACTTACCGCCGAAGTCGGTTATCAGTATCTCGGAATGTCCTTCCATATCGAAAGACCAGAGTTGGTTGTCCATATCTGCGCAGGCTATCAAGTTACCCTGGGCATCAAAGTACATCCCGTTGGAGCGACCGCTTTGGTCAGTAAACACTGTTATCTTTCCGGATTCACAGTCCCAATGGTAAATCATGTTGTTGGGCTGGTCTGTAAAGAACACATCACCCTTTGCATCTGCCGCAGGCCCTTCTGTAAAACTATACGAGTCAGAGAGTTTTACAGGAGTTTCCCCTTCTGCAACGATATCATTTGACTGAGCCTGAGTACATGCCGTCATCACACCAAGAATAGTGCATGCCAGCAATAATCGTGAATCAAACTTCTTGCAGGAGTACCTGCTTCTTGTTAATTCAATAAAATCCATAATCGTGTTAGTTTAGAAACAATTGACTTTCCATCATCTTTGTTTATATGTTGTTAATCATTTGACGGCAAAGTTACATAAAATTCCCCGAAAGTTTATAGCCCTTCGGGGAATTTCTTTGTTCTATTTGAACAGCAGCGGAGCCAACTCCTTCAAGCTGCGGCGCCAAGTGAGGAACTCATGGCCCGTATTGGGCGAGATGTAGCCCACGGCGTTCAGACCAGCAGCGGTAAGTGCCTTGACACTTTCATTGATGCCGTCCGGTCTCTCACGCGAGCCGCAGCTCTCGAAGATGAGCTTGGGTTTGGGCACACTCTTGTCGTCTAACTTCAGGTCGGTAGGCAAATAGGTGCCACCGCTGAGCAAACCGTAGTAACTGAAGACGGCGGGACGGGCGAGGGTGATGGCCTTGGTCTCCATGCCGCCCATCGACAGCCCGGCCATGGCACGGTTCTCACGGCTGGCAATGGTGTTGAAGTGTGAGTCTATGTAGGGCACCAGCTCATCGACGAGCACCATCTCGAAGGCTTTTGCTATGGCCCCGCGGTCACGGCCTGGGCCGCGACGTGCCTCGTTGGTCATGCCGTAGGTCATCACGATGATGAACGGCGTGACCTTACCCTCAGCAATCAGGTTGTCCATGATGAGGTTAGCATGCCCCTGATTGCTCCAGGCCGTCTCGTCCTCACCCCATCCATGCTGCAGATAGAGCACGGGATACTTCTTCTTATCATTGCCGTAGGTGGGCGGCGTATAGACAAAGGCGCGGCGCACCTGCTGCGTGCTCTCGCTCCAGAACAGCACCTGCTGCACATTGCCGTGGGGCACGTTTTTCATCGCGTAGAAGTCCTGGTCGTGAGCAGGAATCTCGATACCGCTCTCCCAGCGCGTAGAACCGTAGTAGTTTAGCGTACCGGGGTCGTTGACGGTGCCGCCATCGACAGTCAGATGGTAATAGTGGAAGCCCTCGTCCAACGGACCTTCAGTCTGGCCGGTGAACGAGCCGTCGTAGGCTTTCTTGAGCTTCGTGCCGCCACGACCGCCCAGTCCAAGGCTGACGGTGACTTCGTCAGCATGGGGAATATCGACACGGAAGCGGGCGTAGCCCTGCGAGTTGACCATCGGGAATTCTTGACCTGGCTGGTTCTTCGACGACGGAACAAAGTCCTCCTTCACGCCTTCCAGTTCAGGGAAAGCCAACTCAGGCTTGAAGGGGGCGCGCTGCTCAGCCTGCTGCCCCTGAGGGCGCGGACGGCGCGGTGGACGGTTGGGCATCTGCCACAGCGGAGCCTTCATGTCGCGGATATACTCGTAGGCCATCTTCGGCTTGTAGTCCACGTCGAAGGGCAACGGATAGTTGTTCTGTCCGAGCCAGGAGTCACGATCGCTGAGGTTCCAGAAGGTCACGCAGTCGATGACGTCCTTGTGCTTACGGAACACGCGGAAGACGCGGGCGTACTGGTCGGCCAGATGCTGCTTCAGCGAGTCATTGACGGCAGCACCGTCGCGGCTGAAGGCAAGCTGACCGCCCATCTCCTGATTGGCGCGGATGTCGAGTTCGGTGACGTGGATGTGGTCGACCACCTTTTTATAAAGTTCCAGCGCCTTATCGACATCCTCCTCCTTCGGGCCATAGATGTTGTAGTGACCCTGCATGCCGATGCCGTGGATGGGGACGCCGGCATCCTTCATCTTCTTCACCATATTATAAATACGTTGGCTCTTCACGGAGTCGCACTCATTGTAGTCGTTGTAAAAGAGCAGTGCGTTGGGGTCGGCAGCGTGGGCATACTCGAAAGCTTTGGCAATAAACTCATCGCCGCAGAGCTTGTACATCACCGACTGGCGGTAGGGATCCTGCGCGTTGGCATCGTCGGTCATAGCCTCGTTAACCACGTCCCAGGCATAGACCACGTCCTTATAGCGCGAGACGACGGCCTCGATGTGGTTCTTCATGCGCTGATAGAACACTTCCTTCGTGGGGTTGTCCTCGGTCATCCAGCGGCCTATTTGCGAATGCCACATTAGGCAGTGGCCTCGCAGTTTGATGCCATTCTGGCGAGCGAAGTTGGCAATGCGGTCGGCCCCCTCCCAGTTGAATTGTCCTTGCCGGGGCTCCGTCGGCTCGGGCTTCATGTCGTTCTCGGCAGTCATGCTGCTGAACTCTCTCTTGATCAGGGCCTGCTGCTCTGCGTTGGTCACATTGCGCTGGTTGACAGCCACGCCAATCAGGAAGTAGTCCTTGTAGACGTCCTTCAGCCCCTGCGCAAACGTTGCTGCACACAATGATAGCAGCACGGTCAGTACACTAATTCTTCTTTTTTTCATTTTAGTGTTGGTTTTAGGATTTCACAAAATCTTATTAAATATTACAGATATAATGATGTTAAATACCGTTCAATAGTTCTCCGCGTTTATCTCAAAATACGACTGCGGATGGAAACAGACAGGACAGACGGCTGGGGCTTCGGTGCCGATGACGATGTGTCCACAGTTACGACATTCCCAGATGCTGACACCAGCCTTGCGGAAAACCTCTGCTGCTTCAACATTGCGCAACAAGGCACGATAGCGTTCTTCGTGGTGCTTCTCGATGGCTGCCACACCTCGGAACTGCTCGGCCAGCTCATGGAACCCCTCCTCGTCGGCCTCGCGGGCAAAGGTGGCGTACATGTCGGTCCACTCATAATTCTCGCCCTCGGCGGCGTGAAGCAGGTTCTCGGCCGTCTGGCCCAGACCACCCAGATGCTTGAACCACAGCTTGGCGTGTTCCTTCTCATTTTCGGCTGTCTTCAGGAAGAGGGCAGCAATCTGCTCATAGCCGTTCTTCTTGGCCACGGATGCGTAGTAGGTGTACTTATTGCGGGCCATCGACTCGCCGGCGAAGGCAGTTTCGAGGTTCTTCTCGGTGCGGCTGCCGGCATACTTGTTTATGATTGGCGCATCTGCTTCAGTGGTGACCTTCACGAAGTCTGATGCGGGATGCTTGCAGATGGGACAGGTGAAGTCGTCGGGCAGTTCCTCGCCCACATATTCATATCCGCAAATGCTGCAACGCCAGATGGTCTTACCCTCAGCAGTCTGGCCGACGGGCTGTGGCTTCGGCTTGATGTGCTGCTGGTAGTAATTATACGTGGCTGAAGGTATGTCGGCGAGCACTTCCATTTCAGTAATGAGACCAATGAAGAGCATGTGAGTTCCTAGGTCGATGGTTTGTTCCACATCGGCGGAAATGAAAGCATTAGTGCCACGTGTGATGGCCAGCGTGCCGTTGGCAACGCGGCGGCAATCGGTAAAATCAGCGAACTTATCGACGGTGCGTCCGCTCTGGAAGCCGAAGTGCTTGAATAGTTCGAAGTCGGCAGCCTTGCTGAGGATAGAGGCTGTGAACCGGCGTGAGCGCTGAATGAGCTCGGTGGTCAGATTGCCCTTGTTCAGGGCCACGGAGATGCGGTTTGGCTGCGCCGTTACCTGTGCTACGGTGTTACTGATGCAGCCGTTGTCTCGGCCTGCATCGTTCGTTGTGATGACGAACAGGCCATACTGAATGTTGAAAAGCGGATTGCTCATAATAAAAACAGTTTTGTGTTGGACAAATAACAGGGGCAAATATACGAAAAAATCTCCATACTTTTGTCTTTTTGCACCCAATATTATGATACTTTATGAATTCTATTCTAGTAAGATGGAGTCATATTAAGCTATTCTATCCATTACTCTGCTTTGCCACCAAACTCATTAAATGAGTGATTTGAGTTTCTTATTTGATATTAAACGTCATGACATAGGGATTGGCAAGTGTGAACGGATGCCAGTTATTTTTGCCGGGCTTGTTGGGGTTTCCGTACTTTACGAAATTCGTCCAGCAGTCCATCACTTCATCTGCCAGTTTGTAGTCTGCCTCCGTCATGGGTCGCCAACTGCGGTCGAGTGTATGAAACATATACCACAGCTCGGCTGAGTGGAAAGCTCCGTCGTGTGTGCCAGGCAGTTTGCGGGCAAAGAGATACTGATAGGCCGGACGATGGTCGAGCGAGTCGCGCAAGAAGCAGAACTCATCAATCTGCTTACCCATTGGACGGATATCGTCGAGCGTACAGCCAATCATATATTCCGCGTCTGCCAGATGTTGATTCTTTGCAGCATCGTCGAAACTCTCTTTCAACAAGATGCCATCAATATGCGGCCTGAAGAGCCCCATACCCTCTGCCTTAAAATGATTGAGCAGTTCCTCGGCAGGTGCGTTGCGCATCTTTTTCAGAGAAGTATAGCCAAACTTATCCATAAAGGTTTTGCCCGTTGTCTCAGCCTGTTTCTGACCATCGTCAGAAGTGCCAAACGAGCCGATACCACCACCACTCTGTATAATTGCATGGCGGATCATGCCTTTTGACAAAGGCGACGATACCAGGTTCTTGATGCTGGCTGCACCAGCACTCTGTCCAAAGACGGTAATGTTGTCGGGATCACCGCCAAATTGTGCGATATTCTTTTGCACCCATTTAAGGGCTGCCACCTGATCGTAGGTACCATAGTTGCCTGAGGTGCCGTCTGGTGTCTCTGCTGACAGTTCGGGATGAGCAAGGAAGCCGAAGATGCCCAAACGATAGTTGATGGTAACGAGAATCACGCCACGACGGGCCCACGCATCACCATCCATCGTAATCTCATGTCCATAGCCGTTGAAATAAGCGCCGCCATGCACCCAAAATGCCACAGGAAGTTTCTTGTCTTGTTGGCCGACGGCCTCGGCAGGTGTCCAGATGTTCAGATACAGGCAGTCCTCGCTCTGTACGGTATTCTCCTTCCAATAGAACTCATTGCCGTAGAACGTGCCGACGGCATTGCCCGGCTGCCAGCAGATGTTACTGAACGTGTCAGCCTTTCTCGCTCCATCCCACTTCACGACAGGCTGTGGACGCTTCCAGCGGAGATCACCCACGGGAGGTGCTGCGTATGGGATACCTCTGAACACGGTTACTTCACTTGATGCTGAGGTAACACCCTGCACCAGTCCTCCCTCAACTTTAACAACAGAACTCTGTCCCCATGCGAGAGCCACCATCAGGCTCAATGCACATAATGTGAATGACTTTTTAATCATACTTTTTTTCTTTTTAATTAGTCTTTATCAGTTTTTGCTCCCAAAGTCCAACCATTGTCGCCGTGATATATCATCTGATGGGTCATGCCACCATCGATACAGATATTCTCGCCAGTGATGAAGCCCGCCTTGTCGGAACATAGGAACAACACCATGTTTGCAATATCCAATGGATTGCCCACGCGCCCAGCTGGCTGCTGCA
>Ga0310696_10009166_pt1 | contig 11472 bp, 7 predicted proteins | sample AusTroGonzalo_MG_4_FD_203885 | JGI IMG/M metagenome (GOLD analysis project Ga0310696, IMG submission 203885) | Bovine rumen microbial communities from tropical cattle in Woodstock, Queensland, Australia - Gonzalo_02 (v2) (version 2) | ecosystem: Host-associated > Mammals > Digestive system >...
CTTCTCGGCAGGAGTGTGAGCTACAGGATCGACTACAGTCAAGGTCAACGTGTAATGGATACTGTCGCAACTCGGATATACCTTGCTCTTCTCAGTAAACTCATAATCATCGGCTATCGTCAAAGCCTGACCGTGCCAGGTCAGCGTCTCACCCTTACAGATAGTTTCCGTCTCGTGATCGGCCTCAATAATCGGCGCACACGTAACCTTCAGATTCAGCTGATAGACATCTGTTGCTTGCAGCGGCGAACCACCCCAAACGGTATCAGTAAACAGCGAGTCCGTGCACAGCTTGTCACAAACAATCTGATTGCAGCGCCACAGCAACGTATCACGCACATGCGCAGTTAACGCCTCCGGAACATGTATCGTCGGCAGATCCACAGCATGTGTCTTGACAACCGGCATCAACGCCAGCACACAGAGCAGCACTGCCGAACGCAATGCTCCACACAAAGACTTACCTGCAACTGTGGATAAACTCAGATGAAAAATGTTAATTGCTTCTCGTATCATCGTTTTTCTTATATTTTCGTTTGGAAATAAATGATTTACGCCTTACTGCTCTCTATACGCCTTCGTACGTGCCTCACGCGCATAGACACACGCAAAAAAATCGGCTGCAAAGTTACAAAAAAAAAATGAAATTTGCAAATTTTTTAGCAAAAAAATGTCAGAAATCTTCGATTTTTCATTAAGGTTTACATTTTTGAAATTTTTGGCACAAAAAAAAGGCTCTCTTACGAGAGTCTTTTCAGTACCCAGAGCCGGGGTCGAACCGGCACGGATTGCTCCACTGGTGTTTGAGACCAGCGCGTCTACCGATTCCGCCATCTGGGCTCTCGCGTTCGGCAAATTGTGCTTCCGGATGTCGTTTCACGACATTAAGCGCACAATTGCCTCCGCTCTTCCCAAAACAACTTTGCAAGTTCTTTTGGAAGCCCTATAGGGCTTTGAGAGGGGGATTTCTGCGTAATCCCCACAGGCTGCCGCGGGCATCCTGTGCAAGTCTTTTTTCCTGATCGTCTCCACAAGCAAGCTTGGATAGCCGCTCATGAAAAAAGCCTTGCGGAGAGAGGGGGATTCGAACCCCCGGTACGGTTACCCGTACGACAGTTTAGCAAACTGTTGGTTTCAGCCACTCACCCATCTCTCCTCGGGTCGATTTGCCGAATTGCGCTATCCGAAACCGCTGTCTCGGCATTTCAAAACGCGCAAAGCGGATGCAAAGGTACTACAATATTTTTATATATGCAAATTTCCAGCCACGTCTATCTCAAAATCCTGCACAAATTTCTCAAGATTGCTCACTCGACTTGCATTTTCTTAGCACAACACCTCTGTTTGCAGCAGATCACATCCGGCTCGTCATTTCGCACGCAGATTACAATATAACATGTATGATTTGCCTCAAAGTAAACCCTAGCTCACCCCTGTCTTTACCCTGACTTACCCTCGTCTTACCCCTGACTCAAATGCACACTTTTGAGAAAATAAAAAGATGAGCCGTTGGCAGAAAAAAACGCAGTCAATGCCCCCAAGAAAGAGAATACTATTGTCAACACTTTTTAGGATTTACCATTTTTAATTTTAATGCCCGCGCGCATGCTGCGTATATGCGTAAAGATATGATATGGTACAGAGGGCTGAAAAACGGCATTAAAGCCGCTCTGAGCGCACGCGAGTTTGCTATCGATAGGTATACTATTTGCACAAATATAGCCTTAAATCGAAAATAAACGTGCAAAAACAGGGGATTTGTTTCAGAAAATGCATTTTTTTCTTACGAAAATTTGCAAATATCATTTTTTTTTTGTAACTTTGTACGTTTTTTGGGGACTAACAGGATTAAGGAATAAAGAATAAAATGTACTCGACTGATGCAACTCGTCTTTACTCCTTGAGTGAAGCGATCCTTACTCCTTACTCCCAAAATGGTTAAATCGTAAATGATTAAATCGTAAATGATAAGATGATAACAGAAGACAGAATTATTCCTGTAAAGATTGATGAGGAGATGCGAAGCTCCTACATCGACTATTCGATGAGCGTGATTGTATCCCGTGCGTTGCCTGATGTGCGTGACGGCTTCAAGCCTGTTCACCGCCGTGTGCTATACGCCATGTGGGATATGGGTAACACGAGTGACAAACCGACGAAGAAGAGTGCAGCTATCGTAGGTGAGGTAATGGGTAAGTACCACCCGCACGGTGACAGCAGTATATACGGCACGCTGGTGCGTATGGCTCAGCCTTGGGCAATGCGCTATCCGCTGGTATACGGTCAGGGTAACTTCGGTAGTGTAGACGGCGACAGTCCTGCCGCCATGCGTTACACGGAGGCACGACTGGAGAAGTTGGCAGAAGAGATGCTCAACGATATCGACAAGGATACCGTTGAGATGCAGCTCAACTACGATGACAGCCGTCGCGAGCCGACCGTGCTCCCTACCCGCTTCCCTAACCTGCTGGTGAACGGCGCAAGCGGTATAGCCGTAGGTATGGCTACGAACATGCCGACGCATAACCTGGGTGAGGTGATTGACGGCTGCCTGGCATATATCCGCAACATCGAAGCCCGCATAGCCAACCCCGAGACGGAAGAGATAACGGTGAGCGACCTTATGGAGTACATCAAGGCGCCGGACTTCCCCACGGGCGGTACTATTTACGGCTATCAGGGCGTGCGTGACGCGTTCGAGACGGGTCGCGGCAGGGTGATCATCCGCTCGAATGCCGACATAGAGACCGACAACAACGGCCGCGAGCATATCATCATCACCGAGCTGCCGTACGGCGTAGTGAAAGCCGACCTGGTGCAGAACATAGCCGCACTGGTGGATGACAAGCGCATCGAAGGTATAACGGATATCAGCGATCAGTCGAAGCGCGACATACGCATCGTGATCGACATCAAGCGCGATGCAAACGCACAGGTGGTGCTGAACAAGTTGTACAAGTTCACGGCGCTGCAAAGCTCTTTTGCCGTAAACAACATCGCCTTGGTGAAAGGTCGCCCGATGTTGCTTAACCTCAAGGATCTGGTAAGCAACTTCATCGAGCACCGCATGGATGTAGTGACGCGTCGTACCCGCTTCCTCTTGAAGAAAGCCGAGGAACGTGCCCATATCCTGCGCGGCTTGATCATCGCCGTAGATAACATCGACGAGGTAGTGAAGATCATCCGCGCCAGCCGTACACCGGCTGATGCCCAGACGAATCTGGAGCAGCGCTTCAACCTCGATGCCCCGCAGAGCAAGGCTATCGTGGAGATGCGACTGTCGCAACTCACCGGTCTGCGTATCGACGAACTACGCGCCGAGTACGAAGAGATAGAGCGTCAGATCGAGCACTACAACGAGTTGCTCGCCAACGAGAGCCTTCGTTACGAACTCATATCCAGCGAGCTGCAGGAGCTCAAGGACAAGTACGCCGACGAGCGCCGCACGCGCATCGTGAAGATGGCTACGGAGTTCAACCCCGAAGATATGTACGCCGACGACGACATGGTGATCACCATCTCGCACCTGGGTTACATCAAGCGCACGCCGCTGGCTGACTTCCGTCAGCAAGGCCGCGGCGGCATAGGATCGAAGGCCAGCAACACCCGCGACGAGGACTTCATCGAGTACGTACACACCGCATCGATGCACTCGACGATGATGTTCTTCACGAACTTCGGCCGCCTGTATTGGATCAAGGTTTATGACTTGCCGGAAGGCAACCGCCAGTCGAAAGGTCGCGCTATGCAGAATGTGATCAGTCTGCAGAAAGACGAGAAAGTTTGCGCGTTCATCAACGTCAAGGGCTTGAACGATCCCGAGTACGTGAAGAACCACTACCTGATCTTCGCTACGCGCAACGGCTTGATGAAGAAGACCACACTCGAGGACTACAGTCGTCCGCGTGCCAACGGCATCATCGCACTCGGCTTGCGTGAGGGCGACAGCTTGATCGGCGTAGCGCTGACTGACGGCGAGAGCCAGATGTTGATCGCTTCGAGCAACGGCAAGCTCGTTCGCTTCCCGGAGAACACCGTGCGTCCGATGGGACGTACCGCAACCGGCGTTCGTGCAATAAAATTGGAAGAAGACGGCCAAGATCGCGTGATTGGCATGATTTGTGTAGAGAAGAATAGTGAGGAGACAGTTCTCGTTATTTCCGAGAAGGGCTTCGGCAAACGTACCGCCCTCGACGATGAGAACGGTGAGCCGATCTACCGCATCACGAACCGTGGCGGCAAGGGTGTGATAACTATGGCACTGACCGACAAGACCGGTATGCTGGTAGGTTTGCACGCCGTGAAGGATGACGAAGACCTGATGCTCATCACCAAGAGCGGTACAGCCATTCGTATGGCGATCGACTCGATACGCGTACAAGGCCGCGCCACACAAGGCGTGAAACTGATCGAACTGCAGAAACGCAACGATGTGCTGATGTTCGGCTGCGTAGTACCGAAAGAAGAAGAGGAGACACCTGCCGAGGGCGCTGAAAATGCAGAGATGCCAGCCGAAGGTGCAGAAGCCGCAGAAGTTTCGGAGAACAACGAGAATATTAACGAATAAAACTATACAACAATGAAGAAAACACTTTTCCTGGCAGCATTGGTGCTGATAAGCGCAGGCTGCTTCGCACAAAAGAAAGCCGTAAGCACAGCCAAGAACCTGGCCATGCAAGAGACTCCTGACTTCGACGGCGCACGTGCCGCAATCAAAGGCGCGCTGGAGAACGAAGAGACGAAGGACAAAGCCGAGACCTGGTATGTAGCCGGTCTTATCGGTTACAAGCAGAATGAGAACATTTGGCTGATGGGTCAGATGGGGCAGGCTGTGGACAACGCCGCCAAAGGCGCTGCCGTAGAGGAGAGCATCAAGTACTGGCTGATTGCCGACTCGATGGCTATGATTCCCACCTACGACAAGAAAGGTAACCCCAAATACGACCTGAAGACGCGCAAGAACATCGCCGAGCGTATGCTGGAGTACTTCCAGAAGCAGGAACTGGCTATCTATGCCTCGTATCTGGCTGAGCAAAACGATGATCTGGGTGTGGCTGATGCCTTCAAGCTGCATTGCGACATCCCTGACTTCGAGTGCATGCAAGATCCGAAGATCCAGGCCAAGATGGTTAAGGACTCGACCTACTATCAGTATATGGGTTATGCGCTGGCTTACTACTACCGCGCCAAGGAGTACGACAAGGCACTGGTTGTTGCCAATCAGATCATGGCTGATCCGGCTCATCAGGTTACCGCTTATCAATACTTCTATGACCTGAACAAGTTGAAAGGTGATACCGCAGCCGCTCAGGCCAAGCTGGCAGAGGCTATCGAGCGTTTCCCGAAAGAGGCTTGGTTCATCCAGAACATGATCAACGATCTGGTACAGGCTCACGACACGCTGGGTGCAGTAGCATATCTTGACCGCGCTATCGCCAACGATCCGACGCAAGCTCAGTACTACCACACCAAAGCTACGCTGCTCAGTACACTGCGCCGCTTCGAGGAGGCTTTCCAGTTCTTCGACAAAGCCATCGAGCTGGAGCCGACCAATGCCGAGTATTATCTAAACTATGCGTACGCCTACAACGATATGTCAACCGTCATGCTCGAGGGTACGGACAACCTGACGCAGAAAGAGTACATGGCCGTAAAGAAACAGAGCGACGAGGTACTCAAGCAGGCACTGCCCTACTACAAGAAAGCTCACGAGCTGGCTCCGGACAACATGACCTACGCTCGCGCACTGCGTGCATGCTACTACCGCCTGAAGATGCAGGCTGAGTACGATGCTATCACCGCAGAAATCGAGAACTATTAATGGGTCGGATACTTGCTATAGACTACGGCAAGCGACGTACAGGATTAGCCGTTACGGATCAGCTCCGCATAACGGCTAATCCCTTACTTACCATCGATACGCCGCAACTGCTCAAGTGGGTGGAGGAGTACGTGAGCAAGGAGCAGGTGGACACGATAGTGGTCGGTTACCCGCGACAGATGAACGGCTCCGACAGCGAGACCGTACCTGCAATACGCGCCATGGAGCAACAGTTGCGTGCCAAACTGCCACAGATCCCCGTTGTGGAGTACGACGAACGGTTCACCAGTGTGCTGGCGCATCAGGCGATGATCGCAGGAGGAATGAAACGCAAAGACCGGCAGAACAAAGCCAACGTCGATAAACTTGCGGCTTGTATCATCCTCGAGGGCTACTTGGAGCAGTTAAGCTGTTAAATTGTTAAACTGTTAAATTGTTAATATGATTTTACCGATCTATTTATACGGTCAGCCCGTGTTGCGCAGGCCTACGGAGGACTTGGAGCCGGGTGAACTGGATGTAAAACAACTGGTTGCTGACATGCAGGAGACCCTGCTGGCAGCCGAAGGTTGCGGCTTGGCTGCTCCGCAAGTGGGTTTGTCGAAGCGGCTGTTCGTAGTCGATGGCACCGAGCTGGTCGAAGAATACCCGGAATGTGCGGGCTTCAAGCAGGCATTCATCAATCCCGAACTACTCGAGGAGAGTGAAGAGACGAGCGTCTATAGTGAGGGCTGCTTGTCGCTGCCGGGCATAAGCGAAAATGTCACGCGTCCGAAGACGATTACCATGCGCTACCTGGACGAAGACTTCAAGGAGCACACGGAGACCTTCACCGACTTCAAGGCACGCATTGTGCTGCATGAGTATGACCACCTGGAAGCACATGTGTTCACTGACCGCGTCAGTCCTATCCGCCGGCAGTTCTGCAAAAACAAACTGGCGAACATCGCCAAAGGCAAGACCGGCGCGAGGTATAAATATAAACGTTAGTTAACACGCAGTCATTAACACACAGTCACTAACACGCTGTCATTAACAGAATCTATGATTCTCATACAGGATACAATAGTAAGCCTTGAGGTACTCGAGAAGGAGTTTTGTTGCGATATTGACCATTGCAAGGGCTGCTGTTGTATCGAGGGCGATGCCGGCGCACCGGTGACTGCCGAAGAGGAAGAGTTCCTCAACGCCATGCTCCCCGAGCTGTTGCCTCATATGACGAAAGAGGCACGCGAGGTCGTAGAGAAACAAGGGATAGCCTACAACGACCCATCGGGCGAACGAGTCCTCTCCATCGTCAACGACAAGGATTGTATCTTCGCCCGCACAGACCACAACGGCTGGTGCTACTGCCTGATTGAACGCGAAGCAAACAACACGCAGTCAACAACACGCAGTCACCAACACGCAGTCACTAACACGCAGTCAGCTACACGCGAGTTTAAGAAGCCCATATCCTGTCATTTGTATCCGATACGACTGACGAAAGTAGGCGAACGCGTGGGCGTGGAATACCATCGCTGGGATATATGCCACAGTTCGCGGCAGCTGGGACATAAGTTGCACTTGCCGCTTTATAAGTTCCTAAAGGAACCCCTTATTCGCCGCTTCGGACAAGCCTGGTACGACGAGCTCTGCCTTACTGCCGAAGAATGGGAAAAAAGTAAATGTTAGTGAGCTACGCTGTTTGTGATTGCATGTTAGTGAGCCTACGGCTGTTAATGATTGCATGTTAACACGAAGTCACCAACACGAAGTCACCAACACGAAGTCACTAACACGAAGTTAGAACGCCATGAAAACGATTCTTGCAGAGATCATTTCTATCGGTGACGAGTTGCTCATCGGGCAAGTCGTGAACACCAACGCCACATGGATGGCACAAGTTCTGAACCAAGCGGGCATCACCGTGGTGGAGGTAACCACCGTGCGCGATGACCGGCAATCGATATGGAACGCGGTTGCCACAGCCATGTCGCGCGTGGATATTGTGCTGACAACGGGCGGGTTAGGTCCTACCAAGGACGACATAACCAAAGGCGTGTTGTGCGACTATTTCCATACACGTCTGGTGGAAGATCTGCGCGTACGTGCACACGTGCATGCTTTATATAAGAATCGTCCGGAGGTGCTGAACACACTCACCGCCACACAGTGGATGGTTCCCAGCCATGCAACCATACTCCCTAACCGCGTTGGCAGCGCCCCGATCATGGTGTTCGACCAAGGCAAACACCTGCTGATCAGTATGCCCGGCGTGCCACATGAGATGAAGATCGCAATGAACGAGCAGGTACTACCCTACCTCACTGAGCGGCTGGAGCTGTCGGCCGACATTATCCACCGCAATGTGGTTGTATACGGGATACCCGAATCGACCCTGGCGCTGAAGATTGAGAAGTGGGAGAAGAACCTGCCCAAGACGATGCACCTGGCGTATCTGCCCAAGCAAGGTGTGGTACGGCTGCGATTGTCATCTTACGGCGAAGCCACCCCCGAACAGATTGACAAGCAGATAGATGAGTTACTGCCGCTGATTCAAGAAAACGTGATTGCCACCGAGGATGTGACGCCGAACATGGTGTTAGGAAAGTGGCTGACAGAGAGTAAGCAGACCATCGCCACAGCCGAGTCATGCACCGGCGGACGCTTGGCAGCCCTGCTCAACGAGCAATCCGGCAGTTCGGCTTACTACATGGGTAGCGTGATAGCTTACGACAACAGTGTGAAGCAGCGTGTGCTCGGCGTGAAAGCCGACACACTGGCTACCGACGGAGCAGTCAGCGAAGCTTGTGTACGACAGATGGCGGAAGGCGTACGCAAACTGCTGCACACAGATTATGCCATTGCTACCTCGGGCATAGCAGGACCTACAGGCGGCTCGGAAGAGAAACCTGTAGGCACAGTATGGATAGCCTGGGCATCGGCCGAAGGCACAACAGCCGAGTGTTGCCACTTCAGCGGCGACCGCGCACAGATAACGCAAAACGCCGCCATGGCTGCCATAGGCAAGTTCCTCTTGCAACAGATTGCAAAAAAGCAGTAAGCTCTTGTAAAATAACGTACTACCGCACCAATCGGAGCGATATACGTTTGCGTTCACGGTCGAGGCTCACAACCTCGACCGTTATGTGTTCGTGCAGTTGCAGATTGATACCGCGCAGCTGAGACACATGGATCAGTCCATCCTTATGCACACCCATATCCACGAATGCACCGAAATTACTGATGTTCGTCACAATGCCGGGCAGCTTCATACCTTCCTGCAGGTCTTCGAAACTATGCACGACTTCGTCGAAGCGGAACTCCTCCATCTGCCCGCGCGGGTCACGCGAAGGCTTCTCCAATTCGCGCCATATATCTTCCAGCGTAGGCAATCCCACCTCGTCGGTCACATAGTCCTGCAGACGGACTTCTTGCCCTGCCTGTTTGGCTGCTTGCAGTTTGGCGGCTATGGCATAGCGCTCGGGATGTACTGCCGTGTTATCCAAGGGGTTAGTTCCTCCGGCTATGCGCAGGAAGCCCGCACACTGCTCGAAGGTCTTGGCTCCCATCTTAGGCACTTGCATCAGCGACTTGCGGTCGGGGAATGCGCCATGCTCGGCACGGTAGTTAACGATGTTCTGCGCCAGCGTGGCTCCTAAGCCCGAGATATAGGTGAGCAGGTGTTTGCTGGCGGTATTTACATCCACGCCTACATAGTTCACCACGCTCTCCACCGTCTGATCCAGACTGTGTTTCAGTTCCGCCTGATCCACATCATGCTGGTACTGCCCCACGCCTATGCTCTTGGGGGCGATCTTCACCAGTTCAGCCAGCGGATCCATCAGTCGGCGACCGATGCTCACCGCCCCGCGAACCGTCACATCTTCGTCGGGAAACTCCTCGCGGGCAATCTTCGATGCCGAATAGACCGACGCGCCGTTCTCGCTGACCACAAACACACTGACTTCTGATTTCTGATCTCTGACTTCTGATTTCTGATCTCTGATTACTCCTCTAACAAACGCTTCCGTCTCGCGGCTGGCTGTACCATTGCCGATGGCGATGGCCTCGATCTGATAGTCGTGCAGGGCTTTCTTTAGGATTGTTTCCGCTTCCTGCCGGCGGCTGACAGGCGGATGCGGATAGATGGCAGTATGATAAAGCAAGTCGCCTTGCGCTGACAGGCAGACGAGCTTGCAGCCCGTGCGGAAGCCAGGGTCGAGTGCCAGGACACGTTTCTGACCCAGGGGATTCTCGAGCAGCAGTTGGCGCAGATTGGCGGCAAACACGCGGATAGCTTCCGCATCGGCCTTCTGCTTCGATGCAGCCGCAAATTCCGTTTCGATGGAAGGTTTGAGCAGACGTTTGTACGAGTCCTCCATCGCCTGCTCCACTTCGTAGGCAGCATTGGAATTGTTCCTCAGCCACAGGTGAGCCAGCTTGTCCAGGGCTTTTTCCTGGTCGCAAGATATATCCACGCGGATGAACCCTTCCGCCTCCGCACGGCGTATGGCAAGAAGCCTGTGTGAACTGATGCGCCGCAGCGGTTCGTTGACCTGGAAGTACTCACGGTAGTTAGCCGCCTGCTGCGCCCTGTCGGCTGTCAGTTGCTTGATTTCCTTGGTGGTGATCCTCGCCGTATAGCTGAACTCCCGACGCACGGCGTTACGCGAACGCTCATCGATATTGATCTGTTCGGCTATGATGTCGCGTGCCCCTTGCAGCGCCTCATCCGGCTTACCGTACTTCTGCGCCTCACGGCGTATATCGGTGTGCGGGTCTTGTCGGAGCAACAGGTCTGCCAGCGGCTGCAATCCTGCTTCACGGGCTTTGTCGGCACGGGTCTTGCGATGCGGCTTGTACGGCAGGTAGATATCTTCCAGCTCCGTACTCTGCTCGCAGGCTTCAATGCGCTGACGCAACTCGTCAGTCAGTTTGCCCTGCTCCTCGATGGTGGTGAGAACGGTTTGCTTGCGAGCTTCAAGCTCCTCGAGTTTGGTGTTCTCGTCGCAGATAGCGGCAATCTGCACCTCATCCAGCGAGCCGGTGCGCTCCTTACGATAACGGGCTATGAACGGGATTGTGGCTCCCTCATGCAATAAAGATATAACTGCCGAGACTTGTTTCTCGCCAAGCTGCAACCTGCGACTGATGACCGATGGTATATTCATATATGACTATTTTTGTAAATTTCTATCAAATTTTGATGCAAAGATACGAAAAATTATGCAAAAATGCAAATATTTCGCAATAAAAGTAAAAATATTTGTAAAATATTTGCATATTTCATTTTTTTTTTGTAACTTTGCGGGCGAAAATGCTTTGGAGTAACTCTTTTGATTAATTTGTATGCAAACGCGCATTTTTCACTTACTATCCATCAGCCTGCTTTTGCTGGCATGTATGCTTGTGTCGGTTCAAGCCGATACACCGGCATATCCACCCGATCCGGGTGAATTGTATGTCCCGCCTACGATTGTGATCATGGGTGATACGATTGTGATATCCGACACTACGGATACGACAGCCGTTATCCCCAAGGAGATTGATGTGTTCGGCGATTCCACGGTGGTGTATGATACCGAGGATAACACGCTGGTTATCACTTCTGCCACGCTGACTGTAGGCGATACGACCAGGGCAGCTATAAGTTACACCGGAACGGA
>Ga0310696_10009169_pt1 | contig 11470 bp, 7 predicted proteins | sample AusTroGonzalo_MG_4_FD_203885 | JGI IMG/M metagenome (GOLD analysis project Ga0310696, IMG submission 203885) | Bovine rumen microbial communities from tropical cattle in Woodstock, Queensland, Australia - Gonzalo_02 (v2) (version 2) | ecosystem: Host-associated > Mammals > Digestive system >...
TCCTATACGATCCTTGTCCACGTATGGCTCCTTGCTAAAGTCATCTATGGCTGTGAGCAGGTCTGTCATGCACTGACCGCCGTAATCACCGCTGATATCCTCCAGCCATTTCCTGCCGAATCCGGGTAGTCCGCGGCGGTTGGGTGCCACGATGATATATCCGTTATCGGCCATGATACGGAAATTCCAGCGGTAGCTCCAGAACTGTGACACCATATTCTGGGGACCTCCCTCACAGAACAGCAGCACAGGGTATTTCTTATTCTCATCAAACTGGGGCGGATACATAACCCAAGTGAGCATATCCTTGCCGTCGGTGGTCTTGACTGCACGCGCCTCGACACGCACATTTGGCATCTGCGCAAAGATATGGTCATTCTCATGAGACAGTTTCTGGGCAAGACCGCGGCGTACGTCGAGCAGATAAATCTCAGTGGCAAATCTCATTGACTGGCGGGTCACGATCAGGTTGTTCTCCCAGCCACGGGCCAGTGAATTATAATCACAGGGATCCGTATTTATGGGCATCACATTACCTTCCAGATCAGCCATGAAGACTGACATGCATCCCTGCCATGAGCCTATAAAATAGAGGAATGACTTGTCACGGGCCCAGATAAAGTCATCTACGTTACTGTCAAAGCTGTCCGATACAGACCACTTGCGTCTGCTCTCCATGTCCATCACATAGAGACGGTTCAGGTCACTCTCATATCCGTCACGCTCCATGCTCTGCCATGCTATGAACCTGCCGTCATCACTGAACTTGGGATTGGTATCATAACCCATATTCAGGTCCTTCTCTCCCGGCAGTTTGCACAGGTTTACGGTCTCACGGCTCTCTATATTAAAAAGGTATATGTCAGAGTCAGTACTCTTGGTGTACTCTGAGCCTGCTTTCTTGCGGCAGGTATATGCCAAGCTTTTGCTATCCGGACTCCACGCAAACTGTTCAACTCCGCCAAACGGCAGCATGGGGCTCTCAAAGGGCTCTCCTTCCAGCAGGTCCAGTGCATCGGCCGATATCCTGCGTCCGTCAAATGCAGCCACTAAAGGATGCGGAACCGCTGTCACCCAACTGTCCCAATGACGGAACATGAGGTCATCGGCTATCATGCCCGATGCCTTGGGCAGGTCATCATACTGTCTCTCCTTTACAAGCGGGTTGGGTACGCTCATAACCAGGATCACATTCTTGAGGTCAGGAGCAAAAAGGAAACCCTCAACATCCTTCTCCATGAATGAAAGCTGGCTGCGGTGCTTGCCATCGGCATCCATACGCCATACCTGCTGTACGCCGTCAGTAACCTTAAGGAAAGCTATATGTTCATTATCAATCCATGCCGGACTATGTTCCGATGAAGCATCCCTGGTGAGCAGTTTCTGGTCAGTGCCATCATCATTCATCACATGAATCACCGTATGACTGGCGTTTTCCTGTACACTGTAATATGACACCTGATATGCCACCTTTGTGCCGTCGGGTGATACGGCCACCCCACCTATGCGGCCCAAAGACCATAGTGCCTCAGGGGTAAACTTACCGTCCTCAAGACGGATATCGCTCTTGCCAATGTTTACCTTACTCTCTTCCTTCACTGTCTTCATAAAACACAAAGCGGTTATAACAGCTACCGCTAACACCACCATCCATGTAGTGAAACGTTTCCTGTACATATTCAGAACCAAATTTAAATGCGAATATAATAAATAATACAAGAACCTGTTTGGCTCATACACTTGAAGTTTTTTGCTTATCTTAGCGCAAAACAAACATACATGGCATTTCTGACATATTTAATGTCGCTGGTTATGGTGGCCCAGTTCAGTATCGGGCCCAAGCCGGTGACTCACAAGCACAGCATTGAAAGCCGCGCCGATAATATAGTAAGGCTCAGTTTTGACCTGACAGCCTCGGATGGGTGGCACGTCTACTCGACATCACTCCCCGACGGAGGCCCCATTAGCGCCGAACTCATATTTGACACCATATATGGACTTCAGCCCGTCACCCCACTCTCATTCATCGGCAATGAGACCGAAGTGTTCGATCCCGTATTCGATATGAGATTGCGATATTTCAATGGGACGGTCAAGTTCTTTCAGGATTTTAAAATCTCAGAGGGCAACTGGCTGATGGAGGGCAACCTCACTTACGGAGCCTGCAATGATGAAAGCTGCCTGCCGCCGCAACGTATTGAATTCAGTTACACGAGTGACAAGGAGGAGGCCAAAGCCGCACCTGCCGGAGCGGACCTCTCACAGATTGACGGCTATGATCCAGCCACTTGGGCACCTGTCGCCTACTCCGCAGAAAGTGTCATAGAACGCAACAATAACCTGTGGGGACTGCTCATCACCAGTTTCCTTGGGGGGCTGATAGCACTGCTTACTCCATGTGTCTGGCCTGTCATACCCATGACCGTAAGCTTTTTCCTTAAGCGCGCCACGGAACGGCATAAGGCTGTAAGGGATGCTGTACTATACGGATTCTCTATTATTGCCGTTTACGTGGCGTTGGGACTGGCCATCACGCTTATATTCGGAGCCAACGCCCTGAACGCCCTCTCCACCAACGCCATAGTAAACATCATATTCTTCATCATGCTGGTGGCATTCGCACTCTCATTCTTCGGTCTGTTTGAGATAACGCTGCCTTCAGGCTGGAGCACAGGTGCAGACCGCAGATCATCAGTTGCAGGTATTGGAGGCATATTCTTCATGGCGCTCACTCTGACCATCGTATCATTCTCATGTACAGGTCCCATAATAGGATTCCTGCTTGTTGATGCGGCATCAACCGGCAGCATACTGGCTCCAACGGTGGGAATGCTGGGATTCTCTGTAGCCATGGCCATACCTTTCACCCTGTTCGCCATGTTCCCCGGCTGGCTGCAGTCCATGCCCAAATCCGGCGGCTGGATGGATCAGGTAAAGGTTACGTTGGGATTCATAGAACTGGCATTCTCTCTCAAGTTCCTCTCCGTGGCCGACATGGCTTACGGCTGGGGCATACTGCCGCGTGACCTTTTTGTGTTGCTGTGGATCCTGATGGCGCTTTTCCTGGCACTCTATCTGTTCGGCATCATAGGCAGAAATAGAGGCGGAAAGCGAAGCGCTACAGCTATAACATTGGGAATCATATCATTAGCATTTGCAGCATGGCTCGTTCCCGGACTGTGGGGAGCACCCCTGAAAGCCATTAGTGCATTCACCCCTCCCATGAGTACGCAGATACTGGCCAAGGACAGTCAGTCACTTGAGCCTCAATTCACTGATTATGACCAGGCTCTTAAGGCATCGGCCGCAAGCGGCAAACCTGTACTGATAGATTTCACCGGGTACGGATGCGTAAACTGCCGCAAGATGGAGGCCGCCGTATGGACTGACCAGAGGGTGTCCCGCACGATACAGGACAAATACATTCTGGTATCACTCTTTGTAGATGACAAGACTCCGCTTAAACAGCCCGTAACCATCGATGAAAACGGAACAAACGTAAAGATCCGCACCGTAGGTGACCGATGGAGTCTGCTGCAGCGTTACAAGTTCGGAGCTAACGCACAGCCATTCTATGTAATAGTGGATTCAAAGGGCAGACTCTTGAGAGGCCCCTACACTTTTGATCCGGATGCGGACCGCTTTCTGGAGTTTATTTCTTCTCCCTTTTGATAACCTTCTTCTTGCGGACAGACCAACCGAAGAAGCCCTTGGGGTTTGAGACATCAAAATACTCACCGTGGGTATAGGCTATCAGATCCATGGCAGCCATATCAATTTTGTCGTTTTCATCGATGAATCTGTCATCGACCAGAACGTTGACGACCTCAGCCAGGAACATATCATGAGAGCCTAACGGCTTGATGTCAACCACCTTACACTCAATTGATACCGGAGCCTCCTCTACAGTTGGTGCGGCCACAATCTCGGCCTTTCCGGGAGTGATGCCGGCCTCACGGAACTTGTCCATATCACGTCCCGAACGTACTCCGCAAAAATCAGTGGCACGTGCCAGAGCCTTTGTAGTGAGGTTTATCACAAAACAACCGTTACGCTTTATAATGTCATAAGAATAGCGTGAGGGGCGTATTGAGACATAGCACATAGGGGGATCACTGCATACTGTACCTGTCCATGCTACGGTAAGCACATTATATTCCTCAGGTGTTGCACCGCAGCTTACCAGGACTGCAGGCAACGGATAGATCATAGTTCCGGGTTTGAAACTCTTTTTCATCTTTCTGTAGAAGTTAATTTACGGAATACTGTCGGCATAGGCAGTGAAAAACGCATCAGCTCACCTGTAACGGGGTGAATGAATGCCAATCTATAGTTGTGGAGCATCAGTCTGCGGGCAGGGTTGGTCTCTGCACCGTATTTAATATCACCCGCAATGGGGCAACCCATCTCTGACATATGAACCCTGATCTGGTTCTTCTTGCCGGTAAATATCTCTACATCCACAAGAGCGTAACGGCCACGTGTCTGTAACACCTTATAATGTGTGACAGCCAAACGGCCTTTCTCCTCATCATTGGTAGAATAGACCTGCATGCGGTCATTCTGTGTCAGAAGGCTCTCTATAGTATCCTCAGTTTTAGCAGGAATATTCTCGGTAACACAGACGTAACGGCGTTCCTTTACATAATAATCCCAGTTTGAACGCATCTCAAGCATCATCTCCTGATCCTTTGAGAATATCAGGATACCGGATGTATACTGGTCCAGACGGTGGCAAACGTAAAGCTCAGCCTCGGGATTGTCATGGCGTACATAGTCACGCATGATATGGAAAGCATTCTTTTCACGTGCATTGTCATTGGCCACGGACAGCAGGCCGGAGGCTTTTGCTATGACAACCATATACTTATCCTCATACAACACCTTTACCTGAGGATTATTGAACTTATAGAAAGAACGGCCGAAATTGATCTGGACTTCATCACCAGGAAGGAGCGGATGGTCAAACTGTGTAATTGCAGATCCCTTAATGGCAATATGCTTGTACTTGAGCATGGACTTAACCTCAGTACGACTCAGTGTAGGCATAGATTGAATAAGGAAAGGAAGTAGTGTAGTCTCCTCCTCTACCTTGTAGGTCTTGATGTTATCAGCGGTATAAATCCTCCTGTTTCCTTTCTTGCTGTTGTACATATCACGATGCAGATAATATGCCGCAAAATTACGAAAAAAACTCCACATCTTTTGGAAATAACAATTCTCGGACTTATCTTTGCTACGTGTTTTTCATGGTATTAGATTTTATTTCAAGGGAAGCGGAACTGTGAAGTCCCGCTTCCCTGCTTTTTATTCGCCACAATATAGGCCTGTTTCGCCACAAAAACCGCCCATTTTTGAACAAAATTGCCAATATTTTAATACGGCAAATCACCCCTCATTATTAATATTCGTTCCCTATTCCTTAAAAAGATGCCCGTTTTTGGTGTCAAATCAGCAAATTACACTATCAAATCGTAAAATTTGTGATATGCGCAGCATTTTAACGATAAAATATATACGGGCGATGATAATTTGACTCTATATTTGTAATGCAAACAAGGAGAGAGAAGATTGGTTGTGAAACCGGTTCATCTAAATTTCAATTATTGGAAAAGGACTATTGAGAACGAGAGACCCGCTGTGCAGCGAGTCTCTTGTTTTTTTCATTCAATCCAATGCACGCCTATATCAGGACAATGCAAAAAGACCGGTTAATACGGGAATAATAAGATTTGAACGGACCGCTAATCAGTCCTTGAAAGACTTACTCTTTACCAACCTGATGATACCACCTATTGACTGGTACTCAACCCTACCGCCTAAGCCTGTAATAGAGATCATGCAGATAATGTAAGACTGAACAAGGCAAGCCAGAAGCGTGGTAACCGGAATACCCTCATAGCAGCCTTTGCCTATTACCAGCGCAGGAATTGAAATCAGGAAGAATATAAGCTCAAGAAAATAGAGTACGTGATTCAGATTGGCCTGACCACCCTTGAACATATATGAAAAGATTTCCTTTATCTTAAAGTTACCTCCCACAACATGTTTCATCATCCTGATGGCGAACATCAGGAAATTGATAAGCATGAAGGTCTTGAATATATAAGTATAGCAGGCATAAACCACCATCTGACCGTTATTATCCAGATAAGGGAACATAGGACCGCTAAAAGAGATTGACTCTAAGAATATCTTGACAGACTCATCAAAACCAGCCACATAAACAGACTCAATACCCACTACCAGGTGAATCATAGGAATCATGCAGCAGAGTTTGAACAGCACTCCGCTATTCTTTTCTGAGTCATATTCATTAACCATAGATAAGAAGCAGGGAACCAGAGCCAAAGCGCAGGTCTGCTCAAAAAGTGCAAAATGCAGCATCATCCTGGCCTCAAGGTCTGATGACAGCGACGCGAACAGAAAAAAACATGACAAAACAGTAATAAACCGCTTCTGTTTCCTGAAGAAATCACTTTTAGGTGCATGCACCATATAAAACAGAAGACCCAGGAATCCCACGATTGCCGGGATCAAAAGAAATACCGATTGTAGACGCATCAGTCGTGATTATTAAAGCTAGAAGATTAATTCTTTAGTATTAATTAGTTAGTCACACTACAAAGGTAATTAAAGCTATAATTGAATTAATATAACAAATCTAAAAGATTAAAAAAAGCGCACAGGTTTGGTCTTGGATGCAAGCCAGTCTATTTCGTCTCCACTCAGGTAGGGTGTCAAAAAATCCAACACATGGGCATTGAACGCATTGATCCATTCAACCTCCTGCCTATCCATAAGTGAGGGTATAAGCGGCGTAGTATCCAGGTATGTCAGCGTAAGGGTCTCAAACTTGAGCCATTCACCGAACTCATTGCTTCCAGCCGGTACACACAGTATCATATTCTCATGACGCACTCCATGCAACCCCTCACGGTATATGCCCGGTTCATCGGACGTTATCATTCCGGGCAGAAGCGGCTGGTTCTTGAGATTCTGACGTATAGACTGGGGGCCCTCATGCACAGATAGCAGGTTACCCACCCCATGTCCGGTTCCGTGACCGAAATTGCGCATAGCCTGCCACAACGGACGTCGGGCAATGGCATCAATCCTGCAGCCGGGAGTTCCCTTTGGGAATACAGCCATGGCAAGATCTATCATTGCCTTCATATCAAGGGTATAATCCTCACGTTCCAGATCTGTAAGCGGTCCTAACGGCACAGTTCGGGTAATATCGGTAGTTCCATATTTATAATGGGCGCCACTGTCATTGAGATAGAGTCCATGAGGTTCCAGCACCGCGTCCTGTCCGGGTATGGTCTCATAATGGGGCAAAGCGGCATTCTTACCGTATGCCGATATCGTCTCAAAGCTCTCATCCAGGAAATCAGGCATGGCAGCACGCAGGGAGTGCAACTGTAAGGCTGCATCAGACTCCGTAACATGCGCGCCGCATGCCATCTGCTCGTCAAGCCACTTAAAGAAGCGGGTCTGCACAATGCCGTCCTGAAGGTATGCCTTACGGAATCCTTCAATCTCCACATCATTCTTAACGGCCTTTGCCAACTCCACCGGTGACTCCCCCGTCACTATCCCATCCTTGCCGAACAGGGATTCCATAGCTTTTCCCGTATCATAATTAAGTGAGCTCTCATCAATAAAAATACGCCCCTCAGGCCTCAGGGTGCCGATATACGAGGCTACTTCATCATATTTATGCACTCTGACATTTGAAAATTTCAGAGCATCCTGTACATCTATAGGGAATTTTGAAATCTCGGCAAACAGTTCAACACTGTCCGGACCTACCAATGCAAACGAGATAACGAACGGACAGTACTCTACATCATTTGACCTTATATTGAGAAGCCATGCTATCTGGTCAAGACAGTTAAGGAACATATACCTGCATCCCAGCTTCTCAAGTTCTTTCCTGAGCCATGCCAGTTTATCGGCACGGCTTTGACCGGCATATTGGTCTTCATGAAGCCACACCGGCTCCTGCGGCAACAACGGACGGTCAGGCCACATCACCTCCAGGTAATCAGGTTTGGAGACTATACTGCCGCCAATGGGTCTTATGGCGAGCTCCAGCATCCTGGCATCACTCATGCTCATGCATAGGCCGTCAACACCTACCTTACCACCGGCCGGGATATTGCATGCAATCCACTTTATCCATTCGTTGTCCTCTACCGATACCATCTTGTGCAGCTCAATGCCGCTGCCTTCAAGTTCATGCTCTGCCTGAATCCAGTAGCGTGAATCGGTCCAAAGACCGGCATGGTCTTTAGTAACCACCACAACACCTGCCGATCCGGTAAAACCGGATATGAAACGGCGCTGGCACCAGCGCAGCGGAGTATACTCACTGTTATGCGGATCCTCACCCACCGTAACGGCGGCATCCCATCCCCAGAGGGCCATATATCGGCGCAATGTATCTATTCTCTCATTTGCCATAATAGTGCGAATTTAATACTTTTGCAAAAAAGTACCGTCATGAACAGATTCGGAATAGTTCTATCCATCCTACTCATCACAACCACACACAACGCAGCCATTCAGGCACAGCAGTCCGACCCCTTTGAGCAACTCTACAAAGAGGCCACAGACCGCGTCTACACATACCTGTATAAAGACAAATACGGCCCTGTAACGCCGCAATGGAGAGGAACGGAGACCTTCTGTTACCAGACTGAAGGCAAGGACAGTACAGAGTTCTATAAGGTTAACCTTAAGACACTCACCAAGACCAAGGTTAACCGTGATACGCTTGATGCATTCCGCACACCCGAGCGCCAGCGTGGCGGTTGGGGCGGATTCCAGGGAGGATTCGGCGGCGGATTCGGCGGTTATGCAGGCAGGTCAGAGACAGGCACCCGTTCACCCGACGGCCGCTGGGAGTGCATGATACGTGACAACAACATCTGGGTACGCAACATTGAGAGCAAGGAGCTCACCCAACTCAGCTTTGACGGCAATGAGCAGGACCACTACACCCAGCTTTTCTGGTCACCTGATTCCAAGTACATATCGGCCCTTCGCAAGCAGGAGCACAAGCAGCGCCAGATACTGCTCCGTAACTCACGTCCCGATGACCAGGTGCAGCCCACATACCGCTGGCTGGATTATGACAAGCCCGGCGATCCCCTGCCCCAGGCCGTTCCCGCACTGTTTGACATAACAGCCCTGAAGCAGGTTCCAATAGACACCACGCCCTGGCAGAACCAGTATGAGCTCACTCTGGGCCGATGGTCACCGGACTCCAGGTTCTTTACCTTTGAGTATAACCGGCGCGGACATCAGCTTTACCAGCTTGTAGCCATCAACACAGACGGCACCTCACGTATTCTGGCCGAGGAGAAATCCGAGACCTTCGTCTATTACAATGACCTCTACCGCCGTTGGATGGATGACGGCCGTCATATACTGTGGATATCAGAGCGTGATGACTGGCGCCACCTTTATATAATAGATGCCGCAGACGGGACAATCCGTCAGCTCACCAAAGGAGAGTGGAACGTTCGCGAGATAGAGCGTATTGATGAGGAGCAGGGTTACATAATCTTCTATGCCAACGGCTACCGCGCATCAAAGGGAGAGGACCCCTACAACAAACATCTCTTGCGTCTTGACATAAAGAGCGGCAAGGTGACAGACCTCACCCCCGAGGACGGCAACCACCAGGTTCATCCCAACCGTGACTGGACTGCGTTCGTAGACAACTGGTCACGCCCCGATATGCCATATGAGAGCGTGGTACGCAGCGCCAAGGACGGTAAGATACTTTTAAGGCTGCAGAAACAGGACATATCAGGCATGCTTGATGCAGGCTATATCCTGCCCGAGGTATTCCACGCCAAGGGCCGTGACGGCAAGACCGATATCTGGGGCAACATATACCGTCCCCTTAACATGGACCCCGCAAAGAATTATCCCGTTGTTGAGTACATATATTCGGGCCCGCATGACTCTTTCGTAAACAAGGACTTCAGCACCTATGAGCGGTTCAGCCACCTTGTTGAGATGGGATTCATAGTTGTGACCATTGACGGCATGGGTACCGATAACCGCTCCAAGAGTTTCCAGGATGTAGCCTACCGCAACCTCAAGGATGCCGGATTCCCCGACCGCATTCTCTGGATCAAGGCCGCACAAAAGAGATATCCCTATATGGACACATCCAACATGGGTATCTACGGATATTCGGCCGGCGGCCAGAACGCCCTCTCCGCCCTGCTCTTCTTCAATGATTTCTATAAGGTGTCCGTTGCACTGTGCGGCTGTCATGACAACCGCATGGACAAGATCTGGTGGAACGAGCAGTGGATGGGATGGCCTATCGGCCCCTGGTACTCCGAGAGCTCAAACGTTGACAACGCATGGCGTCTGGAGGGCAAGCTGTTCCTTATAAACGGTGAGATGGATGACAACGTAGACCCTGCTTCCACCCTGCAGGTTGTATCGGAACTTGTCAAACACGGCAAGGACTTTGAGCAGCTTTACCTGCCAGGACACACCCATGACCTGGGCAGCGAATATCTTAAAAAACGCACTTTCCGTTTCTTTTACCGTAACTGCATGAACCAATGAAAAAGATAATATTTGTATGTCACGGCAACATATGCCGTTCACCTATGGCCGAGTTCGTATTCAAGGACCTGGTACACCGTAGAGGTCTTGATAGCCAGTTCTACGTTGAATCGGCCGCCGTATCAACCGAGGAGATAGGCAACTCCATCTATCCCCCGGCCAAGCGCTGCCTCAACGCGCACGGCATACCCTTTGACAAATCTAAGACTGCCCGCCAGATAACACGCTCAGACTATGACCGTTTTGACCTGATAATATGTATGGACCGCATGAACCTGCGCTGGCTGCGCTACATCATACCCGATGATCCCAAGAACAAGGTTCACCTTATGATGTCATACGCCGGAACAGACCGCGATGTGGCCGATCCATGGTATACAGGAGACTTTGAGACCACCTTTGATGATGTAACAAAAGCATCAGAAGCATTGCTTGAATTGTTGCTATCCTAGTAGCCACAATACCCGCTACAGTATACTATTGTAGGATTTTTTTAATTTAATTGGCATCACGCCACACACATCGTATCCAAACAATACCGATATTTGCAGCACTCTAGCATTGTAAAACCAATAAAAGGACTGGATCTCCAAAGGCTATTGGAAACGGACTATTGATTTATTGGAACTATAACAGAGGAGATTCACTTAGGGGGCTGGCACGTGACGTGCGGGCCTTTTTTGATTTATAAGGCATACTGATTTTTCATCAGAATAAAAAAAAATGGGTAAAACGCTTGTTTTGAAAATGATTTATCATATCTTTGCCACCGCAAACAAGGAGAGAAGATTCGGTTGGTTTCTCAAAACCATACCCCGGATTTTCGGGAGTCTGGGAGGCTGTGATAGCCGCCCTTTCTTTTTTTGTA
>Ga0310696_10009170_pt1 | contig 11469 bp, 6 predicted proteins | sample AusTroGonzalo_MG_4_FD_203885 | JGI IMG/M metagenome (GOLD analysis project Ga0310696, IMG submission 203885) | Bovine rumen microbial communities from tropical cattle in Woodstock, Queensland, Australia - Gonzalo_02 (v2) (version 2) | ecosystem: Host-associated > Mammals > Digestive system >...
TCTGGCGGAGTCACATCGGTGTCGCCGGACGACAGATAGACCGTCTTGTCTGAACAAACGGCGAAATCGCGCTTGCCGTCAACGACAAACGGACCATTGGCCATCCGCATTCCGTCGTTTACGAAACCAACCCCCGACGGCAGTCGACGCATTATCTCGGCCGCAATCGCGACCGACATCGCGACTTTCGGCGTATAGACGAGATTGAGATAATGCGTCGGCCAGCTCATGTTCTCCGACGCAAGCGCACACGCATCATACTGGAACTGCGCCGCCATCTGGACGCCTTCAGACCGAAAGCACCATGCCAATGCCGGGTGCAAGTACGCCGTCATGGTGTCCGCCGCGTTGTACTCGTAGATCATCTTGGCCTTGCCGACGACACCCTGTGCCGAGGCCAACGACGAACCTCGCACCGCACCAAGCATGTTGCCTTCGATGTGCATGCCGGAACTTAGCCCCGTCGGATAGGCGGATCCTGTCAGGCCATCCACGCTTGATGCCGCGACAGCCGCATCTCGCCCTTGCCACGAATTGTAGAATATGGGCTTGGCAGTTCCCGACGCGCGAATCGCAGCGGCGAGCGCATCTACATACGATGTCACTGCGGCATCAGAAAGCCCTTTTTTGTAACGCGGTTCGTTTATCAACTCAAAGGCCAGGATGACAGGGTCGTCTGCATACCGCCGCCCCGAATACCGATTTACCCTTGCTGCGAACTCGCCGAGAAACCGGCATTGCGCTTGGATAGCGCAAGGATCCGACGTCATTTCATCCATCTTCCATCGGCTGGAAAATCCATACGCCCCTTCACCCTTCGCATTCCACCATGCGATTGGCGTAATCACGGCATACAGCCCTTCCTGCGCCAATCGGTCCACGAGATAGTCCAGCAGGTCAAGGTGAACCGTATCGACAATCCCCCCTTCGTCGTCCGAACACTGGGTGTCGAACACATGTACGCGCACATAGTCGACTCCCAGACGTCGCAAATGCCGAAGGTCCTCGTCAATGGCAGCACGGTGATCTACGCCTTTTGCCTTCAGTCCGGAATAATCGCTATAAAACGGGGCATAATAGTTGACACCGAACAATGCGACTTCCCCTCCAGTGTCACACCAACGGAGAACGCCATCTCTAAGCGCTATCGAGCAGTCGGCAGCGCTGACCCCCAGTGTCAGCGCTGCGACAACCATGGCAATACGACTCGCATTCATGGAGAACACTACCTGAAGATGATCAACATGCCTGCACTGGTTTTCACGCCAGGCACGCCGTTAACGATCGTGAGCACTGCTGTGCATCCGGACGGGCAGCCAGACAGGGCCCACCCATCAAGACCACCTGTCATGTGAACATTGGCAGCGTCCACAATAGGATAGAAGCCAGATGCCGGACAGCGGTTCCCCATGGAAATCGTCCCCTCCGCCGGAAGCCATGCATCGCCTGTGGTATTCACCAGCGGAAGACTGAAAATGGAGTATTCGCCTCCGTCTTCGACGCGCACTCCAGAGGACACGGAAACAGCGGACTTGAGCGAAGAGCCCGACCCAAGACGGACCAGACCATTTCCGCTGATGGAGCCGGCAAAGTCGCTTCTGCCCTTAAGGAGGAACGACGCGCCGTTTTCCATTATGACCGATCCAGCGCCCGACAGCGACTTGAACACATGTGTATCGCCCGCAACAGACAGACTGGCCCCTGCCGACACGGTAATGGGCGAATCCTCCGGCAACACCGTGTCGGCACGTCCTGTCTCAATCGAACGCACCAGCAGCTTGACCTGATCGGCGCGAAGGGCCGTGTCGTATATCTGAAGGTCGTCGACATGGCACAGGCTCCCATTTGCACCTTTGGCATCCGATCCGACGAAGAACTTTTCTGCGGCAATGGACAGCGAAAGATTGTACTTGGTCGCAACCAGCGCACCCTCTCTGTAGCAATTCAACCGTTTTGCAACAGGATCGTAGGTGACAACCAGATGAGACCAACCGCCCTCGTCATTGACCATCGTATGATGTTCATCATTGAGCGCCAAGCTGGTTTTCGAATTCGCCTCATATGATATGTAGTCACGGCGTGGAGAGCCTTGAAGATTGAACTGCAAGAATCCGTTAGTCACCGAATTGTCACCCCATCCGAAATAGCTGTAGTTGTTTGAATCATCAGCCATGATCGCGCGATAGCGAATCGAAACCGTAAATGCCGTGGAACCAGTAGGAAAGACGGCAGGATATCCGTCTGCAAAAGTGCTGGGCATCATCGAAACGGCCTTGCCGAACGCGCCTTTTTCCGAAACACAGTAGTAATCCTGCGCGTCCGTGCGCTTCAAAGTCAGATCATGGGGACCTACATCCTTGCCTGGATTCGCAGAATCGTTGAAGTCCCAATGCGCGAGAGGCGTCGGCAGATCAAGGGCCAAGTCCTCGACTTCTCGCCTCATGTCGGCGGCGACTTCGTCAGCCGTCCACGCGCGGTCGCAGATGTAAAGTTCGTCAAGCACGCAATCCGGCATGTATCCGACGTTTCCGGCGTTGCCGATTCTGAGATTCGCATCTGGAATGTCCAACGGCTGCGCCAGTGTCTTGGCGACGACATTTGTCACGTCAACATAGATTTTCATAGCCATGTTCGTATACGTCATAACGACCTGGTGCCAGTCGCCATCCGAAAGATAGCCATTCGGCAGCGATGTCTGAAGGTGAGTCCCGTCCGCGACCTGGCCATTGACATCACTCCAGTCGCCATAGCCGAAGCCGACATCGCCGGTCTCCCATATATAGACCCAGAAATGCTTGTAGGGATTCCAATTGCCGTTCTCAAGAAGATAGTTCATCTTGCTCAGGTAGGTGTTTTCGGGATCAAGCTTGATCCAAAACGCGACAGTAAAGGGATGTCCGTTCGTATAGGCGAGCACGGGACGCGTGGACGCCGCCAATTCGTAATATGCCTTCGAACTCTTGGAGAACGACGCCGCGCATCCAGAGATACCGCCAGCAAGCGAAGTCGGCCACAAAGGTTCTCCCGCGGGAACAGTCGAAGGACTGTTCTTCGCAAAGACTGCCGCGCCGCTTGCCGTATCGGCCATAATCGCATTAGAGTCCTCAAAGCCAAGATGGAGCGCTGCGCCACGTTTTGTCGGAAATCCTGAATCTACCCGTAAAGTACCGGCCGCGACATGCGTCGCACCCGTGTAGGAATTGCGTCCGGTCAAAGTAAGGGCAGACCCCGCTCCAGTCTTTACGAGGTCGGAACCTCCGGCAATCCGCGCACCATACGTTCCTCCGCCATTGACAGTCAAGGTCTTGCCAGCCGCCATGATGATTCCGCCATTTACCCCGTTTCCGGACAGCCCGCCTACGGTCTGGTCTTGATAGATGTTGATTCTCCCCGTCCCGTTGATCGACACATCCATATCCTCCGGCAACGCGACAGGGACAGAGGCGGTGCCGACATCCACTGCAGCATTGGAGACGACGATTCCATCTGGTTCAGACAGCGCGGACCTGAACAGGCTCAAAGCCCCGCCGGCGAACGACAATGTTCCGCCTCCCGTGACCGCGCCAATAGTCGCCGTCCGGTTGAGATTCGTAGTTGCATTCTGATAAATGCCCTGGTCGCCAGAAAGAATCGACAGCGTGTGTCCATTAAGCTGAATCGTCGCATTTTCATACCAGACACGAACGGCTTCCGCGCGCATGTCGCGGTTCAGCACAAGCTTGGCCGTCGCATCGATCAACCGCACCACTGTCATCTCAAGGCCAGACCCGGCAGCGGCAGGAGAATCCCAGACAAGCGTCGTATTCGCGGAAACGTCAAGGAAACGGCGATAGGGACAGAACACAGGAGCGGTAATCAGCAATGTTCCGCCACCAGACACTCTTATTGTGCTGTTTGACGATGCCTCCAAGTACAACTGTCCGTCCTGCCAGTTGTTCGGATACGACATTGCCCAATCGAGCTGCGCACCTGGTGGAATATTCAGCGCACATCCATTTAAGAGACGCAACCAGCCTCTGGCCTGGCCTTCAGACAGTGACTGGAGTTTCAGCGACCTCTCCGCAGCCAATGTGATTTCCGAAATGCAACACGATCCAGCGGTCGTGAAATCATTAGTTAGGACGCATCCATCTGGTACGCCGGTCAAATCCAGGGAAACACCGTCTGTGCTGTCCGAGAACTTGGTTGTATCGCCAGTCCAGTTTGCCGACGTGGAAAACTTCCAGTCGCCTCCTTGTCCAGTCCATTTTAGGCCCGTTGGCGCAGCAACGGCAAACCCTGTTGCGACAGCGATTGCCAATGCTATCAGTGACTTTACTTTACTCATTTTCTGCTCCTTTTCATTGTTGTTTGTTATAGGTCTTGGCCAGGTGTCCTTTCAATCGGGAACCACGTGCGATAGAAATTCTCAGGGCTCCAGTCGTTTCCGGCCGATGCATAGTCGCAGAACATGACCGCCGCCAGATTGCGCCCTTCTGGATTCTCGTAATGCGAACCTACTGGCACGACCGCTGAAAACGCCATCCATATCTTGTCGGACGGCGTGCGCACCGGTGCCACGCACGAAATATGTTCGCCGTCCGAAAAGCCGCGGCGAAACGGCTCGCCGATGTTTGTTCTATCAAGCCGGTTGTCTCGCGCGAGCAGAATCGGCCCTCGAGTAATGGCAAGATGTCCGTCGTTGACATGCACAATGGCTTCCATGTCGAGCTCCAGATTGATGACATCCCCCTCGTTCCACTCGCGGTCCACTACAGCATAGCACCCAGGTTTTACATTCTCGCACGCCACGCCGTTAACGGCCACGGTCGGCTTTAGACACCAGCCGGGAATGCGAAACCGAACTGTCTTCCTCCCGCTTGTGTGACTGAGTATCCGAACACTGCCCGTGCGCGGATAGAGCGAATACATCTCAAAGCCCGGCACGTTGGCCGAGGCGTAGAAATTGAACGTCACGACATCGCCGTCACGTCTGCACAGTTCCTTCAAAAAGCAAAGGAAGCCCCTTGGACCGTTTGACGTGCAGCAGTCCGTATGCATGAAGCAGTGATGCATCCCGTGCCATCTGTAGCCCGAAAGCGGAGTATATGCGGCAAATTCGCGTCCGTCGCTCCGCAGCGACCCGAGATACGCATTGTAGAAACTCTGCTCGATCCTGTCAGCCCACTTGGGATCGTCCGTCATGCGAAGAAGCTTCTCGCACAGCCGCATCCATGTAGTAGTGACACATGTCTCCTGCATCTTCGCGTATGCAAGATGCTGCTTTTTCGCCCCATGGTACCACGCCTCGCAACTGGAGCACCCCCCTGCAAGATTGACTTCGTTCGCCGCAATGTCCTCCGCCGTCATCAGCACAGCCTTCAAGATGTCTTCTGCAAACGGAACTGGACATGGACTGTTTTCATGTCTACGCAGTTTCAGCGCTTCATAATACTCCAGCAATCCCTGGTAGCAGCTCATCATCTCGTACGCCTTCCAGCGATTGTGCTTCATGACATATCCGCCGTGCGTCTCGGCGACATTGCCATATCCGTTTCGATCCGCAACCGACACGCCTTTTAGAGCAAGGTCCACGAGACGAGGTCCAGACTCAGGTTCAGCCATGCCCTTGACGATGTATGTCGCGAAGTCAAAGTACTTGTCCTCCCCAGTTCTTCTGTATAGCCAGACGACCGGTTCGAGAATAGACGAACTGGCATATCCAGACCAGTTTCCCGTCTGCCACAGTTCGCGTCCGCGCTTGCCGTTAGGTCCGATTTCGCCAATGAGATAATCGCAAAGGCGTCGGCAGGCGTCAAGGGCTAATGCCGATTTTGGACGGGAGACGTTTGACGAGAGGCGAGAGGATTCGTCGCTTTCATCAACTTTGCACTTTACACTTTCAACTTTACACTCCAAATCATAATAATGCAACAGCCCCATCATGGTGTACTTCATTCCCCAGACGTCCCAGCCCTCGCCGCATCTAAGCTCGTCGGGATAGTTCCCGATATAGCCGCACTCCTCCTGCGCAGCAAGTATTCTCTCAATCCCCCGCTCAACCTTAGAACAAAGCTCCTCCGCAACTTTACACTTTACACTTTCAACTTTACACTTCTCGTCAGTTGCGTATCTCAGATACGCAACTGACGAGTGCATCCACTTCCCCCAGAACTCCGTTTGCCAGCGATTGCCGCGCTCAGCGCTTCCCATAAAGGCCGAAGTTATGTAATCGACGTCACAGGCCGCCACATGATGCTCTATCATTGCATCCAGACGTTCGCCAAGAAAGCCCTTCAAACGGACATCCCCAACACCATCAGTGACGTTCTCGAACGAAAAGGCTGTGGCAAACAGGAAAATACAGGCATTCATGTGTCAGCATACCTTTCCTCAAAGACTACCGCAATTCCTTTATGCGGAAGTTCCTTATCCACGTCGGTTCGGTGTGCCCGAGGAACCCGATGTAGCCGCTCTTATTGTGAAGGCCTGGGTGTGGCTTGCCGTCTGGCGTGCCGCCGTCCGTCGGCAAATCTGCAATGGAGCAGGCAAGGATTGTCTTGCCGTTCAAGACAACAGTCACGTTGTCGCCGTCTACCGTAACCTCCTCGCAGTTCCATTCGCCAAGCGGGTTCAGCGCCCCATGCTGTGCGCCCACAACGCCATATATAGAACCGTGGAACTGCCAGCTCTTGAGCTTGCGGTCGCGGCCACAGACGTTGTCGAGTATCTGAATCTCCATGCCGTTGTACGCGGCGTCGGCCATAACCTTGTTGCCTCCGATGAGCGCACCCCCGTCAAAGCACTCCTGTCCGGCGCGCACCCCGAATCCGTTATTGCCGTGATACTTCATCTTGAACTCGAAGCGAACGACAAAGTTCGTAAACGGTCGATGGTAGAAGAGATTGCCGAATACGTCCTTTCCGCCCTCGAAGACGATCATGCCGTCCTGGGCTTTATAGACGCCTTTCGCATCCGTCCACCCGTCAAGGTTCTTGCCGTTGAAGAGAGGGACAAATCCCTCTTCGTCGCAGGAACACGCCTTGTTGCACGTATTTGCACAGGGGCAGATGCATCCTGCAGTCAGCATCGCCGTCGCCAGTGCCATTACCATCATTTTCATATTAACACCTTTCAACCTTTCAACTTTTCAACCTTTCAACTTTTCAACCGCTCAACCTTTCAACGTCCAGCCGTTTTCGTACGGAATGCGCAGCAGCGCGTCCGCCGCGTCGTTGTCCTTGACCTTCATGGCCACGGGATCAAACGTGACGCCCTTGCCGGTGCGGATGGCGAGGTTGCCAAGCTGCACGAACTCGGTGATGTACTGCGCGAAGTCGAAGTTGCAACTTGCCGACTCGCCGCCCTTGCAGGCTTCCAGCCATTCACCGTAGATTCCGCCCGCGCGACGCGGCAAGGTTCGCGGCAGTTTCGCCGCGGCGGCTGCACCCGGACCGAACACGCGCGGCTCCTGGCTGACGCCCTTCACGAACGCGACAAGCATGTCGCCCTTCGTGCCGTGGTAGAGTATGCCTTCCTCCGGCAGCGGTTCCGCGCCCATCGCACGCGGCTTCTCAGGCAGGATTCCGCCGTCGGTCCACCTCAGGCGAACCGCCGGACGCGTCCCGCGCTTCGGATAGTCGAAAGTAACCGCGCTTGCAACGGGGAACGCGACCGAGCTCACGTGCGTACATGACGCCTCTACGTATTCCGGCCAGTCAAGCCCCAGCACCTTGTAGACGGGGTTCGCACGGTGGCAGCCCATGTCGCCGAGCGCTCCCGCGCCAAACTCGAACCATCCACGGAAGTTGAACGGATGGTACACCGCGTCGCCGCACCAGTTGGCCTTCGACAATTCAGGAATAGGGCTACCCTTCGGCCACCGCTCCGCGAAATCGCGCTTCTTCGCCGGCCCAAGCCAGAGATCCCAGTCAAGCGACGCGGGAACTTCGTCCTTGAAGTCGGGATATGCGGGCATGCCCTGCGGCCATACTGGACGCAGGCTCCACATGTCTACCGCCTCGACGTCGCCAATTAGCCCTGCGGCAATCACCTCCATAGAGCGCATGTTGCCCTCTTCCGTCCACGCAGCCGCCGTGACCTGCGTCGCAACCTTTGCCCTGCGCGCGGCCTCGACCACGACGCGACACTCCTCGACGGAACGCGTCAGGGGTTTTACGCAGCAAAGGTGCTTTTTCGCGGCAAGAGCGGCGAGCGAGACGATTGCATGCGTGTGGTCGGGAGTTCCGCAATAGACCGCGTCTATCTTGTCGCCTTCGTCGGCGAGCATCTGGCGGAAGTCCCTGTACTTCCGCGCTTGCGGGAACTTGTTGAACGTCTTTTGGGCGTATTTCCAATCGACGTCGCAGAGAGCGACGACTTCAAAGCCGGCCTCCCTCGCAAGCGGCAGCTGCCGATCGCCGATTCCGCCGATTCCCACGCCGCCGAGAGTGATGCGGTTCGACGGTGCATTCGCGCCAAACACCGAATTCGGCACTATGGCCGGCGCGACGCCAGCGGCGATTATGCCCTCTATGAATTTCTTCCGTGTCATTTCGCCATCTCCTCCTTCATGAGCTTGATGAGATTGAAGAGCATGCGCGGATAGTGGAACGCGCCGGCCCAGCGGGTGCCCTTAAGCGTGCTGGAGGGCGTACCGTCGCGGCGAAGATACTTGAGGATTTCGCCGTATTCAGGGTCCATGAAGTGGTCGAAGAACCACTTCTCGATCTTCTTGAACCACACGAGGTACTTCTCGTCCTTCGTGAGCGTGTAGGCGAGGAAGCATGCGTAGATCGCCTCGTTCTGCGGCCACCAGAGCTTGAGCTCGTGCTCGTACTGGTCGGGCTCGTGCCCTTCGGCCTCGTCGACGTTGCGGAAGTAGATGATTCCGCCGCCGCCCTGCACTTCGTCCCAGCCCCAGTCCAGAGACCAGTCGAGGACGGTGAGCGCCTTCGTGAGAAGCTCGTCGTCCTTCTGGAACTTCGCCTCCTCCATAGTGAACCAAGACGTCTCTATGGAGTGTCCGGGGTTGATCGTGCGTCCCTCCGGCGTCTCGCACGGAGTGCCGTCGGCGTTCACGATCTCCCTGAGCGCCTTCTTGTCGTAGTCGAGGAACGTCGTGTACACCTCCTTGAAGCACGTCGCGATTGTCTTGTCGTAGAGCGACGTGTCGCCGCCGAGCTGGCGCATCATGATCGACGTGCAGGAGATGATCATCGGGATGTTGTGCGCCCTCACCTTGCGCGCCGGATAGAACTTCGGCGGCAGAAGCTCGGGGTTGTAGTAGTACATCATGATCGTCTTGTACAGCTTTTCGGCCTTCTCCTTCCACTGGGGGTCTTTCGTGGCCTTGTAGAGCGCAATGTATCCCATCAAGACATAATGCTCCGTGACGACATAGCGGCGCTTGCGGACGGGACGGCCGTCCTCGGTGACGTCGTAGTACGTGCGCCCGTCGCGGTCGTCGAAGCAGTGGTCCTCGATGAACTTCATTCCCTGAATCGCGAGGTCAAGCCATTCCTGGCGCTTCTCGATTTCGTCGTAGGCGCGCGCGAAGAGAAGGACGAACCGTCCCTGCTGGCGCACGTTCTTGTCCGTGAACAGCACCTTGCCGTCGCGCCCGAGGTAGTTGTAGAAGCCGCCATGCTTAGCGTCGGGGGTGTACTTCTGCCACCAGGCAATCGACTCCAGAAGGAGTTTGCGATACTTTTCGATGTACTGTGCGATTTCCTGCTTGTCCATTTCCCTGTTTTTCCTTTCGCCCCATATTATGCCACAAGCACCTCTCGAACACAGCGATTTGTTCGAAACAAAATAACGCCAATTTTTCGAAGGGACAGGAATTATGGTATAATGCACAACATGGACACGATGCTTTGCTTTCACACATCGCGGCGCCATTCCTGGCAACGGGAACTCGGCGGCGCGTTCCGCTTCGCCCGCACGCGCGGATGGCGCATACAGGTCGTCGAACCGACGAACGCCAAGCCGCACGTGAAGGAACTGATCGACCTGTGGAAGCCGGTCGGCTGCCTCGTCGAATGCTCCAACGAAAAGTCGGACTACTTCAATCCCGACGATTTTGAGTCCTGCCCAACCGTATTCCTCGGACGCGACCCGCTGACCCTTCCGAAATGGGCGTCGTACATCAATCCATCGCCCAATGGCCCGGGCGAAGACGCGGCGAAGGAGTTTCTGAAGGCCGGCATCAAGTCGTTCGCATTCGTGACTCTTGGCGGAAACCACTTCTGGAGCCGCGACCGCGAGGCGGAGTTTCGGCGCGTGCTCCACTTGCACGGCATGGGCTGCGCCGTCTTCGGGCGAAAGGAGACTTTCCGGACCGAGAAGGCCCGCACCCGGGCGTGCACCGCCTTCCTGAAGGCCCTTCCCAAACCTTGCGGGGTGATGGCCGAAAACGACTACACGGCGGTCTATGTCCTTGACATCGCCAGACGGCTAAAGATTTCAGTCCCTTCGCAACTCGCCGTAATCGGCGTGGACAACGATCCGCAGCTCTGCGAAAACGCCCGGCCGAAACTTTCCAGCGTCCATCTCGACTTCGAGCAGGCTGGATTTCGCACGTGCGAAATCCTCTCGAAGCTCGTGGACGCCCCGTCGTGCGGCCCGATCTGGGAGACATACGACGCAATAGGCCTCATCCGCCGCGGTTCGACCCCCGTCGGAGGCGGCGCGCCGCCGCGCGTCATGAAAATGCTCGCCTACATCCGCGAGCACGCGTGCGAGGGCATATCGGCGGCGGACGTCGCCTCGCAGCTGCCGTGCTCCCAGCGCCTTGCGGAAATGGATTTCGCGCGCGCGACGGGGCGCACGATCATGGACGAACTGAACCACGTCCGGTTCGAACACGTCGAGGCGTTGCTCCATTCGCCTTCGCAGCAGCTCAGCGCAATCGCGAACCTCTGCGGATGGAAGACGGAAAACGCGCTCCGCGCCGCGTTCCTGAAACGCTACGGCATGTCCATGCGCGAATGGCGCAAGGCACAGCAGGATTCCCGACGCTGACGCAGAAACGGGAAAAGGAATGTCTCGGTTCGGCTAACATCAACCACCGTCGAAGCCCATGCCGGACGCGCGGCGGCTGAGCACGGAAGCCTTCGGCGGAATCTTCTGTTCCACGCGTCCTGCCGCCGATCGAAGCGCACCAGGGCAGCCCCCATTCACCGGGACGAACGTAACGGTCCACTCTTCCCGCATGTTGGGGAACGAATAGCACTCCAGCGCGGCGGGGCCGCAACTGCCGTTGCCAAGGCCAAGCTGCCTTATGTCGAGGTTCACCAGAACCTCGCGGCGCGGGAACATCGGCGCGTAGAATCGCTCCTTCGACCCGTTGCCCCACGTGCCTGCCCCGCGATGCCGCTGCAGGTCAAGCTCGTCAACCGAATAATGGAGTGCCTGCACGCAGAGCGGAACCGACCCCTTGCACAGGACGCCGTCGCCTTCCGCATCGAGAAACGCCACCCAGCGCAC
>Ga0310696_10009172_pt1 | contig 11468 bp, 7 predicted proteins | sample AusTroGonzalo_MG_4_FD_203885 | JGI IMG/M metagenome (GOLD analysis project Ga0310696, IMG submission 203885) | Bovine rumen microbial communities from tropical cattle in Woodstock, Queensland, Australia - Gonzalo_02 (v2) (version 2) | ecosystem: Host-associated > Mammals > Digestive system >...
CCGTCGGAGAGCGGGGAGCCTGCGCGGACATAGTCGTTGTCCTGGACCAGGATCTGCTTGGTCAACGGAACGAGGTAGCTGGTGCTGGCGCCGGACTTGTTGGTGACCGTAATCTGGCGGTTACCGCGCTTGACATCGCCCATCTTGACTTCGCCGTTGATCTCGGAGAGAATGGCGGGGTTGGACGGGTTGCGGGCTTCGAAGAGCTCGGTGACACGCGGCAGACCACCGGTGATATCGCTGGCCTTGCCGATGGCGCGCGGGATCTTGATGATCACGTCACCCACCTTGACCTGGCTGCCTTCTTCCGCCATGATGTGGGCGCCGACAGGCAGGTTGAAGCTGCGCTCTCCGTTCTCGGAGACGATCTTCAACGCAGGGCTCTTGGTCTTGTCCTTGGACTCGATGATGACCTTGTCCGTGCTGTTCGTGAACTCGTCGGCGGCATCCTTCTGGAAGGTGGAGCCTTCGATCATGTTCTCGAAGCGGACGGTACCGGCGGTCTCGACGATGGTGGTGGCGTTGTAGGCATCCCAATCGCAGATCAGTTCGCCCTTGGTCACCTTGTCGCCATCCTTCTTGTACAGCACGGCGCCGTAAGGTACATCGTACTGGGAGAAAGTGATACCGGTGTTCTCATCGATGATCTTGAGTTCGGCCATGCGGCTGACGACCACGGTCTCGACGGCACCGGCGTCCGTGACGCGCTCGATGGTGCGGAGCTCGTCGAACTTAAGGATACCGTCGTACTTGGACTCGATGGAGGAGTCGGCTGCGGAGGAGGAAGCGGTACCACCGACGTGGAAAGTACGCAGGGTCAGCTGGGTACCCGGCTCACCGATGGACTGGGCGGCGATGACGCCGACCACTTCGCCCTTCTCGACCATGCGGCTGGTCGCAAGGTTGCGGCCGTAGCACTTGGCGCACACGCCCTTGCGGCTCTCGCAAGTGAGCACCGAACGGATCTCCACCTGCTCGATCGGCAGGGAGTCAATCAGGTCGGCCTCCTTCTCACGGATCTCCTCGCCGGCCTTGATGATGAGCTCGCCGGTCAGCGGGTTGAAGATGTCATGGACGGAAGTGCGGCCCAGGATACGCTCACCCAGGGATTCGACGACCTCGTCTTTGTTCTTGATCGCCGTGGCGACCAGACCGCGGAGCGTGCCGCAATCCTCTTCGGTGATGATCACGTCGTGGGACACGTCCACCAGACGCCTCGTCAGGTAACCGGCGTCCGCCGTCTTGAGGGCGGTATCGGCCAGACCCTTACGGGCACCGTGGGTGGAGATGAAGTATTCGAGCACGGTCATACCCTCCTTCAGGTTGGACACGATCGGGTTCTCGATGATGTCCGCACCGGAGGCTCCGGCCTTCTGCGGCTTGGCCATCAGGCCACGCATACCGCAGAGCTGCTTGATCTGGGTGGTGGAACCACGGGCACCGGAGTCCAGCATCATGAAGACCGGGTTGAAGCCCTGCTGGTCGGCAGAGATCTGCTTGGTCACGATGCCGGTCAGGCGGTTGTCGACACTGGACCACAGGTCGATCACCTTGTTGTAGCGCTCGTTGTTGGTGATGAAGCCCATCTCGTAGTCGTCGCGGATCGCGGCCACCTGCTTGTAGGCATCGTCCACGAGGGTGGTCTTCTCCGCCGGGACGAGCACGTCGCCCAGGTTGAAGGAGATACCGGCGCGGAAGGCCTGGTCGTAACCGAGGTTCTTGATGTCGTCGAGGAACTTTGCCGTACGGGTTACACCGGTGTGCTTGATGACGTCGGTGATGATCTTGCGGAGCGCTTTCTTACCGAGGACCTCGTTGACGTAAGGGACTTCGTCCGGAACGTACTGGTTCACGATGATGCGGCCGGCGGTCGTCTCGACCAGCTGTTCGCCCTTCGAAGGGTCCTGCTTGTCGACGACGAGGCGGACGTTGATCTTGGCGTGCATGTCGATAGCCTTCTCGTTGTAGGCCACGATGACTTCCTCGGGGGAGTAGAAATACTTGCCCTCACCCTTGGCGCCGGGACGGATCTTGGTGATGTAGTACAGACCCAGCACCATATCCTGCGACGGCACCGTGATCGGCGCGCCGTTGGCGGGGTTGAGGATGTTCTGCGAACCGAGCATCAGCAGCTGGGCCTCCATGATGGCGGCGTTGCCGAGCGGGAGGTGGACAGCCATCTGGTCACCGTCGAAGTCGGCGTTGAAAGCCGTACAGGCGAGCGGGTGCAGCTGGATGGCCTTGCCCTCGATCATACGCGGCTGGAAGGCCTGGATACCGAGACGGTGCAGGGTCGGAGCACGGTTGAGGAGCACCGGATGGCCCTTCATCACGTTCTCCAGGATGTCCCAGATCACCGGATCCTTGCGGTCGACGATCTTCTTGGCGGACTTCACGGTCTTGACGATGCCGCGCTCGATGAGCTTGCGGATGATGAACGGCTTATAGAGCTCGGCAGCCATGAACTTCGGCAAACCGCACTCGTGCATGTTGAGCTCCGGACCCACGACGATGACGCTTCGGGCGGAGTAGTCGACACGCTTACCGAGGAGGTTCTGGCGGAAGCGGCCCTGCTTGCCCTTGAGGGAGTCGGACAGGGACTTGAGCGCCCGGTTGGACTCGCTCTTGACGGCAGAGGACTTCTTGGAGTTGTCGAAGAGGGAATCGACGGCTTCCTGAAGCATGCGCTTCTCGTTGCGGAGAATGACCTCGGGAGCCTTGATCTCAATGAGTTTCTTCAGACGGTTGTTGCGGATGATCACGCGACGATAGAGGTCGTTGAGGTCGCTGGTGGCGAAACGGCCGCCGTCGAGGGGGACGAGCGGACGCAGGTCCGGCGGGGTCACAGGGATGACCTTCATCACCATCCACTCGGGACGGTTGACACCCTTGGACTCCTGGAACCACTTCACAACCTGGAGGCGCTTGAGCAGTTCGCCCTTGCGCTGGCTGGACTTGTCGCCTTCCATCTGCTGGCGCAGATCGCGGGCCAGTTCGTCGATGTTGATCTCCTTGAGGAGGTCGTAGATGCCTTCGGCACCCATCTTGGCGATGAACTTGTTCGGATCGCTGTCCGGCAGGTTCTCGTTCCCGGGGATGCGGGCAAGGGCGTCCAGGTACTCATCCTCGGAGAGGAGCTCCATCTTCGGCAGGTCGCTGGCGCCCGGACGGACCACGATGTACTTCTCGTAGTAGATCACGGATTCGAGCTTCTTGGCCGGGAGGCCCAGGAGCGCGGAGATCTTGTTCGGCGCGGACTTGAAGTACCAGATGTGTGCGACCGGAACGGTGAGCGTGATATGGCCCATCCGCTCGCGGCGCACCTTCTTCTCGGTGACCTCGACGTTGCAGCGGTCGCAAACGATGCCGCGGTAGCGGATGCGCTTGTACTTGCCGCAGTAGCACTCGTAGTCCTTGGTCGGACCAAAGATCTTCTCGCAGAAGAGTCCGTCGCGCTCGGGCTTGTAGGTCCGGTAGTTGACGGTCTCCGGCTTGAGGACCTCGCCGCACGAACGCTCGGTGATGTCCTCCGGCGAAGCGAGCGAGATGCTGATCGTCTGGAAGTTGCTCTTGACTTTATTGTCTTTGTTATTGAAAGTAGGCATATTACGTTTCGTTCAATCCAATTAATCCAAAGTAACCTTGAGACCAAGTCCACGGAGTTCGTGGAGGAGTACGTTGAGGGACTCGGGAATGCCTGCAGGGGGCATCGGGTCGCCCTTGACGATGGCCTCGTATGTCTTGGACCGACCGACTACGTCGTCGGACTTGACGGTCAGGATCTCCTGCAGGGCGTTGGCTGCGCCGAAGGCTTCGAGCGCCCAGACTTCCATCTCACCGAAGCGCTGGCCACCGAACTGGGCCTTACCGCCGAGCGGCTGCTGGGTGATCAGGGAGTAAGGACCGATACTACGGGCGTGCATCTTGTCGTCGACCATGTGGCCGAGCTTGATCATATAGATGACACCCACGGTCGCGGGCTGGTCGAAGTAATCGCCGGTGCCGCCGTCGCGCAGTTGGGTCTTGCCGAAGCGGGGAACGCCTGCCTTGTCCGTATAGTCGCAGATCTCCTGGATGCTCGCACCGTCGAAAATCGGGGTGCTGAACTTCAGGCCGAGCCGGGCGCCGGCCCAGCCGAGCACCGTCTCGTAAATCTGTCCGAGGTTCATACGGGAAGGCACGCCGAGCGGGTTGAGCACGATGTCCACGGGGGTGCCATCCTCGAGGAACGGCATATCCTCCTGGCGGACGATCTTGGCGACGATACCCTTGTTACCGTGACGGCCGGCCATCTTGTCACCGACGGTGATCTTGCGCTTCTTGGCAATGTACACCTTGGCGAGCTGCATGACGCCGTTGGGGAGTTCGTCACCGACCTTGATCTTGTCCATCTCACGCTTGCAGACCGCCTGCTCGGACTTGAGGGCGATGCAGTAGTTGTTGATGAGATCGCGGATCAGGGCGTTGGCGTCCTTGTCGGTCGTCCACTTGCCGGACGTGATGTTGGTATAGTCGATGCTCTTGAGCAGTTCGGCCGTGATCTTCTTGTCCTTCGGGATGATTTCGACACCGTAGAGGTCGGAGATACCGGCACTCTTGCGGTTCTTGGTCAGGACGGTCAGCTTCTGGATGAAGTCGGCGTAGAGCTTCTCGGCCTTGCGGTCGAACTCGGCCTGACGCATCTCCAGGCGGGTCTTCTGGTCGTTCTTGGCCTGGCTCTTCTTGCCGGTCTCCTTGGAGAGCTTGGCATAGAGGGCCGTGCCGACGACGGTACCGCTCAGGGACGGGTTGGCCTTAAGGGAAGCGTCCTTGACATCGCCGGCCTTGTCGCCGAAGATGGCCTTGAGGAGCTTCTCTTCCGGAGACGGATCGCTTTCACCCTTCGGGGTGATCTTGCCGATCATGATGTCGCCCGGTTCGATGTGCGCGCCGATGCGGACGATACCATCCTCGCGGAGGTTCTTCGTCGCATCCTCGCTGACGTTCGGAATATCGGAGGTGAGCTCTTCCATGCCGCGCTTGGTGTCGCGGACTTCGGTCAGGTACTCATCCACGTGGACGGAGGTAAGGATATCCCACTTCACCATCTCTTCGCTCAGCACGATGGCGTCCTCGTAGTTGTAGCCCTTCCAAGGCATGAAAGCGACCATCAGGTTGCGGCCGAGGGCCAGCTCGCCGTTCTGGGAAGCGTAACCCTGGGTCAGGACCTGGCCTTTCTCCACCTTGTCGCCCTTCGCCACAAGCGGGGAGAGGGTGATCGCGGTGCTCTGGTTGGTCCTCCGGTAGATCGGGAGCTTGTAGACGGTCTCCTCGGGGGAGAAGCTGACAAACTTCTCGTCGTCGGTCTGCTCATACTTGATGCGGATCTCGTTGGCGTCGACGTAGGTGACTTCGCCGCGGCGCTCCGCGATGAACTGGGTGCGGGAGTCGATGCAGACACGTTCCTCCAGGCCGGTACCCACGATCGGGGACTCCGGCTTCAGGAGCGGAACGGCCTGGCGCATCATGTTCGCACCCATCAGGGCGCGGTGCGCATCGTCGTGCTCGAGGAACGGGATCAGGGACGCAGCCACCGAAGCCATCTGGTTCGGAGCGACGTCCATGTAGTCGACCTCTTCCTTGGTCACGACCGGGAAATCAGCCTCGAGACGGCACTGGATGCGGTCTTCGAGAATGTTGCCCTCGTCGTCCATCCGCACGTTGGCCAGGGAGACGAGCTTGTTCTCCTCTTCCTCGGCGCTCATATAGTGGCAGCCGGCGGCGCTCAGGTCCACTTTGCCGTTCTTGACGTCGCGGTAGGGCGTCTCGATGAAGCCGAGGGAGTCGATGCGGGCATAGACGCACAGGGAGCTGATCAGACCGATGTTCGGGCCTTCCGGCGACTCGATCGGGCAGAGGCGGCCATAGTGCGTGTAGTGCACGTCACGGACTTCGAATCCGGCGCGGTCACGGCTCAGACCGCCGGGACCCAGGGCGCTCAGACGGCGCTTGTGGGTGATCTCGGCCAACGGGTTGGTCTGGTCCATGAACTGGGACAGCTGGCTCGTACCGAAGAAGGAGTTGATCACGGAAGAGAGCGTCTTCGCGTTGATCAGGTCGATCGGGTTGAACTGCTCGCTGTCGCGCACGTTCATGCGCTCACGGATGGTGCGGGCCATACGGCTCAGACCCACGCTGAACTGGTTGGCGAGCTGCTCGCCCACCGTGCGGACACGGCGGTTGGACAGGTGGTCGATATCGTCGACCGACGCCTTGGAGTTGATCAGCTGGATGAGATACTTGATGATCTCGATGATGTCGGTGTTGGTCAGGACGCGCACGTCCGGGGCGATGGCCAGGTTCAGCTTCTTGTTGAGGCGGAAGCGGCCGACATTGCCCAGGTCGTATCTCTTCTCGGAGAAGAAGAGCTTGTCGATGACGTCGCGAGCCGTGCTCTCATCCGGCGGTTCCGAGTTGCGAAGCTGCTTGTAGATGTAGTTGACAGCCTCGATCTCGGTGTTGGTCGGATCTTTCTGGAGCGTGTTGAAGATGATGGCGTACTCGGCGGAGCCCACCTCGTCCTTCTGGAGAAGGATGCTCTTCTCGTCCGCTTCGAGGATAGCTTCAATCGTCGCGTCGTCCAGGATCTCGCCACGCTTGACGATGATCTCGATACGCTCGACCGGTGTCACCTCGCCGGTGTCCTCGTCGATGAAGTCCTCGAACTTGGTCTTGAGCACGTTGTTGGCGAGCTTGCGACCCTTTCCGGCAGCCAGATTCTCGGGCGTGACCTCGATCTCGTCCGCCAGGTCGAAGATGTCGATGATGTCCTTGTCGGAATTGTATCCGATAGCACGCAGGAGCGTGGTCACAGGCAACTTCTTCTTGCGGTCGATGTAGGCGTACATCACGTTGTTGATGTCCGTCGCGAACTCGATCCAGGATCCCTTGAAGGGGATGATGCGGGCGGAATACAGCTTCGTGCCGTTGGCGTGCATGCTCTGGTCGAAGAACACGCCGGGCGAACGGTGCAGCTGGGAGACGATGATGCGCTCCGAACCGTTGATCACGAACGTGCCGGCCGGCGTCATATAGGGGATATTGCCCAGATAGACGTCCTGGACGCGGGTGTCGAAATCTTCGTGCTCCGGGTCCGTGCAGGACAGACGGAGCTTGGCCTTCAGCGGGACATTGTAAGTGAGGCCGCGCTGCAGGCACTCCTCGATGGAATACTGGGGAGGATCAATGAAATAGTCGATGAACTCGAGCTTGTAGTTGTTCCTCGTATCCTCAATCGGGAATATCTCCTGGAATACCTGGTAGAGGCCTTCGTTCTTCCGGTTTTCCGGCGTGGTCTCCATCTGGAAGAAGTCCTTGAAGGACTTGAGTTGCACTTCCAGCAGATCCGGGTATTCCAAGATCTTGGATGTTGCGAAGTTGATGCGCTTGTTGATAGCCTTTTTTGACATATTCTGCCGTTGGAAACGTTGGAAATAGAAGAAAAATCAAATACGGAAAAAAGGTTTAGAGCCTATTACCCCTGGCTCTAAACCTGTTTTTCCCCTAAAGCAGGGAGAGGCGGATTTATTTAATCTCGACCTCTGCACCGGCCTCCTCAAGAGCAGCCTTGAGGGCTTCGGCCTCTGCCTTGGAAATCTTCTCTTTCACTGTCGAAGGCGCGCCGTCAACGAGATCCTTGGCTTCCTTCAGACCGAGACCGAGCTCCGTCTTGACAACCTTGATCACATTGAGCTTCGCCTGACCGGCGGCTTTGAGGATCACATCGAACTCAGTCTGCTCGGCCTCGGCGGCGGCGCCGGCACCGGCGTCAGCAGCGACGACCACAGCAGCGGCTGCAGGCTCGATACCATACTCTTCCTTGAGGACCTTAGCAAGTTCCTGAACGTCTTTTACAGAAAGGTTTACCAACTCTTCTGCAAGGGCTTTAACATCTGCCATAATTACTTTATTTTTTAATTGTTAATATTTTACTTATTCTGCTGCAGGAGCCTCAGCTGCAGGGGCAGCCTCTTCTGCGGGAGCGGCGGCAGCCGGTGCTTCTTCAGCGGCCGGTGCCTCAGGGGCCGGAGCCTCTGCAGCCGGAGCCTCGGGAGCGGCAGGTGCCGCAGCCGGCTTCGCGGATGCGATCTTCTCGTCGTCCGCCTTGCCTTCGGATGCATTCTCGAGGCCGCCGATAACACGCTGGATCGGGCTCTGGAGGAGGGCGATGATATCGCCGATGAGCTCTTCCTTGGTCTTGATGGCAGCGAGCTGATCGAGTTTGTCCTCACCGATGAAGACACAGTCCTGTACATAAGCGCCCTTGACCACCGGCTTGGCGAAACCTTCGCGCTGGAGCTTCTTGATGAGCTTGCCCGGCGCAGCGGGGACGTTGGTGTACATGATGGCGGTGTTGCCGACCAGGGTCTCTTCGAGGGTCTTGATCTCCTCGTTCTCCATCCCCTTGAGGACGTGGGCGAAGAGGGTATTCTTGACAACGTTCAGGACGATGCCCTGGTTGAAGCACTCGCGACGGAGTTTGCTTGTCTGTCCAGCATTCAGGCCAGCAATATCGGTAATGTAGAAATTGGGATACTGCTGAAGCTGCGCTGAGATGGTTTCAATAATTTGAGCTTTAACTTCCTTTTTCATAATATTGAATTTTTACTCAGCACCTTTGTTGAGGAATGCCTTGAGATCGATCTTGACGCCCGGGCTCATCGTGGAGCACAGGGCGGCGCTCTTCATATAAGTACCCTTGAGGGCCTGCGGCTTGAGCTTCGCGATAGCGTTCAGAACCTCGGCAGCATTCTCATAGAGCTGCTGGGCGCTGAAGGAAGCCTTGCCGATGCCCGTGTGGACGATACCGGTCTTGTCGACCTTGAAGTCGATCTTACCGGCCTTGGAAGCCTTGACGGCGGCGCCGATCTCCATCGTGACCGTACCGGTCTTGGGGTTCGGCATCAGGCCGCGCGGACCGAGGATTTTACCCAGGGCGCCGACCTTGGCCATCACGGACGGGGTGCAGACGATGACATCGACATCCGTCCAGCCACCCTTGATCTTCTCGATGTAGTCGTCGAGACCGACGTAGTCGGCACCAGCCTCCTTGGCCTCGTTCTCCTTGTCAGGAGTGCAGAGAGCCAGGACGCGGACCACCTTACCCGTACCATTCGGCAGGGTGACCACGCCACGGATCATCTGGTTGGCCTTGCGCGGGTCAACACCCAGATTCGCGGAAATCTCGACGGTGGCGTCGAACTTGGTGAACGTGATATCCTTTACCACCTGGCACGCCTCAGCGAGCGGATACAGTTTGTGAGCATCGTATTTCTCAACAACTGCCTTCTGGTTTTTAGTCAATCTTGCCATAGCGTGTCGATATTAAAGGTTCTCGGGGAACTCACCGGTGACGGTGATACCCATGCTTCTAGCGGTGCCTGCCACCATGCGCATTGCGGATGCGAGGGTGAAGCAGTTGAGGTCCGGCATCTTGCCTTCGGCGATCGTCTTGACCTGGTCCCAGGTGACGGAGGCCACCTTCTTGCGGTTCGGCTCCCCGGAGGCCTTGTCGATCTTGGCCGCTTCTTTGAGGGAGACCGCCACAGGCGGCTGCTTGACTTCGAAGGTGAAGGACTTGTCGGAGTAGACGGTGATCACGACGGGGAGAATCTTGCCCGCCTGGCCCTGCGTGGCTGCATTGAAAGCCTTGCAGAAATCCATGATGTTCAAGCCTTTGGAACCGAGTGCAGGTCCTACCGGAGGTGCAGGATTAGCAGCTCCGCCTTTGATTTGGAGCTTGATGAATCCGGTAACTTCTTTTGCCATACTGAATTGTTATTCTTTAGTTACTTGTGTAAAGCTGAGTTCAAGCTGGGTCTTCCTTCCGAAGATCACCACAATTACCTTGACCTTGCTCCGATCTTCCAGAATCTCGTCGACGATGCCGCTGAACCCGCTGAAGGGACCGTCCGTGATGCGCACGGACTCGCCGATCTCGTAGTTGACGAGGGTTTCGGCGGCGTTGTCTGCATTTTCGTCCTGAACGCCGAGGATCCGCTGCGCCTCTTCCTCGCGGATAGGCACGGGGATGCGCTCGAACTGGGCGCCCGTGGTCGTTTTCTTTTCGGTGAGGAAACCGGACATGCCGGGAACGAGATTCCGGATAATGTTCTCAAGCTTCGGACTGAGTTCGGCTTGAATCAGCACATAACCAGGGAAAAGCAGTTTGTCGACTGCCTTCCTTTTGCCGTTTTTCGTAACGATTTCCTTTTTTACGGGAACCAGTACTTGAGCAACCTGATCCTGAAGTCCGCTTCTTTCGATCTCTTTTTCGAGGTACTCTTTAGCCTTCTTCTCTTTCCCACCTGCTGCCCGTAGAACGTACCATTTCATTTCGCCCATAACGAGTCAAGATTACAATGTGTAGATTCCGGTCATCAGAGATTGGAAAGCAAAGTCAATCACCCAAAGCACAGCAGCCAGGATGACGGTCGTGACGATGACGAGGATCGCGGAGCTCTGCAGCTTCGACCAGGTCGGCCAAGTCGTCTTCTTGGTGAGTTCGGTGAAGGACTCTTTACAGTAATTGATAAACTTTCTCATCTTTGCATTTAATGGATGCCGCGAAATGGAAGCGGGAGGGCGGCATCTGTTAAACAATTACCAAATCGTAACCTTTGATATTTTGCAGGGGAAGCAGGAATCGAACCCACATTGACGGTTTTGGAGACCGCTGAATTACCATTATTCTATTCCCCTGAGAAACGGAGCGGGCCCCTCGAGGCCCGCTCCGTCGGGCTAATCGGAATTAGTCAAGGATCTTGATCACCTGACCGGCACCGACGGTACGACCACCCTCGCGGATAGCGAAGCGGAGGTTCTCGTTCAGAGCGACCGGAGTGATAAGCATGACATCGATCTCGACGTTGTCACCAGGCATAACCATCTCGACACCGGCCGGCAGGGTAATCTCACCGGTAACATCCAGGGTGCGGATGAAGAACTGGGGACGATACTTGTTGTGGAACGGCGTGTGACGGCCACCCTCTTCCTTCTTCAGGACGTAGATCTGTCCGAGGAAGTGCTTGTGCGGGGTGATGGAGCCGGGCTTGGCGATAACCTCACCACGCTTGACTTCCTTCTTGTCGATACCACGGAGGAGGAGACCCACGTTGTCGCCGGCCTCACCCTGATCGAGGAGCTTGCGGAACATTTCAACGCCGGTGACGACGGTGTTCTTCGGCTTGTCGTTGAAACCGACGATCTCGGCAGGATCGTTGACGTGGATGGTACCCGTCTCGATACGGCCGGTAACGACGGTGCCACGACCGGTGATGGAGAAGATGTCCTCGATAGGCATCAGGAACGGCTTCTCGTTCTCACGGACCGGAAGGGGAATGTACTCGTCGACAGCATCCATCAGCTCGAGGACTTTCTCCTCCCACTGCGGCTCACCGTTAAGGGCGCCGAGGGCGGAACCACGGATG
>Ga0310696_10009174_pt1 | contig 11466 bp, 7 predicted proteins | sample AusTroGonzalo_MG_4_FD_203885 | JGI IMG/M metagenome (GOLD analysis project Ga0310696, IMG submission 203885) | Bovine rumen microbial communities from tropical cattle in Woodstock, Queensland, Australia - Gonzalo_02 (v2) (version 2) | ecosystem: Host-associated > Mammals > Digestive system >...
CTCATTGGTATCGTCATTACGCAGGGTGGCATGATCAGCGTCGAGTGTGTATTTTCCGAGTTTATAGTGACTGGTTTCCTTCTGTGTCTTCGCCCCTCCTCTCATCTTCATAAGTGCCTGGATATGAGCGTCGAGTTCTTCTGGCACGAAAGGCTTTTTCACATAGTTGTTAATGCCAAGACGGTAGCCTGCCTTCACATCGTTGGGCGAGGTGAGGGCCGAGGTAAAGATGATGATAACGTTCTGATCGGTCTCTCTGATGCGCTCCACCATCTCAAAACCATTCATCACAGGCATGTCGATGTCTGAGATAATCACGTCTGGGCGTATTTCTTGCCAGGCCTTCAGTCCTTCCTTTCCATTGGTGGCGGTAGTCACCTCGTAGCCACCTATGATGTCTTCCAGTCCTGTCTTCTCGATGTAAGCCAATGAGGCATCGTCTTCTACCAGTAATAGTTTGATCATACGTTCTTAGGTATATATAAGGTAAATTCTGAATATTTGTCCTTCTCGCTCGATACGGTCACCTTGCCCCCATGGGCCTGCATCACCTGATCCACATAGTTCAGTCCGAGTCCGAAACCTGAGACACCACCCTTGCGGTTATGTTCGTGAATAGCAGCTCTACCAAATTTGTCGAAGATAATCAGTTGGTCTTCTTTCGAGATGCCAATGCCATTATCACGTACCTTCAACAGATCGTACTTGTCTGTGCTGTGCGAGGTGATGTTGATCTTAATCTCGTCCTTCGAATATTTGATGGCATTGTCTATCAAGTTCGAGATGGCTTCTGTGAGATATTGCTCATCTGCCATCACGTGTTTCGTCAATAAATCTACGATGAAATCGATGTTTTTGTCCGTTTTGGCGTTTGCTTTTTCTATGATATCTTCGATGATGGGTTCCAGATTGACGGGTTGTTTGTTCAGGATTAGTTTCTTGTTTTCGAGCTTTGAAATGGTGAGCAGTTTGTTCACCAAGGCTAATAGATGTTCAGCCTCGTCCTCGATGATCGAGTAGTATTTCTCCTTAATCTCTGGTTTGTCATCGACCTTGCCGCTATGCAGGAATCTGGCCCCCATGATGATGCTTGAAAGGGGTGATTTCATGTCATGAACCATCGCATAGCTGAAGTCGTTGCGAAGGTCGGCCATCATCTTCTGCTCGTCGAGATAGCGTAACAGCCTCAATAGGATGGCTCCAAACAGAATCAGGATGATGGCACTGGCCAGGAAGAGTGGACTGAGCCAGCGAGCCAATGTTGGATAGGGATTGTTCAGAGCCAGTTGGATGCCCTTCGATTGGTCTCGCCTGATACTGAACACTCTGGTTTTCAGTGATGTTGGTGTTGCAAGGTCGTTGTTTTGTCTTAGCACCTTACCTTTTTTATCCACTTCCATCACAGTGAAGTTGCGATCAAGGTTCACCACACTGAGCAGACTATCCACAAAAAGAGCCAAAGTATCGAGCGACACCTCTGAGTGATATCTGTGACTCAGCACATCGTTCATGCCTTCTACCGATGAAACCAGTGAAAGGTCGCCACGTAACTCCGGCAGACTGAGCGTATCGCCCTTCGATAGGATCTCTGCACGATTGTAGCTCTCGTAGAACATGGCCCAAGGCAGCTGATTACCGGCCCTTTCCGAGATATCCCTCACTGCAGAACGGTAGGTCATCCACATATAGAGCCCCAATAGCAGCATCACAGCCACCATCGCTCCCACAGATACATATTTATATTTGTTCTTCTGCATGATGACTGCAAAGGTACGAAAAAGAGAGCGAAACACCAAATCTATTTGAGGATTTCAATCTCAGTTGGGAAATTCATACACCAGATATTGCACGTTGGGCTCGGTTGGATAGTTGGTGAGTCGCCCAGAACGTGAAATAAACGACACGATGCCATTATAGACACCATTTCCAAAGGTGTATTGACCACCGTAGATGTTGATATAGTGAATACGACGGGCATCGTAGTTCAGAAGTCGCTCTATGTTGATGACTGGCATACCGTCGATCAGTACCATGGCTGGCCATGAACTAATGTAAGGGGTCTGGTCACTACGGACCACCAACTGCGGTACACCATTAAATTTCCTGTTGCTGACGCAGCTCACATATTCAATCAGCACCTCTCTAATCGTGAGGAATTGGCGGTACTCGTCAAGATTATAAGTCAGATCAGGCTTGATGCCAAACACCGTTTCGTCATAGTCTAAAGGTACTCCATCTTCTGCCGTTTCATCGGACAAATCACCTAATTGCAGTTCACGTTTGGCAGGGGCAATGGCCATCTGATGTCGCTGCATGTCAAGAGAACGGGCTTCCACCTCACTGCGATTGTAATGGAACACGAGGTGTGGGAGTTTCTTCGGGAGCAAGGTGGCAAACGGGCTGACCATCTCGATAGGCAGACTTACACCTGTGATGGATGTAGCAGAGAGCACTAACGGTTGCTTACCATGAATGCCGTAAGTGTAGAAGACGGCAGTGGAGTCATTCAGCATCTTTCCCTCAAAATAGTGTATCTGTTTCCCTACAATAGCTAAGGAAGGGCGAATCTGACTGCCTTTGAAAGTTTGTCCATCATAGGCATTCTTGACACGAGCCTTGACGATATGGCCTTCCGTTTCTCGCACTTCGGTTTTTTTCTTGCCTAACAAATCCGTTGTTGATAAACTCTCTCCTATACCTGCTGACGTATAACTCAATGAGTCCGCATTTGTGATTTTTACCCATTCGATATCATCGTCCTCGCTTTTGTGAAGAGGATTGACGATGGCGACAAGTTGGCTGGACACCTGGGCACTATTGCGAGTATAGGCTGACAATACATAGTACCCGCTATGGAGGTCGGAAGGCAGTTCGATGATGCCTGTTCCCTCATTCCCTTTAAGACTTATCACGATACCAGCTGCCAAACCATACGTATCACATAGTTCTGCGTAGGCTATGATGGCATTGTCGTCAGTCACTCTGACTTTCATCGCCTCACCAGCCAGATACCATGTGTGGTCAGTCTCAATAGTCGCAGCAAAGGTACTCAGCGTAAGCACCATTGCAGCTATTAATGATAATATTCTGTTATTCATCTTCATCATTTTCATCCTCCTCCAGTGGCCAGAAATCGGGCCGTTCGATATATGCTCCTTTGTATCTGACATCAAGTTGATATTCGGTTGCCCATGCCGTTTTCAGCGTGCCAAACGATATTCTGTTGTCTTCCCATTCACACAGGTACAAGCCTTTTTCAACCATCTTCGCGCAAATTTCCTCGTTACAGTTGTCGATCCATACACGGGCATCTTCATATCGTATTTTGTCGATAGAGAAATCTTCAGCATCGAGGAAGAACCTGTATTCACTCGTGTTCAACGCACATCCCACAAATCCTATCACGTGTTTGTTTGACGTGAGGCAACGGATATTGGTTGGTAGGGCAGATGGTAGAGGGGTAAACAATCCACCCATTTCCGAACCAGCCTGACGTCGTGCAAGCTCATACTCGTATTCTGCCTTTGAAATGGCGCGTTGATGAACCAAAGCACTATACATGTAATACATTTTATCACTGCTATGGCTTAGGTCGTACATCTTAAGTTTTTGGATATGCTGTCCTTCGTAATTCGTGCTTGCACCAACCACGATCATCGAGCCTGTTGCATCCTTCCATCCACGATGAGGAAACAGGGTGTTATCATAGACACGCGTCATTGTCTCTACGTCGAAATACATGTGAGTCGAGTAGTCAGCATGCACTTCCCATGTCTCATCATATGTCCATGAATAGTAGTTTGCTCTATCAGGATTAAAAGGAGCTTCAGGAGTGACGAGCACGTCGATATCACTTTCTGGCGTGTTCTGCACTCCCCTTACCTCTGCTATTCCCTCGGTTCGAAGAGGTTTCTGAGGTTCAGACTCATACACCTCGTCATCAGTCTCGATGTGCAGATAGTATTCCACGTCAGGATCGAGGGCATCTATCCAGCAGGAGTAGTATCCATTGGCTTCCTGTGTCAGATATTCAGAGCCGTTACTGCCACGTACTGAGACTATGGCTCTGGTTACCATTCGAGGAGGTGTATTGGAAGAATTGACAGACTGTGTAAGCGACAGGACGAACTTATTCATTTGAGAAGAGCATATTGCACCTTCCACAACGAGCAAGTCAGTATCCTCTGAAGGAATGTCAGCTTCATATTCTTCAATACAGCCTGACAATGTACATAAGCCTACCATGAGGCATAGCACAGAATATATCGATTTTCTCAGTGTCATCATATCTTTCATTTTCAATTCTTAGTTGAATCGTATATTAAGTGAAACATAAGGAATGGCAGTGCCAAACACCGATAACTTGTATCCCTTTATTTCCTCCCCCTCGTTGACATAATAGATGGTATAGGCATTCTTGCGTGCCAGGGCGTTATAGACACCTATAGAGAACGAGGTGTGAAGGAAGGTGGTCAGTTTGTGAGTAGGCTCTATATTAAACGCAAGGTCCAGGCGCATATAGTCAGGAATGCGGTAGGTGTTGCGGTCTGTATAGTATGGCATGTATTTCTGATGATGCGAGTCGTAATACTTGCCAGCTGGCAACGTCGTCGGACGACCTGTGGCATAGTTGAAATTGCTCGAGAAGCTATATCTCTCAGTAAACTTGTAGTTGAGCACAGCCTTTACCTCATGAGGTCTGTCATACTCTGAAGGATACCAATCGCCATTGTTCAGAGGCACTGCCACCCTCTCGTCGTCCTGACGGAGCAAAGAGCGTGAGAAGGTATAGCTGACCCAACCATTCAACTTTCCGAAAGGCTTCTTCGCCTGGAGTTCTATACCATAGGCTTTTCCCTTGGTCGAAATGACATCGGTCTCAAGGTGATGGTTCATCAGCAGGACTGCAGAACTGCGATAATTCAGATAATCGCTGATATGCTTGTAGTAAACCTCAGCTGAGAACTCGTAATTCTTGTTGTTTGTCTCATAATAGATACCACCAGCCAGTTGCCAACCACTCTGGGGATTGATATTTGGGTCAGACAATTTCCAGGTATCAGTAGGCGACATGATGGAAGTATTCGACACCTTATGGATATACTGGTGCATCGTGTTGAAACCTGCCTTCAATGAAAGATTATCCTGAAGGGCATAGCGAGCTGCCAGACGTATCTCAGGAGCATGATAGGTCTTGATAATGCCTGTTTCATGATTTGTGTTTATCAGTGTTCCCTCTGATGGGAGTTCTCCGTCAGCATAGATGTTCACATCACGAGGGCCAAGGGCGTTGAACATCGAATAGCGCAAACCCGCTGAAACAGAGAGCTTTTCTGTGAGCGAACGCTCATAGTCAATATATGCAGCACTCTCCAGTGCCTTTTCTTTCTGTAGCTGATCAGGCTTGATGCATGATTCCTCACCCACTGGGTCGTACTTACCAGCCTGCACATTGTAATGCTGCATGGAGAGACCATAAGAGATGACCTGCTTTTCAGACAGACGCTGACGGATATGCAGCTTACCCCACAATTGGTCGATGCCAAAACTCAATCGTGCAGCCATCGTAGGTACGTTCCTGTCCTCATTGTAATAGTCGTAATGGTCGAGTCCGGCAGAAAGCGTAGCCGTTATTCGTTCATTCAGGATAGAGCGCCACTCAGCAGAGAAGTTACGGTTCTGATAGCCATAATTATCATCTGAACTGAACGAGAACTTATCCTTACTCCAATAGCCGAATATTTTGAGGCGATGCATGCTGTTGAGTTTCCACGTCAGTACGCCACCAACGTCAAAGAAGTTGGCGGTACCGTTTTTATAGCCGCTATCCTCTGGCAATAGTTTGAGCATCCAGTCACTATAGGTGGTACGACCATTCAATAGCAGTGACATATGATCCTTAATGATAGGTATCTCAAGATTGGCCTTACTGGTAAGCGCACCAATACTTGCCGAGCCCGTCAGTTTCTGCATATTAGCCTCTTTCGAGGTCACTTTCAACACACTGCTTATTCTGCCTCCATATTCCACAGGAATACTCGACTTGAACAGTTCCACATCCTCTACTGCATCAGAATTGAACGACGTGAACAGTCCGAACAGGTGTGACGGATTATACACCGTACCGCCATTGAACAATATGAGATTCTGATCAGTTGCACCTCCTCGCACGTTATAGCCGCTTGAAGCCTCTCCAACGGTTGTGACACCAGGCAGAGAGAGCACGATCTTCATAATATCCGACTCGCCAAAGGCTGATGGGATATTCTTCAGTATCTCAGGCTTGAACTTCTCAGAACCAATCATCATGTTGTTGACAGCTGACTGACGACCACCCACAACGACAATCTCTGCCAGTTCCTGATCGTCAGCAATACTTGCCCTTGCCTTCTTCACGCCTGGCACGATATACACCTTCGTTTTTGACGGAGCAACTGATGAAGAAACAGAGTCAATGTCAAGGACGGGAATGCCTGCAATCAACTTCTTGTCGTCAATGGGTTTAGCCAAGGTTGTTGGCTCCGATTCAAGGGAAAGATTTGCGTGAACCTCTTCGCTTAGTTCGGGTAGGGGAGCACCTGAGATGCTTTTTGTTACTGTCGCAAGGCTTATCTCGCGCTCACTCTTTGAGAACGACAGACGATTCGTCCTTGCAAACTGCCTGATCTGTTTTTTCTGCTCAGGAAAGAGCTTTGCAACATCCGATGCACGCTTCACGTGGTGCTTTGCTCCGTCTGGAGTAATGAGCGTATAATGTTCTCTGGTGTCGAGAATCTTCAGAGGTGTCCTTCCTCCAAAAGTGCTTTCGCCACTGTAAACCTTCCACACACTATGATAAAGACGAACGCCATTCGTGCTGCCATCGCAAAGCAGAGCTGCAAATCGTGAGCTATCCTCGGGATCATGCACAAATCTGTGACCATCCATCTCAAACCAGTCAACATATTCCTGCTCAGGCAGACAAAACACACTTCCCACAGGCGAAAGAACAACCACTCTCTGCTTCAACTGGTCGAAACGCAGTTGTACGTCGTCATAAACCACACCGTAATAGCTGATACGGCCTTTATACATATTTGTATTGCCTTTATAATATGGGATGTCATACCACAACGATATCTGGTATTGTGGTTCAACCGCTCCCACATATATGCGAGCAAAATCAGAAGCCGAGGAGAAGTACCCCTGAGCCCCCACATTCTGTACGATTCCCATCATACAGACGAATGCCAACAAATATCTTTTCACTTTTTTTTATAACTCTAGCTTTCTATTCGGTTTGCAAAATTATAACGATTCTACTTATATAACTAATAGAATGCGAAAATACTGCACGAAAACGCAAAACTTTAACATACTTTTATGTTTTATAAAGGGGATGTGAATATCGTCAGTCGCTATGTGTTCTGTTTTGAGCAACAAAAAAGAGGCGAAAGTGATTGGACATTTCGGGATTTTTGTATATCTTTGCAGACGAGAAATGAAAAGTAGTTGTTATATAGCCTTAGCGATCATGCTGCTGGCAGGGATGCAAGACGTCTCTGCCCAGAAGGCTTTTAAGCTCAACCGTTATGTTGACAGTATATTAACGGTGAGATATCAGCGTGCCGATATCGATACCAACTACGTCACCCGTCCGCAGACCAAGTGGACGCTGATGGGGCGGTTCAACGTGTCGGGGGCAAAGATCAATGCCAAAGGTGAACAGGAGGGAAGGCATTTCGAGTCGGAGATAAAGGCCGACTACAAATCGACCATCAGCGTCGGTGTGAGTTACTTGGGACTGTCACTCAACCTCTCTATCAACCCCGCCAAGATGCTGGGCAAATATCATGACTATGAATTGGGCTTCCGCTCATACGGCAAGCGTTTCGGTTTCGACATCGCCTATCAGGATGCTTGTAACTTCAAGGGGTGGCAGGAGCTGGATGGCGAGCGATGGGATATTACGACATCGGAGGATATGTTCAAGTTGCGCACGCTGAACGTAAACGGCTACTATGTCTTTAACCACCGCCGTTTCTCTTATCCCGCAGCCTTCTCGCATAGCTATATCCAGCGTCGTTCAGCTGGCAGTTTCCTGCTTGCCGCATCGGCTCAGGGACAGCATGGCGAGGTAAACGACGAGACGCCTATTAGTTTTAAGATGACCAATATCGGCATCGGTGCCGGTTACGGCTATAACTTCGTGCCCGCCAGCGGTTGGTTGCTCCACCTCTCGGCTCTGCCCACCTTTATTGTCTATACTAACACGTCGATTTCTATGGGCAATACAGAGCTCCCCTTGCACTACCATTTTCCTGAGGTCATTATAACTGCTCGTGGCGCCATTGTCAAGCAGATAGGCCGCAGCATGTTTGCGGGTTTCTCTATGGTCTATTATTTTACCAACATCGGCCACGAGGAGAGCCTGTCCGTCCATAATCAGAAATGGCTTACACGACTGTATTTCGGTTTCAGACTATAGATGGAAAAAAGAGTAACCAAGCATGACTAATATTTATAAGGTCATGGCGATGGCAGACATTTTCTCACTAAGGTCTTTAAGGACCTCGCGAAAGTGACGGCACTCTTTTTTCGCCAAACATATACCTCAAATCCTCGGAAAGTCCCTGTACATCGGTGTTTGAGGCAGGGTATATGTTTCCCAAACATGTACCTAACATATACCTATCATATACCCCAACATATACCTTCTTTTTTAAAATATGAAGTCGTTTTCATGAAGGGCTCAGAGGTACATGATAAGGTATATGTTAGGTACATGATAGGTATATGATCAACCAACATGTACCTTATCTGAAACCCTTTATACATAAGACTTTCCGAAGATTTGAGGTATATGTTGGCATAAAAAACGAAGAACAAGGAAAAATATAGTTATGCACCGTTTGACTCAATTGATTCGATGCCGTTCTCAGTACGTAACTAGCGTACTCCAGTGCGCCCTAAGGCGCACTGGAGTGCTTTCGTATAAGTATTTTCTTTTATAATGATGAGCGTAGCTTATGACAAAGAAGGAAACACTCGAGAAAGAGAGGTAATCCATCACCACCAAGGGGTTGAGCATAGCTCGTCATAGTTGATTTGATATGAGCCTGTCGTGCCTTTTTTGAATGTGACAACGAATCTTGCAAGTCCGGCCCCAAGTTGGTAAGTGTAGAATGTATATTCTACGCCTTCTTCTAACGGTCCTACTTCGCAGGAAAGATCGTAAGTGCAGATGCAATCCATCATGTTCTCTGGGTCGAGTGATGCAGTCTCATAAACCTTTATCTCGTTACCAGAAATCGTTGCCTCCATATTAAAATTCTCTGCACCGCAATTATACAAGGCATTCGCATGCTTGAGCGACAAGAAACCATCGTCCATACATTTATATTTATATGACTCAAAGCTGTCGTAATCGGCTCGAGTATGAGACTTGCATCCCGTATTGGCAAAGTTTCTCAACTGGAAAGGCATGCTTTCGTTTTCATTACTACTGTCACTACTGCAGGCCATCAAAGCCAGCATCGCTATTGCGCAGAGACCCCAAATAGATTTCTTATTCATAAGCATAATATGTATCATCTACTTATATAACACGCAAAGATAGATAATACTGCATGAGAATTGAATTATTTAACAAACTTTTACCATTCAGAATCGGAAATCCTCATGATGATGTTCAGTAAACCTTGTTATAGAAGATCAGTTTCCAATTGCTTGTTTCTGAGAAATAGGATTCATAGCTTGTTTCGACGATTATTCTATCGCCGTTTTGATCATAGAAGTAGCCCACCGATGAGGAGTCTAAATCGGTGTGCTTGAGATAAATGATCTCCCCATGCCTCTCTCCTTGGTAAAGGTAGATGTTGTACCACCCCTCCTTCTGTAAGATAGGCTTAATCCACTCTGGGGCCTCTTGATAGGAAATGGGTTCATATACACCATTTACACCAGGATATACACTAACGATATCACCAGGCTGATAATATCCGCTTGCGGGTTCGGACTTCTCGTCAGAATCATTACTACACGCTGTCAGCAAGAATAATCCCATTGCCAACATGACCAATCCGGCTCTCAAAAATGCTCTCTTCATATTTATGGTTTTTATTTAATCACTACTTTCTTGCCGTTCTGGATATTGATGCCCTTGTGAGGCTGAGAGAGACGCACACCATTGAGATCGTAACAGGGAGCATCAGAGGTTGAAGCCTCAACGTGGCCGATGCCTGTTGAGAGATCGTCGATAATAGTGGAGAATCTGTTCCAATAAGTAGCAGAACTATACACATCTTTACAGCCTGATGGCACGTGCAACGTCTGCTTGAGCTGATACCTCTCTTCGAATGTGTTTTCGCTGATGGCAAGTGGAGTTGTATGATATACATATAGGTCGGTCATAGACATACAACCATAGAAAGCTCCATAGTCAATCATTGTCACACTGTTAGGAATCTGAATGGAGGTAAGGCTTTCACATCTCTCAAAAGCATTATTACCGATAACCTCCAACTGTGAAGGTAATTGGAGGGTTTTCAACCCGCGGCAATCTCGGAATGCCCCTGAATTGATGTTTTTTACACTTTCTGGGATGGTGACTAATATCAGGCTTATACACCCGTCAAAAGTACCACCATCAATCGTCGATACGCCATCAGGGATAATGACAGACTCTAAGCCAGTGCATCCTCCGAAAGCTAACTTGCCTATACTCGTTGTTCCCTCTTTGAGCTCCACCGATTTCAGACTGGTACAATAGCCGAATGCCCACATGTCGAACTGAGAAATGGCACCAAGGAAATTAACCTGAGACAAACTCTCGCAAAGCCTGAATGCTGATTCGCCGATACCTGCCCCGTCGCCAAACGTCACAGTTTCCAACTGAAGGCACTGCAGGAACGCTTCTTTTCCCATCTTAGTCATACTGCCTGGTATCGTGACTGATTTAAGTCCGCTGAAATTGGCGAAAGCCCAGTCCCCTATTTCCGTTACCTCTTCAGGGATAGTCAGGTCTGTGACTTCCTCATTATTAAGATATAAATGGCCTGCGAGATAAAGCGGATTGGACTCCTCATTGACAAAACTGTTCTGGCACCATGAGGCGATGTCTGAGATATAGACAGCAGTCAGTCCTGAACAATACTCAAAGGCCGATTCTCCGAAAGAAATCTTACTGCTCCCTATAGTGATGGACTTCAATCTCTGACAATTCTGAAAAGCATATGCATCAATCGCCGTTAATTGATCAGGCAAGACCACAGACTCCAGACTCCTGCATTCCCAAAAGGCGGATCCAGCAATCGTCTTCAAACTCTCAGGAAGGCTGATGGTGGCCAATTGACTGCAATAGGAGAATGCGCCCCAGCCGATTTCCGTCAACCCAGCAGGCAACTGTACGGTTTTCAAGCTTGTGCAACTGACGAATGCCCCCTTCTCTATCGTTGTCAGACCACTACCAATCTCTACAGACGTCAT
>Ga0310696_10009178_pt1 | contig 11464 bp, 7 predicted proteins | sample AusTroGonzalo_MG_4_FD_203885 | JGI IMG/M metagenome (GOLD analysis project Ga0310696, IMG submission 203885) | Bovine rumen microbial communities from tropical cattle in Woodstock, Queensland, Australia - Gonzalo_02 (v2) (version 2) | ecosystem: Host-associated > Mammals > Digestive system >...
ACCCCGACGTCGATCACCACCGCACCGGGCTTGAGCATGTCGCCGGTGACGGTGTTCGGCCGTCCCGCCGCGACGACGACGATGTCCGCCTCGCGGGTGAACTTGGAGACGTCCGGCGTCCCGGTGTGGCAGAGCGTCACCGTCGCGTTGCATTCCTTGCGGGAGAGGAGCGCGGCCACAGGCTTGCCGACGATGTTGCTGCGGCCGATCACCACGGCGTGCTTGCCGCGGATGTCCATTCCCGAGAACTCGATGAGCTTGATGATGCCGTGCGGGGTGCAGGGGAGGAAGCACTGCTCGCCTATCAGCATCCTGCCGACGTTGACTGGCGTGAAGCCGTCTACGTCCTTCTCCGGCGCGATCGCGTCAATGACGGCCTTGTCGCTTATGTGCTTCGGGACGGGAAGCTGCACGAGGATGCCGTGTATCGCGGGGTCGGCGTTGAGGTCCTTCACCAGCTTCACGAGCTCCGCCTCGGTGGTCGCCTCGGGAAGGCGTATCTCGCGCGAGTACATGCCCGCCTCCGCGCACGCCTTCTCCTTGGCCGTGACGTAGCTGACGCTGGCGGGGTTGTCCCCGACGAGTATGACCGCCAGGCCGGGCGTCACGCCCCGCTCGGACTTGAGCCTCTCCACGCCTGCCGCGATCTCTGCGCGCAAGTTCTGCGCCAACTGCTTGCCGTCTATGGTTTTCATGCAGATATTATAGCAAAAAAGAACGGCGTCCGGGCAAGCCGGGAAAGTGTGGTATAATACTTGCATGGGAAAACAAGGAAAATCTTCCGCCGCTGCCTTCGCGCGCATGGCGGCATGGGCCGCCCTCGCGGCGTCCGCCGTCGCGCTGTGCCTCGCGCCCGGGCCGCGTCCGCTCGTCCCTTCGGGCGGGGCGCGCGTCGAGCGCGCCGAGGTGCTGGACGTGGACGATTCGGGCGTGCAGCTCCACGGACTCGTGGAGTTCGGCACGGAGCGGCTGAAGGTGAGGCTTGCGGACGGACGCGAGGCGAATGCCTGCAACGAGCTGAGGGCGCAGCTCGAGCTCGACAAGAAGTTCCGTCCGGGCGACACGGCGCTCGTAGTTGTGCCGGGAGGCTGCGGAAAGGACGACATACTCGTCGCGCGCGACCACTGGCGGCTCGGCTGGGCCCTGGCCCTCTTCGGGTGCTTCGCCGCGTTTCTCTGCGCGTTCGGCGGATGGACGGGGGTGCGCGCGCTCGCGACGTTCGTCTTCAGCTGCTTCGCGATATGGAAGTTCCTCGTCCCCGCGGCGCTTTCGGGATACAGCGCGACGGCCGTCTCCTTCGCGACGGTGGCGTTCCTCTCCGCGGTCATCATCTTCCTCGTCGCGGGCGCGACCAGGAAGGGCGCCGCGGCGTTCCTCGGGTCCGTGCTCGGCGTCGCGGCGTCGCTGGTCCTCGCGGAGTTCTTCACCGCCGTGATGCACGTGAACGGCGCCACGATGCCGTTCTCGCAGCAACTTCTCTACTCCGGCTGCCCCGGGATAGACCTGAGGGACATCTTCGTGGGGGCGACGATACTCGCCTCCTCAGGCGCGGTGATGGACCTTGGCATGGACATCGCCGCCGGCATCTGCGAGGTCGCGCGGCACGGACGGGGGCTCGGCTTCCGTGACCTTTTAGCGTCCGGCTGCCGCATCGGCCGCGCGGTCGTCGGCACGATGACGACGACGCTCCTCCTCGCGTACTCCGGCGGCTACCTGACGCTCCTCATGGTGTTCGCCTCGCAGGGGACGGCGCCTGTCGACTTCGTCAACTCCACGCTTGTCAGCGCGGAGCTGGTGAAGACGCTCGTGGGCAGCTTCGGGCTCGTCCTCGTCGCGCCGGCCACCGCTCTTGCGGGCGCTTGGCTCTTCGCCGGAAAGGGGGCGAGGTGATGTCCGGCGGCGCAAACGGGCTCTTCAGGCTGAAGTCGCCGTTCAAGCCGACTGGAGACCAGCCGGAGGCGATCGCCGCGCTCCTGGAGGGACTGAAGCGGGGCGAGGACAGGCTCACGCTCCAGGGCGTGACAGGGTCCGGCAAGACGTTCACGATGGCGAACCTGATCGCGCGGTGGGGACGCCCGACGCTGATCCTCTCCCACAACAAGACGCTCGCCGCGCAGCTCTTCGCGGAGCTCAAGGAGTTCTTCCCAGAGAACGCCGTCGAGTACTTCATTTCCTACTACGACTACTACCAGCCGGAGGCGTACATCCCGCAGACGGACACGTACATCGAGAAGGACGCGTCGATAAACGAGGAGATCGAGCGCTACAGGCTCGCCGCGACGAACGCGCTCATCGCGCGGCGCGACGTCGTCGTCGTCTCGTCCGTCAGCTGCATCTACGGACTAGGCGAGTCCGACGAATACCGCGACCTCGCCGTGCGAATCTCGCTCGGCGACTCGGACGGACGCGGGAAGCTCATCTCGGACCTCGTCGACGCGCAGTACGTCCGCAACGACTACGACTTTTCCCCGGGCGCGTTCCGCGTGCGTGGCGACGTCGTGGACATATTCCCCGCCTACGAGACGAAGGCGATACGCGTGGAGTTCTTCGGGGACGAGGTGGACTCCCTGCGCGAGCTGGACCCGACGACGGGCCGCTGCGGGGCGACCATGCCGGCCGCCGTCGTGACGCCTGCGAAGCAGTTCGTGATGGGCAAGGACAGGCTGGAGGCCGCGTTCGGGCGCATCGAGGCGGAGCTCAGGGAGCGCCTTGCGTACTTCGAGTCGAAGAACAAGCTCCTCGAGGCGCAGCGCCTGAGGGAGCGCACGGAGTACGACGTCGAGATGATGCGCCAGCTCGGCTACTGCAACGGGATCGAGAACTACTCGCGTCCGCTCACGGGACGCGCGGCCGGGTCGCCGCCGGAGTGCCTGATAGACTACTTCCCCGACGACTTCCTCACGATCATCGACGAGAGCCACGTCTCGGTGCCTCAGCTCCGGGCGATGTACAACGGCGACCAGGCCCGCAAGCAGAAGCTCGTGGACTACGGCTTCCGCCTGCCGAGCGCGAAGGACAACCGCCCGCTCACCTTCGACGAGTTCAACGCGAAGGTCCGCCAGGTGGTGTTCTGCTCGGCGACGCCCGGCGACTACGAGCGCTCGCTCTCGCGGACCGTCGCCGAGCAGGTGATACGTCCGACGGGCCTCCTCGACCCGGTGATCGAGCTCAGGCCGCTCAAGAACCAGGTAGACGACCTCATCGCCGAGATCCGCACGGTGGCGGACGCGGGCGACAGGACGTTCGTGACGACGCTCACGAAGCGCAGCGCGGAGGACCTCACGCAGTACCTCCGGGAGACCGGCATACGCGTCGAGTACCTGCACAGCGACATCGACGCGATAGAGCGCGTGGAGATACTGCGGCGGCTCAGGAAGGGCGAGTTCGACGTGCTGGTGGGGATCAACCTGCTGCGCGAGGGGCTGGACCTGCCGGAGGTCGCGCTCGTCGCGATACTGGACGCCGACAAGGAGGGGTTCCTCAGGTCCACGACGTCCCTCGTGCAGACGGCCGGCCGGACCGCTCGCCACGAGCGGGGGCGCGTGATACTCTACTGCGACCACAGGACGGACGCGATAAGGGACCTGCTGAGGATCACCAAGGACCACCGCGACAGGCAGATGGCGTACAACAAGGCGCACGGGATCAAGCCGAAGTCCGTAAAGAGGGCCGTCAACGAGTCGTCCTACGTCTTCCGCGCCGCGGAGGGCAAGGTCCGCGGCACTTCCGCCGCGCCGCCCGGTCTGGAGGGCGCGGAGCTCCTCGCGGAGCTGAAGCGCGAGATGCTCGAGGCCGCCGACAGCCTGGAGTTCGAGCGCGCGGCCTACCTCCGCGACCAGATCAAGAAGCTGGAAAAGGGCAAGAAAGCGTAGATGCACCGCAGCCTTCGCGCGGAATATTTGGTATAATCTATGGAAACGCCCGTCGCCGCGAAGGCCTGGAGTGCGGGCGGCAGGCAACAACAAACCAACGACAGCAAGAGACAGGAAATGTCAGACATCAGAGTTCGCTTCGCCCCGTCGCCGACGGGCAAGGTCCACATCGGGAACATCCGCGCCGCAATCTACAACTGGCTTTTCGCCCGCCACACCGGCGGCAAGTTCCTCCTGCGCGTAGAGGACACCGACCTCGAACGCTCCACGCCGGAGGCGATCGCCGTCCTCTTCGACTGCATGAAGTGGCTCGGGCTCGACTGGGACGAGGAGGTGTTCTACCAGACGAAGAACGTGAAGCGCCACCTCGAAGTCGTCGACCAGCTTCTCGCGAGCGGCCACGCCTACAAGGTGGAGAAGACCTCTCGCGACGGCAAGACGGGCGTCGTCACGATGTTCAGGATGCCCAAGGAAGGCACGATCGAGTTCGACGACATCGTCAAGGGCCACATGGCGAAGAAGGCCGAGGACGTCCAGGACTTCGCGATCGTCCGCTCCGACGGCTCGCCGATCTTCCACATCGCGAACGTCGTCGACGACATCGACCAGCGCGTGACGCACATCATCCGCGGCGACGACCACGTCGAGAACACGTTCAAGCACATCTGCATCTTCAGGGCGCTCGGCGCGGAGGTCCCGAAGTACGGGCACCTCTCGATGATCGTCAACCAGCAGGGCAAGCCCTACTCGAAGCGCGACGGCGCGGCGTTCGTCGGCGAGTACCGCGAGCAGGGGTACCTCCCCGAGGCGCTCTTCAACTACCTCCTCCTCCTCGGGTGGAATCCGGGCGACGACCGCGAGGTGCTGACGCGCGACGAGATGGTCAAGCTCTTCGATCTGGAGAAGGTGCACGTCACCGCGGCGATGTTCGACCCGAAGAAGCTCGCGTGGATGAACGGCGAGTACGTCAAGATGATCCCGCAGGACGAGTTCGTCAGCGAGGTCAAGGGCCGCGTCTCGAGCCTCGTGTCTCCCGTCCCGGACCATGACGCCGGCTGGTGGAACTACCTCTGCTCCCAGCTCCAGCCGCGCACCAAGTTCCTGAAGGACATCCCGGATGCAGTCAGGTGCTTCGTCTCCGGCGATTTCCCGTTCGACGAAAAGGCGGTGGAAAAGCGCCTGAAGAAGCCGGGCGTGAAGGCGCTTCTCCTGGACCTCGTGGAGCGGTTCTCCAAGGTCGCGGAATGGACTGCGCCCGCACTCGAGTCCGTCGTCAAGGAGCTTTCGCAGGGCAACGGAATGGGTCCGTGGGTCCACCCGATCCGCGTCGCCGTGTCCGGACGCGGCGAAGGCATCGGCCTCTTCGAGATGCTGCAGCTCCTTGGAAGGGACGTCTCGCTCGCGCGCCTGCGCAAGGCGGCCGAGACCATGGCGCAGTAGCGTGATGCCGAAATGACCTTTGCGACACCATTGACGCTGCTGCTGCTGCTGCCGCTCGGCTTCGCCGCGTGGCGGCTCCTGCGGCGCGGCCGCAGGTCGGGGATCAGGTTCTCCGCCATGTCGCGAATCCCGTCCCGCGCGGCCGGCTGGCGCGCGAAGGCCGCGGCCCTCTCGCCGTTCCTCCTGCTCGCGGGGCTCGCCGCGCTCGTCCTCGCGGCGGCCAGGCCGCGCACGCCGCTCGCGCACGAGAAGCGCAGCGTGGACGCTATAGCGATCGCCATGGCCGTGGACGTCTCCGGGTCGATGGAGGCGCTGGACCTCACGCCGCCGGGCGAGAAGTTCTCCAAGGACACCACGCGCCTCGCCGTCGTCAAGAAGCTCTTCGCGGAATTCGTGGAGAAGCGCCCCGACGACCTCATCGGGCTCGTCACCTTCGGCGGGTACGCGGCGACGCGCTCGCCGCTCACGGCGGACCACGAGGCTCTGCTGAACGTCCTCAAGGGCGTCGAGATACCGTCCGTCTCCCTTGACGCGCAGGGACGCCCCATAGCGCGCGACGAGCAGATGACGGCGATTGGCGACGGGCTTGCCACGGCGCTCGCCAGGCTGAAGGACGCGAAGCCGAAGTCAAAGGTTGCCATCCTCCTCTCCGACGGAGTGAGCAACACGGGCGCCGTCGAGCCGGACGACGCGGCGGCGGCCGCGGAGAAGATGGGTGTCAAGGTCTATTCGATTGGCGTCGGCACGAAGGCCCGCCGCACGCCGATATTCGGGACGGACTTCTTCGGGCGCCGCGTGATCCAGTACGCCGACATGACCTTCGACGAGGGGCAGCTAAAGTCCATCGCCGAGAAGACCGGCGGGAGGTACTTCGGGGTCAGCGACCGCGACTCTCTGGAGTCCGCCCTCGCGGAGATCGACCAGCTGGAGAAGACGGAGCTCGAGGCGGACGCGTGGGACAGGTGGGACGAGCACTTCGCCCTGCCGCTCCTCTTCGGGGCGATCCTCGTGTTCGCCGCGGTGTCGCTGTCGATGGCGGCGGCGAGGAGGCTCGCGTGAAGGGCCGCCCGGTCCTGCCGAAGTCCACGCGCGACCTTCTGGTCCGCCTTGCCGACAGGTACGAGACCGCGGCATTCCTCGACGGCGACCCTTCGTGGTTCATGCACCAGGTTTCGGGCGCGGCGAACATGGAGGCTACGGCGTTCGTCGCCTCGGCGCTCAGCTTCGGGAGCCGCGCGCAGTTCCTGCCGAAGATAGGCTGGCTCCTGGAGCGCGCCGGCGGCGACATGGACCGCTGGATAAGGTCGGGGGCGTTCGAGGAGGACGTGCCGCCGGACCGGTCGCGCTGCTTCTACAGGTTTTTCACTTGCGAGTCGATGAACGGGTTCTTCCGCACGTACCGCGCCATCATGGAGGGGCACGGCACGCTCGGCGGGTTCGTGCGCGAGAGCGCGGGCGGCGACGCGCTGCGCGCCGTGGAGGCGATATGCCGCCGCTTCTCGTCCGGCGCAGGCCCGTCCGCCGTCCCTGCCAGCGCCAAGTCCGCCTGCAAGCGCGTCTGCATGTTCCTGCGCTGGATGGTGAGGTCTGGCTCGCCCGTCGACCTGGGGCTCTGGGCGGACGCGCTCGACCGCGCGACGCTGGTGGTCCCGCTCGACACGCACGTCGTCCAGGAGTCGGCGCGGCTGGGGCTGATGAAGTGCTCCAGCGCGTCCATGTGCGCGGCGCGGCGGCTTACGGCGGTCCTGGCCGAGGCGTTCCCGGGCGATCCGTGCAGGGGCGACTATGCGCTCTTCGGCTACGGCGTCGACGCCGGGAGGGGCGAGGCGGAACGCGGAAGGGGGGAACCGGAATGACAGACGGGGAAGCGAAGTCGCGGATAGAGTTCCTCTGCCGCGAGATCGACCGGCACGACCGGCTCTACTACGTCGAGGCGCGTCCAGTCATAGGCGACCGCGACTACGACCTCCTATACTCGGAGCTTCTTGCGCTGGAGAGGGAGTACCCGCGGTTCGTCTCGCCCGACTCGCCGACGCAGCGAGTGTCCGGCGCGCCAGTGGACGGCTTCCGGCAGGTCCGTCACGACCCTCCGATGCAGTCCCTCGACAAGACCCACTCCAAGGGCGAGCTCGCGGAGTTCGACGCGTTCCTCCGCAAGGAGATATCCGGCTTCGCGTACCGCGTGGAGCCGAAGGTTGACGGCGTGTCCATGAGCCTCCTCTACGAGGGGCGCCGGCTCGTCCGCGCCGCGACGCGAGGCAACGGGACGGTTGGCGACGACGTGACGGCGAACGTGCGTACGATCAAGGCGGTGCCGCTCGTCCTCCCGGACGACGCACCGGACGCGCTCGAGGTGCGCGGCGAGGTGTACATGACGCGCGACGGGTTCCTCCGGCTCAACGAGCGCGAGGAGGAGGCGGGGCGCGACCCGTTCGCCAACCCGCGCAACGCGGCGGCCGGCTCGCTCAAGCAGCTGGACCCGCGCGAGGTCGCGACGCGTCCGCTGGACATGGTGGTCTACAACTCCGGCGGCGTTGGCTGCGACGGCTTCGGGACGCATGGAGAGATGATGGACGCGTTCCGCCGCTGGGGCTTCCCGGTGTCTCCCTGGTCCAGGCGGTGCGCCACGATCGAGGACGCGTTCGCCGCGATAGACGAGCTGGAGGGCCTTCGCCACTCCTTCCGCTTCGAGATAGACGGCGCGGTGCTCAAGCTCGAGGAGCGCAGGTTCTACAGGCTCCTCGGCGCGACCGCGCACGGCCCGCGCTGGGCGCGCGCCTACAAGTACGCGCCCGAGCGCGCGGAGACCGTTGTGCGCGGCATAACGGTGCAGGTCGGGAGGACCGGCATACTCACGCCGGTCGCGGAGCTGGAGCCCGTGGAGCTCGCGGGGAGCGTGATCGCGCGCGCGACCTTGCACAACGCGGACCAGGTGGCGCGGCAGGACATCCGCATAGGCGACCGCGTGTGGCTCGTCAAGGCCGGCGACGTCATACCCGCCATCGAGTCCAGCATCCCCGAAAAGCGCACCGGCTCGGAGCGCGTCTTCGAGATGCCGACCGCCTGCCCCGTATGCGGCGGCGCGGTGGTGCGTCCCGAGGGCGAGGTCGCGGTTCGCTGCGCCAACCCCGCGTGTCCCGCGCAGCTGCAGCGGCTCCTGGAGCATTTCGGCGGGCGCAACGCGCTCGACATCAAGGCGCTCGGCGGGAGGGTGGCGGACATGCTCGTGGAGAAGGGGATCGTCCGCCATCCGCTGGACGTCTTCACGCTCGACTACCGCGCCCTCGCGGACCTAGACGTGGGCGAGGCTGGCGCGCCGCGCAAGTTCGGCAAGAACGCGCGCAACATGGAGGAGGCCGTCGAGGCCGCGCGCTCTCTCCCGCTGGACCGCTGGCTCTTCGCGATCGGGATCCCGAACGTGGGAGTGACGGTCGCGAAGGACATCGCGGCGGAGCACGCGCGCTTCAGCGACCTTGCGGGAAGCGCGGTGCTGAGGGGCGTGCTCGAAAACGACGCGAAGAAGGGCAAGGACCGCAAGATACTGCCGATCAAGGCGGAGGCGGCGAAGGCGGTGCTCGAGTTCTTCGAGGGCGCGTACGGGGCGGACTTCGCCGCGCGGATGCGCGACCTGGGGATTGACCCGGTCCGCGCGGAGAGGGAGTCCGTGAAGACCGAGGGTCCGCTCGTCGGGGCGGGATGCGTCCTCACGGGCTCGCTGTCGCGTCCACGGACAGAGTACGCGAAGATGATCGAGCTTGCGGGCGGGATCGTGCAGTCCGCCGTCACGTCCAAGACGCGCTACCTGATCGCGGGCGCGAACGTCGGCGCGACGAAGACCGAGAAGGCGAGGGCGCTTGGCACGGAGGTGATAGACGAGGCGAGGCTCCTCGAGCTGCTCGGCGGCGGCTCGCCGGCTCCCGCTGCGCAGTCTTCGGACCGTCCGAAGCCCGTCATCTCCCAGGGTTCGCTCTTTTGACCCTTCCATGATTCGCTAGGTTTTGGTATAATTGAGGCAGGAAAGGGAGGAATACACAAAATGAAGAAATGCATCGCGGCGGCGTTTGCCGCCACAGCGCTCTGCGCCTTTGCGGCGTCGGAGCAGGTCACGCTCTGGAAAAGCGGCGACGGCGGGGTCAAGTCGTACCGCATCCCCGCGCTGTGCACTGCGGCCAACGGAGACCTCGTCGCGGTCTGCGACGCCAGGCAGGAGAGCGCGGGGGACCTGAACCACGCGCGGCCGATCAACATAACGGTGCGCCGCTCGTCCGACGGCGGCAAGACGTGGACCGAGCCGGCCTTCACGTGGAAGTGGGCGTGGAACGACGACGAGCACTGGGCGGGGTCCGACCCCTCGTTCATAGTCGACGCCGACACGAAGAAGATATTCCTCTTCTACAACGTGTGGGAGTCGAAGAAGAGGCACGGCGTATTCCAGTTCTACGTCCAGGAGTCCTCGGACAACGGCAAGACATGGTCCAAGCCGCGCGACATCTCGGGCGACATCGCATTCCCCGGCTGGCCGTTCGGTAAGCGCGACAGCGAGGGCGGGTTCATCTTCATCACGTCCGGCTCCGGAATACAGACGAAGGACGGCACGCTGCTCCACACGATCGTGCACGTCAACGACGGCAACGCGCTCTTCGGGTCCGACGACCACGGCAAGACGTGGAAGCCGTTCGGCAAGCCGGTGAAGAACGGCGACGAGTGCAAGGTAGTGGAGCTTTCCGACGGCTCGTGGATGATCAACTCGCGCTGGCGCGGCGGCGGCCGGCAGATCCACGTCACGAAGGACCGCGGCGCGACGTGGGAGTCTCGCTACGACAAGACGCTCGAGGACCCGCAGTGCAACGCGCAGATAATGCGCTACGGGAAGGTCCTCCTCTTCTCCAACTGCAAGAGCCCGAACCGCCGTGCGCTCCTCCACCTGCGCGTATCGTCCGACGACGGCAAGACCTGGACGGACGGAATCTGCATCGAGCCGAACGGCGCCGCGTATTCCGACATGACGGTTCTTCCGAGCGGCGACATAGGCGTCCTCTTCGAGGGCGCGGGCTACGGGACGATAAACTTCACGACGGTGCCGCTCGCCGACGTCAAGGCGCAGTTCAAGCGCGCCGAGTAGCGCGCGTTCGCAGCCGCGTTCGTCATGGAACTCCGGGATTTGGCATAAACACCCCCGAAAGGAACACATCACATGGCTAGACTGCTTGACGACCCCTACCTTAAGCCCTTCGAGGCCGCGATCCGCGGGCGGGCGGAGCATGCGCTCGCGAGGGCGTACGAGCTCACCGGGGGCAACACGTCCCTGGCGGACTGGGCGAGCGCGCACGAGTACTACGGGCTGCACAGGCTCGAGAAGCCGCGCGCGAAGAAGGGCATGTGGGTGTTCCGCGAGTGGGCCCCGAACGCCACCAGCATGTGGCTCGTGGGCGACTTCTCGAAGTGGAAGATCGACCCGCGCTTCGAGCTCTTCAGGATCCCCGGGACCGACACCTGGGCGCGCGAGTTCGACGCGGACCTGATAGGCCACGGCGACAACTACAGGCTGGAGATGCGGTGGGAGGGAGGCCGCGGCGAGCGCATCCCCGCATACGCGCGCTACGTCGTGCAGGACCCCGAGACCAAGCTCTTCAGCGCGCAGGTCTACGACCCCGCCAACAAGTACGCGTGGAAGAACGCCGCGCCGAAGAAGCCGGCCGGCTTCGTCCCGTTCATCTACGAGGCGCACGTCGGCATGGGCGGCGAGGAGGAGCGCCTGCACACGTACGCCGAGTTCCGCGACAACGTGCTGCCTCGCGTCAAGAAGGCGGGCTACAACACGGTGCAGCTCATGGCGGTGATGGAGCACCCCTACTACGGCAGCTTCGGCTACCATGTGAGCTCCTTCTTCGCCGCGTCCTCGCGCTTCGGCACGCCCGACGACCTCAAGAGCCTGATCGACACGGCGCACGGCATGGGACTCAGGGTCATCATGGACCTCGTCCACTCGCACGCCGTCCGCAACGAGCGCGACGGGCTGTCGCTCTTCGACGGGACGGACTACCAGTACTTCCATTCCGGCTCCAAGGGCTGGCATACCGCGTGGGACAGCCGCTGCTTCGACTACGGGAAGACCAACGTCATCCACTTCCTCCTCTCCAACTGCCGCTTCA